>Ga0310342_100000625_pt1 | contig 20337 bp, 17 predicted proteins | sample S15DNA20500_MG_FD_206155 | JGI IMG/M metagenome (GOLD analysis project Ga0310342, IMG submission 206155) | Marine microbial communities from station ALOHA, North Pacific Subtropical Gyre - S1503-DNA-20-500_MG | ecosystem: Environmental > Aquatic > Marine > Oceanic | place: Pacific Ocean: North...
CGGCAACCCCATCCTGATCGACGAGGTTCTCACACCCGACAGTTCCCGCTTCTGGCCCGCCGATCAGTACGAAGCCGGCCACGACCAGCCCAGTTATGACAAGCAATTCGTCCGCAACTACCTCCAGGATCTGGTCGACGCAGGCCACTGGGATAAAACCCCGCCCGGCCCGACGCTGCCCGACGAAATCGTCACCAAAACAATGGCGAAGTACACCGAAGCTTATCGGGAACTGACGGGGGAAACGTTGTAGGTAAGCCTCCGTGGGCGTTTGCTTGGCGTCTTTGGGCCGGGGACCAAGATACACGCCACCGCAGGCGAAGCCCGCATGGGGCCAGGCGGTGCAGGGGCGGAATTGACGCCGACCATATCGAACCCATCGGGAAAACGGCCTTGACCCGTCGGCAAAATTGACCTTGAACCTGCTGCCGGACGGTGGACTTCGAGGCCGGGTCGCAACTGCTTTGGCAGACACCTACGAGCGAACCAGCACCACGATTCCACTGGCCGCATCGCACCGTACCTCGCGGGCGGTGAGTTGATACAATGTCGGGTCGTGGCGAATGCGATGCCCACGGGGTGTAGCTCAGCTTGGTAGAGCGCTTCGTTCGGGGCGAAGAGGCCGCAGGTTCAAATCCTGTCACCCCGATAAACATAAAAGCCCGCCTGTTGGCGGGCTTTTATGTTTATCGGGGAAGGTTCCTGCCTCGGCGGAGCATGGCATCTTCCAGCAACCCCGGATCGGGATTCCACGCGGTGCGGCGATCTCGCGAAGGAACCGGGGCTTCGTTTCCATGTCCTCGCTTCCACCTCCGTCCGGTTTTATCTGTCATCGAAAACACCAGAATATTTGAACCGCTGATTTGAAGAATCATTGAAAGCAATGATGGCGGCCAAGTGCCTAGAACCAATCAGCCCGCGAAGAAAAATAAAAATGCCTGCCTGGGCAAGACCTCGCTTCCATTCTCATGGACGGCTTGGCTACCCTTCAGCCTCTCGGTGCCATCGTTATAGATAACGATCAACACGAACACGCCGATCATGGGGAGGTCGGGGTCGGCTAGAAAACAATCGTTAAAACTGCTATACAGGGAGCATGAGTTGCCTCGCGGGGAAGATCGCCGTTATCACCGGTGCCGCTTCGGGTATCGGCAACGCGACGGCACAGGTGCTGGGCGACGAGACGTACCAGGTGCACAAGGGAATGTCCGTGTTCATCCCGGAAAATGTCCATCACCAATCCTTCAACGACGGTGACGAGGATCTTGTCTATTACTTCATCTTTGCACCACCTCCGGGCGGCACCCCGAAGCAGGAGGCTCAGGGCTGGGTCAAGATCCGCGGCTGAAAGGTTCGTCGTGTTTGGATTCAGATCGTCATGGAGTGGGTACACGGCGCTGGTAGCGCTGGCAACGATCGCGTTGTGGCCTGGGCCCCGACCCGCGGAGGGGGGCTGGGTCGAACAGCGCGACGGCAAGACGATCATCCATCTGAAGCTTGCCGGCCAAGTGATGCCGAACCCGGCCGACTCCCGAACTGTCAGCCAGGCCACCGTCGCTGTGGCAAACCTGTTCTCCCAACGCTTCGGCGATATTTTCAATGAAAAATATCGCGACAAGTACCTCGAGAACCCGAGCCGGTACGGCAACCACGACTGGGACAATGTAGAAATTCGACTCCACGCGTTCAGCGGCCTTTCGTTCGAAGGGAAGATCGAAACCGATCTTCTCGCCATCGCCGGCGACATGGCCCCGGACGTTCTCTACGTGAACTTTCGAAAGTCCGAGACATACATTCAGAACGGCTTTCTCTATCCGCTGGACAAGCCCGAGGACGGCTATATCACGGGCATGAGTGACAAAGCCCTGGCCGAACGTATTCATTCGAAGATCTGGCCCGTCATTCGCAGGGTCGGCCCCAACAACAAGGAGCACGTCTGGGCAATTCCCTACAGCGGGGCTCTCGGGAAAGTGCTGCTGTACCGCAAGGATCTTTTCGACGAACACGGGATTCCCTATCCCACCAACGACTGGACATGGGATGACCTGTTCGCGGCGGCCAAGACGATCACGGACCCGAAGCAGGATCGCACTGGAATCATCCTTTCTCGCGGCGTACACGAGTCGTGGTACTGGGTCACCTTTCTCTGGTCGGCCGGCGGCGAGGTGATGGTCTACAACCGAGCCACGGATGCTTGGCGAACCACGTTTGACTCCCGGGAGGCGGCGAAGGCCCTGGATTTCTATATCCGGTTGTCGGCGGAGAAATGGATTGACGGCGACGGCAGGATCCGACGCGGATACAGTTCCAAAAACGTGGCCAATTTAGGTGGGCAGTGGGAACAGGGCAAGGTCGGAATGACCTTTGCCTACATCGAAGAAAATGTGCTGCAGCGTCTCAATCCATCCATCACCGGGATGGTTCCCGTCCCGTTGGGACCCCCGGACGAAGCGGGAAACCGCATTCGTGGTGGCGAATTAAACAGCCGGATGCTGGGCCTCTTCTCCGGCATCCACCACCCGGCCGTCCGCGACGCCGCATGGGAGTACATCCGCTTTGTCGACAGCCAGGAAGCCCGGGGGCTGCGGACGAAAATCCTGGTCGAGGGCGGCCTCGGACGCTTCATCCATCCCAAACGGCTCGAAAGGTACGGCTACGGCGATCTCGTGCGACTCTCACCGGCCGGGTGGGCCGAGACATTCGACATCGCAATCGAGACCGGTCGGCCCGAACCGTACGGCCGAGGCAGCAACCTCGCCTACAACATGATGACCTACCCCATCCAGGAGGCCGAGCAACTGCTGATCGACGGTGCCCTGCCCGAAGACGAAAACCAACGTCTCGACGTGCTGCAGACCATTCTTCATCGCTGGAACATACAGGCCAACGAGAAGATGATCGGAATCATTCCGCCGAACGTTCGCCTGGGACGGCGTATCACTGCGTGGATCGTGCTGGCATTGATCCTGGTCACTTTTGTCTGGGTTTTTCGCAAAGTCTTCAAGGTCTTCACACCCGAGGACGGGGCGGGTGAGCAAAGCCTACGATGGGGATTTCGCCGGTACTGGCTGGCCTACCTGATGCTGCTTCCGGCCGTGCTAACGATACTGGTCTGGCAGTACGCCCCGCTGGGACGGGGATCCGTCATGGCGTTTCAGGATTACAACGTCCTGGGCCAGTCCACGTGGGTCTGGGTCGACAACTTCGGCGATCTGCTGTGGGATTTCGAGGAACACGGTTGGTGGAGCTCGGTGTGGAACTCCATCCGCTATAGCGCGTTGGTGGTGGGCCTGACGTTTCTACCCCCGATCATCCTTGCGATCCTGCTGCAAGAAGTTCCGGTGGGAACGCTTTTTTTTCGAACCGTATTCTATTTGCCGGCCGTTATCACGGGCCTGGTCACGATTCTCTTGTGGAAGATGTTCTACCGCCCCACCGAGTTCGGCACACTCAACCGGATCGTGATGGCCGTCCCGGCCATCGCCTACCTCGTCGGGGGGCTCATTCTCCTGGCCTGTTGCCTGGCATTTGCAAAGCGGTTGTGGTTTCACGGTTCGACCCTGCCGGCGATACTGGCAACGATCCTGGGCGTCGTGCTGCTCTACACCAGCGTGTCCATGGCCTCGCCGATTCTCTTTCCGGCCGATGATTCCCTGCTCGACAAAATCAGGCAGTTCGTGCCGCGACTCTTTCACTTTCAACCCGAACCGTTCCGCTGGCTCAGCGATCCCAACACCGCGATGCTCTCCTGCGTGATCCCGATGGTCTGGGCGGGTGTGGGGCCGGGATGCCTGATCTATCTGGCAGCACTGAAGGGCGTATCCGACGATTACTACGAAGCCGCAGACATTGACGGTGCGACCTTCATCGACAAAATCCTGTTCGTCGTCTTTCCCATCCTCAAGCCACTGGTCATCATCAACTTCATCGGCGTCTTCATCGGTTCCTGGCAGTCGTCGGCCAACATCCTGGCCATGACCGGCGGCGACTCCGGCACGCTGGTGGCCGATCTGAAGATTTTCTTCGAAGCCTTCACGTTTCTAAAAATGGGCCCCGCCACGGCGATGGCGTGGGTGCTGGGTTTCATGCTGATTGGGTTCACGGTGTACCAGTTGCGAATTCTTTCTCGCCTCGAATTCAAAACTACCGGAGACAAGAACTAAGTGTTCAACGGCACAGGCTATTTCACGGTGACGCTGGATCCCGGATATTGGAGCAAAGCAACGATCCATCGCAATTCGGTGATCACGGATGGACTGGAACGGCGAGATTCATCGCTACTGAACAATGATCCTTGAATACTGAATACTGACCCCCTCCCATGCCTCTTATCTCACGCATAGGTCGACGCCACATCAAGACACGATTGCTCATCGCGGGCATCTACCTGCTGTTGTGCGCCGGAGGCCTGACCATGGTCTATCCATTCGGTCTCATGATCGCCGGCAGCACCAAGTCGGAAGTCGATCGCAAAGAACTGCAGTTGATCCCCGGGTTCCTTGTGAATGACAGGTTGCTCTACCGCAAGTTCATCCAAAGCCTCTTCAACGAAGAACTGGATATGCTGCGGGCGACCTACGACTCTGACACGCCATCCTTTGAAAAGATCGATCCTCCGGAGACCATCAACAACAGGCTCGTCGAGGCATGGCTGGCATTCGTCGAGAGCATGCCGCAACCGGACCACGCCTATGCCCTTGGGAACATGAACAGCCCGCTGAGCAGCGAGGCCCAACCGGAACTTCAGCGAGCCTTCATTGAGCAACTGAAGCTAGAATCCGGCAGCAACCTCGAGCAGTTCAACCAAACGTACGGCGCAACGTTTGCGAACTGGCAATCCATTGTTCTCAATACCGAGCAGTACCTGATGCGCCGCCACAAGTTATCCTCCGAACCGCTCCAGGTTCGCTTTCGAGAATTCAAACGCAATTACGGATCGGAACACCGGTACTATTTCAGCGTGGAAGGCTTTTTCAAGGCCACCTTTCTTCGGACGCAATACACGCGGGACATCGCGATCTACAACGCGAGGCACGGCACCGCGTACACGTCATACGACCAAATTTATCTTTCACGGCGACTGCCCGACGGTACCGACCAGGAACGGCGCGACTGGGAACGGTTCGTCCGCGATACGCTTAATTTGCTGTGGATTCGCGCCGACAATGATGTGGCGCCGGCCTACCGCTCCTTTCTGACAGCCAAGTACCGATCAATCGAGACACTGAATCACAACTATGGAACAGGCCACCGCGACTTCTCCGCGATCCCGATGATTGACCCAGAATCCGCCAAGAGCCTCGTGGCCAGCGACTGGGGATCCTTCATCCAAGGCTGGGTCAACCCCGATACCGACGTGCTTCATATCGCACCAATCGAGTCACTGCTCGTTTACAGCCTCGATTTTCAGTTCAGGGATCATCTGCGAGATCAGTTCGGCACCGTCGAGCGAATCAACACGTCGCTGGGAACATCCTTCGGCTCGTTCACCGACATCCGCATGCCGCAACGGGAAGCGCACTACACCAGCTTCAACCAGAAACCCGGAGCGTTGCGATGGGAGTTCAGCACCCGAAACTACCGGTCAGTGATCGCATACATGTTGCTTCACGGTCGGGCGGTTCTCAACACCGTGATCTACTGTGGACTAGCCGTCCTCACGGCACTGATCGTCAACCCGATGGCGGCCTACGCCCTGTCGCGTTTCAACCTGCCTTCGGCCTACAAGGTTCTGCTTTTCCTGATGATGACCATGGCTTTCCCGCAGATGGTCAACCAGATTCCACAGTTCCTCATGCTCCGCGAGTTCGGAATGCTCAACACCTACTGGGCCCTGATCCTCCCCGGCTTGGCCAACGGGTATTCGATCTTCATTCTCAAGGGATTCTTTGATTCTCAGCCTCGCGAGTTGTACGAGAGCGCTTCGATCGACGGGGCAAACGAATGGATTCTCTTCTGGAAGATCACCATGAACCTGTCGAAGCCAGTCCTGGCATACATCGCGTTATTCGCGTTCACCGGCGCGTACTCGAACTTCCTGTTCGCGATGCTCATCTGCCAGGATGAACGCATGTGGACACTGATGCCCATGCTCTACCAGTTGCAGCAGCGTAGCGGCGAAGGGATCGTCTTTGCCTCCCTGATCATCGCCGCGATTCCGACTTTTCTCGTCTTCCTGCTTGCCCAGAACATCATCATGCGTGGCATCGTCGTACCCGTGGAAAAATAACGTGCCTTCTAATTTCACCATGAGCAGTGTCCATGTTCAATCTCCAATACATCCCGGACCTGTCAAAGCTATCCGATGATCCTTCGACCGATCCCTGGATCGGAGTCACCTGGCACGATGATTTCACCCTGCCGGGGCGATAATTGGATGGCAGAGCTGATGACGGTATGCTACCTACCACCATGAGCGCTACCGGCATCCATCACACCAAGATCAGCGTCAGCGATATGGATCGCTCGCTGTATTTTTACCGTGACCTTCTGGGCTTTGAGCTGATTTACGACGCCTATCGCGACGATCCTCCTTCCTACCGCGAGATCATGGGCTTCGACAAGGTGCAGGTGCGCATCGCCATGCTGCGGGACCGCAACCAGCAATCCATGATCGGCCTGCTCCAATTCGTCACTCCGACGCCACAGGGAAGTCCGCCGCCCGTCAACCACATCGGCTTTGCCACCCTCGGGGTCGAGGTCGACGACATTCACGCCGACTACCAGCGTTTTCAGCGTGAGAACATCAAGACGATCAGCCCGCCGGTGGACATCCATCGCGACGGAAAATGCGTGGCCAGGGCCATGTACGTATTCGATCCCGACGGACTGCAAATCGAACTGTACCAGCCCATGGTGGCCATCGAGGATGCATCGTGAGCCCAACAACTATGGTCACTGGCGCCGCCAGAGGCATTGGCCAGGCGACGGCACGGCAGCTGCTGCAATCGGGCCATCACGTAATCGCGCTGGACCGGCCGGGCACCGAATGGTGGTCCGTACCGGAAACCCAAGGCCGGCGGACGGTCGTGGAGATCGACCTGGCACAGACGAATGTCCTGGAAGACACGATCCCCCCACTGCTGGCCGAGCACGGTCCCGTCACCGGCTTGGTCAACAACGCGGGCATTGTCGACAGCAATCCGATTGTCAAAACCACCCACGAAAACTGGGTTCGCATTCTGGCCGTCAATCTCACCGCTCCTTTCGCACTCATCCGTGCACTCGCCCCCGACATGCAGCAGGCCGGTGGCGGTGCGATCGTGAACGTTGCCAGTCGCAATGCATACCGTTCCAGCACCGGAAAATGCGGTTATGACGCGTCCAAAGCGGGGCTTATCGCATTGACACGCACCGCAGCCGGCGAGTTGGCCGCGAATAACATCCGTGTCAATGCAGTCTGTCCCGGCGTCGTCGACACGCCCGTGGAAGCGGCGATCCTTCATGACCCGACATTCGAGTTTGCTTACAAGAAGCTGATCCCGATGGATCGTTACGCTCATCCCGACGAGATCGCATCGGTCATCTACTTCCTGCTGTCCGATGCGGCATCGTTCGTGACCGGCCAGGATCTCATCGTCGACGGCGGCCAAATCGCCTGCCAGGACAATCGGCGATTCATGGAGATCCCGGGGTCGGGTCCGTCACCGGGCAAATAGACTCACCGTCCGCCAGTTCCTGTGCGGCCTTGATCGCGGCGCCGCTTACAACGATCGGCATACCGTACGAGCACCATGACACGTTGGGATTTAGTTATGGGGCGATCGACCCCATAGTTCGACGCACCCCGTCGGAAGTACGCAATGCAGTCAATCCAACTTCCCGATACACCCTCGGACTAATTTCGAGAAACTCCACCCGCTCGGACAGGTGTCCATTGACGAGTACGGCTCTGGCGCAGAATCCATCCGCGGCACGATCATCAGGCCGTTGTAAACCTAGCGGACATCGCCTTGTTACTACCAAGCCAGGCAAGTCAATCATCGCCGCGCGGTCACTGGCAGGTCAGCATCGAAGATGATATACCAATGCCGGTCACAGGCGCGGCGTTCGGGTTCAAAATTGTCCAGCCTCTCAAGGAGGTGTCGCCATGAGCGATGCAACGGTGGTCGAGCTCAAGACGCAGTTACAGCGATGCCTGGATCGTTTCCACGCCGACACGCTGCGCGAAGAAGATCTGCAGGCCGCCGTCGAACTCGTCGACCGCCCCCGGAAGCAGAGCATCCTCTACATTCAGACCCCCACGACACAGCCGCACGACGTTGCAATCGGCATGAGCATCTTCGAGGAAGGCAAGGATCTCGATGGGGTGGACGAGGTGCGTATGCAGTCTGAGCACTGGGGATTCGCCATATGATGGGGGGTGGAGGATCCTCCCATGATCCTATATCTTGTTTCATGGACCTTCGGTTGCAGATGTTGTTTTGACGCCATGGTAGCGCGTCGAAGTGACCGAGAAACAACCGAGAACTCAACGGACTTCAACAAACCATGCAACCGATCATCATCGGCGCCGGCCGGGGCCAGCGCCTCGGATCCCATACCGACGAGCAGCCCAAGTGCTACGTGCGTGTCGGTGATCGCAGCATTCTCGACTGGACGCTGAACGCCTTTGCATCGGCACGGCTAAAGACCCCCGTCTTCATCGGCGGCTACCAGATCGATCGGATCCGTGCCGACCATCCACATCTGACGTTCTGTAACAACCGCGACTGGCAGCACAACAACATCCTGGCTTCGCTGATGCACGCCGAGTCGCACATGCTTGAAGGATTTGTCTGCTCGTATTCGGACATCTTGTTCCGCGACACGGTGGTGCGCGACGCGATCGACCATGGCGGTGATATCGTTCTCTGCGTGGACACACGGTGGCGAGACCGGTATGTCCACCGCAGCGAACACCCGGAGGACGATGCGGAGAAGGTCATCCTCGACGGTGATCGGGTGGTTCGAATTGCCCGTGACATTGCCTCAAACGATGCGGATGGCGAGTACATCGGCGTGGCCGCGATGACCCCCACCGGCGCCCGCCTTTTCATCGAGCACTACCACCGGGTGGCCTCAACCTTCTCGGGCCAGCCTTGGCGCGGAGCAGCCGTCTTCGAGAAGGCGTACCTGATCCTCCTGTTCCAGGAAATGATCGAACAAGGCGCCGAGATCCGCATGGCACCGACGGACGGCCAGTACATGGAGATCGATACCGAAGAGGATCTGCACCTGGCCAACGAGGTATGGATCAGGAGATTCAAACGATGAGTGGAACGGCCGATTGGACCATGCCCTTCGCGACCAGTGTCGTGGGATCGATGCCGCGGCCCGCGTACCTGCGGGACATGCTGATGGCCGATTCACCGGTACCGGCTGTCGACTACGAACGCGGCATGGATGCGGCAATAGGCCATGTCGTAGCCTTGCAGGAACGGGCCGGCCTCGACGTCATCACCGACGGCGAGTACCGACGGGCCAGCTACATCGGGGTGATCGCCGAGCTTGCCCATGGTTTCGAGATCGGCACCAACCCCGTGGACGGACGCCCGTGGACGATCGTGGTCGACAAGCTTGCACCGAAGCGACCCGGGTTCATCGCCGACGAGGTGCGCCGCCTGCGGCGGAACACCGATCGCCCCATCAAGGCGACACTGCCGGCACCGGCGCTGCTCGGGGAACGGATGTGGGATGCCGAAAGATCCGCCGGTGCCTATCCGAAACGGGAGGCATTTGTTCGCGACTGCGTGCCGATCCTGCGGCGAGAGCTCGAACTGCTGCGCGATGAGGATGCCTCGATCGTGCAGATCGATGACCCACACCTATGTCTTTTCGTGGACGAGAACGTGCGTCGCGGTTACGACGACGCGGAGGCTGCCTCGGATTTCAGCGTGGACATGGTCAACAGCGTCGTGGATGGCGTGTCGGGCGTGAAGCTGGCCGTGCATTTGTGCCGCCGCGCCGGGGCCCGGGCCCGTGGCGAAGCGATGTTTGCCGGCGGCTACAATCCGATTATCGGCCAGCTCAACCGCCTGAAGGTTCACCACCTCACGATGGAGTTCACCGCCCCGGGAGCCGGGGACATGGCCGTTTTCCGAAAGCTGCGTGACGATTTCGAAATCGGCCTTGGCTGCGTAAGCACGCAGCCCGGGCAGGTCGATTCCCCCGAGACAATCGTCGAACGCGTCGAGCAGGCCCTACGCTATCTCGCGGCGGATCGGTTGACGCTGAACCCCGACTGCGGATTCGCCCCGGGTTCGGCGGCGCAGGTGAGCCTCGACGAGGTGTACCTCAAGCTCTGCAACGAGGTTGAAGCCGCCCGGCGCCTGCGCGAAGCGCACGGGTAAGCCCCGCACCGAAGCCACACGGTGGCGTCAGTGCTCCTCCGCCTTCTCGAACCACTGCGTGCCGTCCCGCCACCTCAGGATCCGCTCATCCGCCCACAGGTTGATGTTCCATCCGTCCATTACATGGTGGACCTGCTGCTCCGTACACGCCACGAAGTCGGTCAGTGCCTCGAGATGGACGCGGGCATCGTCCGGCTTGCCACAAGCCATGCTTCCCGCGGCGTGACATAACGGCCGCATCAAGGCGTTGTAATGCTTCAAGTAAGACAGTGACCGAAGCACCACGGGGTCCGTAGCCCGGTCCGTCATGCGTTTCAGTTGCGGCTCCCAGCGATCGAGTATCTCCACCATCTTCACCGCATGCCCGGGGTCGCGAGACCAGTACATCAGGTGATCGTGGCCATTTTCAGTTGGCTTTAAACCGTGGTGGATCTGATCCAGGTACGCTTTGATTCGTGCACCGTACCGTCCAAACGCTGCCCGAAGGTAGTCGTCCACGACCGATTCCAGGTTGCTCGTCCGATCCCAAAGGGTTTTTGCCATGACCGTCATGGCCACGCCCGTGGGATAAAAGGCCCGAAGGACCTGGCAGGAAAAAAAACCGTGGATCCCCAATCGCAACAGGTCGACCACGTCGGAGTGGACTCGCTGCATGACCATCCACTCGTCCATGACGTAATAGTGCATCCGGATAAAGTGGTAGTCGGCAAGAAAACTGTCTGTAGCACAATGGGCCTGCCACTGGCGTAACAGTTGTACGTACGCTCGGTTGCTCACGATACGCGGGGTCTCGTTGCGTGGCCAGGCCTTCACCGGGTAGTCACAGCGACACCGTGGATCCGCGAAGGCATGTTCGTAGCAGCGAAAGAATGGCGCGTACATGAAAAGGAGATTGTCGGACTGTTCGTCGATGAACTGCTCTTGCGGAGGCCACAGGAGATCGACGTAGGCGTCGAACGACACCCTCGTCTTCAATTTCAATACCTTGAGTCGTGCGGCGATCACATTGACGACCATGGCATACCAATCGGTCACCGATCGATGACCGCACGCCGTGCATTGGCAGTGCTGGTTCATGCCGTCGGCCAGGCAGAAGAGGACAACATCCACCTCGGGATGGCGCTTCGCGTAACGTACGACTGTCTCGACGAGACCATCGAACGCCTTGCGGTTGGAAAGGCACAGTTGCGTGTTCCCCGGCACGCCTTGGTGCCACTCGCGCTGACCGCCCACCATCGCAATCCGCTTTCTCTTATCGGGCGTGATCTCGGGGGCGGACTTCTCCCAACCCCGAGCCGTGATCCCCAGGGATGCGCTGGTCCAACCGTGCCCCATGCGGTGAACGTCGAGGTCACGTCGGCGCAGCGCCTTGATGAGCATGCAATCCAACGCTCGCGATTTCGCCATGGAAATCTTTCCGTGGCGCGGCGTCCTGCGATCGGTCGGGTAACGTGGGTTCAGTTCGTGGTCATACCAGCGGTTCCAGAAAGCGATGGAGGTTTCGAACTGCAACTGGAACTCGTTCATCCTGTGCTTGGCCATCCAGTCGACCATGGCCAGGGCGTGGTCGATCGACGTCGCGCCTTCGTGACAGACGCAGCGATGGCGATACGACCCTTCCTCCTGCACGTGGCCCACCACCTTGAGGCGTTGGCGCCGCGGGATGACCTCGCCATCCGGTCCGGGGCGAAGAAAGCGGACCCCCTGGCGTTCAAGGTAGGCGTACACCGCGTAAAGACAGCAGCGGGGACGACTGCCGCGAAGAATCACACCGTCAGGACGAGAAACAATCTCGAAACGATCGTTTATAGGCGCCTGGTCTGCGGGATGTTCGCATGCAATCCGGAAACCGCCACCAGGTGTCCCGCTCGAACCGCTACGCTGCGTCCGAAAACGCTGCCCGGTTATTTTTCGAAGGTAGGCCGCCAATTCACGTGCAGCCAGCGTGATCGCCGGGTGCTCGGCGCCATGGGCAATGAGGCGATTAGAAATAGTCACGATGTGGTTCTCCGGATTTCCTATCAGGACGTCGCACGTAATCCCTGTCTCGACCAGAAACCGACGGCGGCGGCTGGACGGAAAAGCAGTACACAAACCGCTGGCGGAAGAATATCGCCCGGTATCATCCATACAGGGCCACGTAGATAGCGGTTGATCCCACGACCTGCCAAGGCACGGACGCAAGAACCAGCAGCCCCATTGGGTAGTGTATACTCGCAACGCAGCGGATGACCATTCACGTCAATCCCGGCTGCGTGACGCTGGATATGTCGTTTGAATCTCGTGCCTGGCCACTTGCCAATTCAACGATCCCGTTCACAAGGAATGCCTCATGCCCCCCACCATCATGTTCGTCGGCGCCCATCACGATGACAACGAACTCATGGCCGGCACCATCGCCCGACACCGCGGGGCAGGATGGAACATCGTCTCCATGGTCATGACGAACGGCAGCTGGACGCACAAGGGTGTCTCCGACGACAACATCGAGATCCGCAACGACGAATCACGGGCGGCCGCGGAACTGCTCGGCATGGAGTCGGTATTCCTCGGCCTCCACGAGGGTATTCTTGAGCACACGATGGAAACGTGCCGGGCAGTGGTGGCTGTCTTGCGGCGCAGTCGTCCGGATGTCGTGGTCACGCATCCCCCGCGGGATTACCACGCCGATCACATGGCCACGAGCCGCACCGTCGAAGACGCTGTCTACCGCGCCGGATGTCCCGCCTTCGACGTTCCGGGCCCCCCACACGGCGGCATACAGCTCTACTACTGCGACGCCTGGGCCATGCCCTTCGAACCGGACACTTATATCGACGTCACCGATTACGCGGAACTGAAACGAGAGGCCTTGGCCTGTCACAAATCACAACTCGTTGGCGGCGTCCCGACGCGGAGCGACATGATCGACATCGAACTGACCCGGTCACGCTATCGCGGCTTCGAAAGCGGATTCGATTACGCCGAAGCGTACCGATTTGTTCCCAGGCCCGGTTCCATACGAAACGCGGAGTTGCTCGGATGAAGGGCGAGAAAAGGGTTGCCAGTTCCGCAGGAAAGGCGCTGGCGGTCTGCGACGCAGGCCGACTGGCTTAGGGTGCTCACCGAGCAGGATCGGTCGGCAGGTCGCCGTGCGGCCCCCACATATCTTTCACCAACCTGTCAAATCGAATCAGGCCCGGCCATAGCACCATGTCATGTCAGGCATTGAAATCGAAATACCGCCGGATCGCATGATCGATCGGCCACAGGTCAAGCAACTCCAGGGATTCCCGCAGTGAAATGAGGGTGTAGAACGGAGGCTCCCGATCGTGCTTGCGGATCATTGCTTCGACCTGTACCTGGCCAATTCTCTTTGCCGGTCGCACGGGAAGATTTCCCACGTGGTGGATGATCCGTGCGTTCACTGCCGCCGCTTCTGCCAGGCCACGAACACAGACCTTGTCGATGTGGTCGGTTTCGAGGTGGTAGGCGGCAAAGTCACCCGGCATCTCCTCCACCGATGTGAGCTGAACGGTGGGAACGCCCTGAAACCCGAAGGGCGTGCTGTCCAGTCCCCACCATCCGGGATGGGCCGTCGACACGCCGAACGCCGGCGCATCGTCGCCCGCCAGGCGAACCCGTTGGGAAATATGATCCATGATTTCAAACAGTTCCTCTCGCCCCTGTACCTCGATGCCCGACGGACGACCGCCAAGGCAATCGTTGTTGATCATCAGGACCAGATCGTCCAGTTCATCGGCGTGCTGGTGTACATAAGCCATCGAACCCACGAGCCCGGGCTCCTCGGCACCGAAGAGAACAAACCTGACGCTGCGTGACAACCGCGGCGCGACTTTTGCCAAACCGCGAGCCGCTTCCATGACGGCGACCACGCCTGCCGCATTGTCAATGGCACCGGAGGCCGCGTGATGACAATCGAAGTGGGCGCCGACAACGATGTGCTCCTCACTTCCCTGCTTCCCGTGGGTATTCGAAGCAGGGATTTCTCCAACAATGTTCCATGACATTTTTCGCTCGATACCGCTTTCCAGAGTCAGGTGAAGCCGCAAATTCCCCTTGCGATGAGCCAGGCGCTTCAGCAGTGCGCCATTCTCATAACTGACCGAGGCAGCGGGAACCCCACCAACGCGTCCGAAGGCGCAGGTGCCAGCAGGCAGATGCTGTCCAGGGCTGTGATGCCACCCAATGAACCCCAGCGCGCCGAAGCGTGACGCCAGCTCGGTCTTCATCTGGCGCGGAATGCTGTGGGCGACGCCACCGGCATAAGTGGAGTCAAACAGCGTCACCACGAATCGCCCCTTGACCTGCTCGCGATGCGCTTCGAAGTCGGCCTGGTCACCCCGTTCCAGGATGACGGCTTCTCCCGCCATGCCGCCGGGTGGCGTGGACGGTGACAACAATGCACACTGACACGGTATTCGGCGCTCAATGGGATCGCACAGGAGCAGTTCTTCCCGCACCGGGGTCCACGCTCGGTTCTCGAAGGACTCGGCGCGAACATGACTCAGTCCATAACGCTGCAGCGTCCGGCAGAGAAAATCTCTCGCGCGCACTTCGTTCTCGGTGCCCGGCCGCCGGGTTCCAATATCATCAGCCAGGATCTGGAGGTTTTCCCAAGCCTCGGAATGAGCCAGGATTTCTTCGACGAACTTCTGCTCGATGGCGATGTTCATGAAATGTCCACCCGGCGGATTCCTTCGACAACAAATGGGCGTGATCGAGTATGCCGGCAGTGAAGCCTGCACCTACAATCACATGCTGGCATCGGATGCTTGCACGAGCGGATGATACTGCAACGCACGACCGAACCGGCAGGCCGATCGTACCCCCTGCCTGTCGGACAAGCGACCACACGGGCGAACTGAAACCAGCTTCGTGCGGGGCTGCACTGCACGTACCGCTGGTGCACGGAATTCAGACGCATGCCACGGGCTGTGAGGGCAGATCCCAACGTCATGGTATCGTGAAGCGCTGAGTTTATCGGTATATTCGATATCGTCTTAACCCTGGCGAGGCTTGTACATGCACAGTTCTTCCCTGCGCGGATCTGATTTCGATATATGTGTCGAAGGGAATCCGTTGCCACACTCGGCTTACTTCCAAGACTTCTCCAAGACCCGGCGCCTCGGCCTTTTTGCCCCCCACGGCACCGACGGCGCCGGCGCCATCAACCTGATCATGGCCTACGTCACCGCCTTCTACGACGATTACCGGGCCAACGGAGATGACTTCTTCGCCTATCCCGATTTCTTCGCCTTCCAAGGCTCCTCGCCCATGGCGGGTTACGGGATGTTCGATATCTGGCCGGAACACAAGTGGGTGCAGGTAGACACCGAACCGTCGCATACGCTGCATGCCATCACCGATCGCGGCATCAACGTGCTTCTGATTCCAGATGGCGAACCCTTGGATCATGTCTTTGACGACATCGCCCTGGCCAGTGCCCGGCGTAACATCGACCGCTGCTATGCCTACTCCCCCGAAGGGACCGTCGACGATGGTGACTTGACGATTCGCTGCCGCCGCGAGCCGTTCGCCGATTGGATCGGCAACATGTTCAACACGGTCGGGGAAAAGGGTGGCAACAAGACCGCCGGTCGCGCATGGATGGATCGACATGACAGCCCGTTCCTCGACCAGTCTTTCCGCCGCCTGAGTCTTGACGAAGCGCTGGCTCACCTGTAGCGGAGTACTGAACGCTACCTGCGATCAATCCCGTTCACGGGTAGAATCAGGACGATGTCACACGCTGCAAGATCCATCTCCTGGTACCGCGCCCCGGTCGATCCGGAGACGCTGAAGGCGTTGCACCGCCGCAGTGATCTGAAAGGCGGCTTGCAACTAGCCGGACACCTGGGTTTGATCGCAGCCCTGGGAACGGTCACATGGCAGGTGCGTGACCAACCACTGCTGCTGGTCCCCGCGCTGTTTCTCTATGGAACCTGCTTCGCGTTTATTCTCAACGCCACGCACGAACTGTCCCACCGCTCCGTCTTCAGGACCCCGTTTCTAAACGATTTCTTTCTTCGCCTACTCTGCTTTTTCGGATGGCGCAGTTACGTCATGTTCTGGACCAGCCATGCGGAACATCACAAGTACACGCTCCATCAGCCGGACGATCTGGAGGTCGTGCTGCCCGCAAAACTGAGCCTGGGCAGCTTTCTTCGGGCGGCGTTCGTGGATCCGCTGGCGTTCGTGCAGGTGCTCCGCCACACCATCTCCCTGAGCCTCGGCAGGGTCGACGAAGGGTGGGAAACGCATCTTCTGGAGACGATGAAGGGTGACAAGCGGGCCACGCTCATCGGCTGGGCGCGTTTCCTTCTTTTGGGTCACACCGCGATCATCGTCATCTCCTTCGTTCTGGAACTCTGGATGATTCCCGTCCTCACGACGTTCGGCATCTTCTACGGGCAGTGGCTGCGTTTCCTCTGCAACAACACGCAGCACGCCGGCCTGACCGACGCCGTGCTCGACTTTCGTCTTTGCACGCGGACGGTCCTTCTGAATCCGCTGGTACGGCTTCTCTATTGGCAAATGAACTATCACATTGAGCACCACATGTACCATGCCGTGCCCTGCTACAACCTGGGCCGACTTCATGTGGCGATTCGCCATGAACTGCCCGAATCACCGCGTGGCCTGATCGCCGCATGGCGCCAGATCATCGATACCCTGCGGCGGCAGAAGATGGACCCCGACTATCAGTACCTGCCCACAGTCCCTGGCGCATCGCCGTGAAGCCACCGGACGCCGTGGCAAGGCAGGGGATCAAGTCGCACTGCTGGCCGACGAGCACGACCTCTGGATTCGCCGCGATGAAACATGTCGGCGGGCTCGCATGCTTGTCGTTCATCCGGAAGGTGGCAATGAAATCGAGGTCGTAACTGTGGCGATCTCATCGATCGATTCCGCGATGAGATCCTGCTTTTCCCCTGGTGCCATCGCGCCACGATGTGCGATCCACATCCAGTGCCCGGCAAATGCGTTCGATACATCGCTGTTGTCGAGAATCCGACGCTAACGGTGGGATATTTCGGCGGCGCGGGTGGTCATGGCACAGCCCGAAAGTGAGACACCCAGTGCCGCTTCCTCTGCATGTTCGAATGAGCCAGACGAAAGCATGACAGGACAACTCCAAAGCATGACGGGATCAGACCGTCGATGCGGTCGCGCCACTACCACGGGTGCAACGAGATCAAGCATACGCTAGATCGAGCCGTTCAGATTTCGGGCGTGGAGACGACAGCATTACGGTTCGCACAAGTCGGTCGCCGCATGGGCCGTGACGATCCTTGCCGTTTCGCTTGCAATCATCAATTCCTCGTTGGTGGCCACGACCAGTGCCCGGACCCGCGAGCCGACACCGCTGATATCGACCACGGGTCTTTCTGAACAGGGCGCCGCGCTTTCATTGGCCGCTGCGTTGATCGTCATGCCCAGGTACTCGAAATTTCTCAGAATGCGTTTCCGCATGATCGCGCTGTTCTCCCCGATTCCCCCTGTGAGCACGACGGCGTCCATCCCTCCCATCACCGCCGCATAGGCACCGATGTACTTTCGCACGCGGTGAGCAAAGATTTCCAAAGCTAGCATCGCTCGCTCGTCTCCTTCGTCCGCTTTCACTTCAATATCGCGAAGATCGTTGCCCAATCCCGAAACTGCCGCCAATCCACTGCGTCGATTCAGCAGTGAATCGACCTGCTCCACCCCCAGTGTTCGCACCAGGTGCAAGACGGCACCCGGGTCCAGATCCCCACTGCGAGTCCCCATGACCAGCCCCTCCAGAGGCGTCATTCCCATGCTCGTCTCAACGGAACGTCCATGCTCCACGGCACAGGCGCTGGCACCGTTGCCCAGGTGACAGGTGACCAGGCGTAGTTTCCCGATCGAGCGCCCCACGAACTTTGCCGCACACTCGGCCACGAACGCATGTGAATTTCCATGGAATCCATATCGCCTCACATGAAGTTCACCCGCCACCTCCGGGTCGATGGCATAGGTCCGTGCCCGCACGGGCATATGCGAATGAAATGCCGTGTCGAAGGCCGCCACATGCGGCAGATCTGGAAGCAGCTCTCTCGCGGCCCGGATCCCGGCGAGGTTGTGCGGATTGTGCAGTGGCGCCAGCGGATTGCACGCCTCGATCGATGCCATGACCGCATCGTCGATAATCACTGCTTCTGAAAACAGATCGCCACCGTGCACGACGCGATGGCCAACAGCCTGCAACGGCGCATCACCGATCTTCCCAATCACTGCCCGAACAGCACTGGCGTACCCATGCCCTTCCGCGTCGATACGGTCCAACATTCCTTGGATTCGGGCACGCCGTCCCGGGACATCCACCAACTGGAACTTGATGCTGGATGAACCCGCGTTGATAACCAGTACATGCACTGCTGACATCCATGATTGGACAAAGGATCTGCAGACCGGCCTCCCGGCGGTACCGCGGTACATCCGCGGCAACCGACGAAGCATGCATCGCAATTCTATCGAACTGCCAAGGCACCGTTCAGGACACCGTCATCACCATGCAAGTCCGTGGCCACAACACCGAGCAACAACACCGCCAGTAGAGCCGTGGTCGTCGGTATTGTCGTCATGTTGTTTCCCTTCGAAAACAAAAAACGAAAACAAAAACGTTGCTCGCTTCTGATCGTTTTCCGCATGTCGGCCTCGATCTTGCTGACACTCACCAGTAAGATAGCAAAATGGCTGCGCACCGCGTCATTTGGACCGTCACGATCATTCTCGCTTGTGGCTTGGCAAGCTACTGGCTGTTCAAGGACACCGTTCGCCACTACGGCATTGGAAAAGAGACGCCGCCGCTGTAAATCTCCTTCTGGGGCGACGTGGCGCCCTACCAGATGTGGCAGGAAATGCTGACGTCATTTCGCCAACGGCACCCCCAAGTCGCGGTGCAGGCCGAGTACATCACCGACCGCTACGCGGCCAAGATCCAGCAACTTCCCGTCGCGGGGGCGGCGCCCCAGCGGCACACTGCGCCCGGATGTGAGGCCCAGCCCATCATCGAAGTGAAAATCCTGATGATTCGTCGGAGATCGGGTGATGAGTTGCAAATTGCGAGTTGCTCGTTTCCAATGTAGGAGAAAGTCCGGATTCAGAAGGCCGTGGGCCTTTATCTTCAGTCTTCAGCCCCACCCCCAGGAGCCTGTCTTGTCAAACATAGTGAATCTTTGCATGGTCGGTTGCGGCGCTGTGAGTCACTGGCATTGTAGCGCCATCGAAGCATCGGGCGGCCGCGTGCGAGTGACTGCTACCGTAGATCGTGACGGCGAACGTGCGAGAACAATGGCCGAACGATTCGGCGCCCGCCCCTTCGACAGTCTCCAAGCGGCGTTGGCCGACGGCGATTTCGATGCGGTGCTGGTCATGCTTCCGCACGATCTGCACGAAGAGGCTGCCCTGGCCGTCTTCGCGGCCGGAAAGCACTTGCTCCTGGAAAAGCCGATCGCCACAGACCTCGAGACCTCGCGGCGAATCCTGGCCGCGGGCCGTGACGCGAAGGGCGTGTTCATGGTGGGCGAGAACGCCTTTTTCTGGCCGGAGGTGGCCGAAGCAGCGAGAAGAATCAGCGCGGGAGATATCGGGGCTCCGATCACGGCCACGGCCCGTTTCTTCTGCGCAGTCGAGCCGGGCAAGTGGCATCCGCCCGGTGCGTGGCGCTTCGACGAGAAGCGGGTCGGCGGAGGCATCGTGGTCGATGGCGGCTCGCATTGGATCCGCCCGCTGCGGATGTGGATGGGCGAGGTCGACGAGGTGATCGCGGTCACCGGCCATCCCTACGCCGACATGCAGGGGGAGTCCCAAGCGCTGGCGACATTCCGTTTTTCCTCCGGTCACTTCGGAAGCTTCGAAGCACTCGTCGCTGACACGGTGATGGGTGACGACTGGTGGTTTCGTATCACCGGCACAAAGGGAACGCTGGTCATCAAGGCCGGTGAAAAGGGCACGCTCCATCTCTACAACAAGGAGCATC
>Ga0310342_100000626_pt1 | contig 20321 bp, 16 predicted proteins | sample S15DNA20500_MG_FD_206155 | JGI IMG/M metagenome (GOLD analysis project Ga0310342, IMG submission 206155) | Marine microbial communities from station ALOHA, North Pacific Subtropical Gyre - S1503-DNA-20-500_MG | ecosystem: Environmental > Aquatic > Marine > Oceanic | place: Pacific Ocean: North...
TCGCCGGCCAGGGGTATCCCGACGAAAAGGGAGAACGCAGCTTGCGGCTGGAAGCGGTGCAGCCCCTGGGAGGCATGGCGGAATTCCGCAAGGAGATCCCAAAAATTGACCCTGCCAGGATTCAGGACGCCTCGGTGGAAGAGCTCCACCTTGCTGATGTTCTTCATGCCGCTCTTTTTCACACCTTCGTAAACTGGAAGAAGGAAGAGGGCAACCAGCTCCTCGCTGAAAACCCGGGCACACTGTATGCCTACTGGCAGGCCGCCTGGGGCACCCGCCCGCCACCGGGAATCCCCGACAACCTGATCAAGCTCCTGCAGGATCTCAAAGGCCAGAAAAAGCAATTCCGCCTCGAGTGGGGAGCCGCCAAAAAGGCCCGCCCCTTCACCATGAAGGATGTTTCCTTCCTCCAGTTTTTCCGGCAACGACGCATGGAGTTACGACGGGACCTTCGCCAGAAAATCGAAATAGAGGCCCAGAAACTTCCCTCCCTTGCCCGCCTGCAGACCCTTCTCGATAGCGAAATCGCCAAACTGAATCCGGCCCAGCTCGCCCGAGGGAGGCAACTGGCTGCTCTTCTGGTGCAAAGCCAGCGTGACGCCATGGTCATCGCGCTTCTGCCGCCCGTATCAGACGAGGATCTCGACACGCACTGAGCCACTGCTCCGGGCTCCCATGTCGCCCAATGTGTCTGGAGTGTTCCCTCGCGGCCACCCCTCGGGGATGGGCGGTTACTCCAGCATGAACTGCAAGTGCCGGGCGGTAAGATCGCCCATCGTTTCACACGCCTCGAAGGCCTGAGTGCCATACCGCTCTCCAAGGGCCGCACGTAGCTCGGCAAGCTTCTCCGGAGGAGAGATGGTGTCCTTGCCCATCGTTTTAAGAACACCCTTGAGGCGGACGCGGGACGCCCGGAACCGGCGGGCCATCTGGCTCCGCTCCTCGCTGCGATACTGCAGGATGGTGGTCGGGTTGAGGTGCTGGCGCACCAGCTCATCCACCGGTTTATTGTCCGGGAAGTGATGTGCTCGATAAACCCCGAGGGCTCCCTCGTAGCACTGTTGATCGAAGTCAATCGGCCGCACACGGTACTGGATCTCCTCGAAGTCCGGCGTGATGTCGACCACGTAGTTTACGCTGCGCATGTCGCCCAGCAGGCGGAGAAAGCAGCGCTCACCGAACTTCACGAATTCCTTCGCAACCCGCACCTTGTTGAGTTCCTTCTCCTCCAGGTAGTCCTTGATGAACATATTCCCCGGCACTCCCGCGATGTGCTCCTCAACCAGGGTGTTGCCGTTGACAAGATAATTGATCCGGTTGGGCGAAAGGATGTGCTCCAGCTCCAGCCCGTAGATGCGGTTGGCGTCCGCAATTTTGACGTAGTAGTAGTCCGAGTTTCCGTTGAACTGGTTCGTAATCCTCACGCGGAAGGGTCGCGAGTTGCCGAATTCACCAAAATCAATCCGTTCCACGTTGAGGTGCTCCGCAAGCGAAAGGTCTCCCCCAATCTTCAGGACAGCATAGATCTCGGTGAGTTTGAGCCGCAGGTCCTCCATGACCTCCGGCGGGAAGGAGACGGTGAGCCAGAGAGTTTCTTCCCCGCTTGGATTCTCATAGGGAATGGCCTCCGAAAATCGCAGGAGATCGTCGTAAATGAGTGGAATCTTGGAGCGCCGTCCGTAGTGCTGCAGGTACTGCAGAAGGAAACTCGAGACCGGGTAGTGCTGCTTGCGCTTCTGGATGAGGGCCGACATTGGATTTCGGATCCGGATTTCAGATCTGCTCCCCTGACATTCTAAATTGAAGCCCCAGGGCTCTCTAGCCCGTCTCGAACCTCGCGATCAGATGCAGAGTATCGATCCCGCGTTTGGTAAATTCCTCCCAGTAACTCTTCTCAATGGAGCTGGTGCGCTCCCGGCGCGCTTTCTCGTCCATGGAGTTCCATGCAGGCAGGCCTATCTTGCGGATCACGTCTCGTTCGGCCAGGCGCAGGGTCAGCTCTTCCCAGAAAATCTCGTTGCGCATTTCATCAAGCGATTCCTGCACATAGGACCGGGTCAGGTAATCGGTGGTGACCCGGTAGCGTTGCTGGGCTTCATCAAGCTCGACAATATCGCCGAATCCGAGGTGCATGACCTTCTCGAGAATGGTATTCTCCAGCTCTTCAAAATGCGCAAACCGCTCCTTCGCCCCGGATCGTCGGTTCAGGGACGCGACCTCGGCTGCGAGACTGATCATATCGATCAGCACGCCGAGTTCTTCCTCTGTAAAGCGAAGATGCATTACCCTGTCCGCAGCGCGGAAAGAAATCATCCCACCACCCGGTCCGCAAGCCCGCAACGCCGAATTCCTCTCGACCGGCTGGGAGGCAGCTGCTTAGATTCCCGGTGATGAGACTCCTGCTCATCATCTCGACCCTCCTCACCCTTCCCGGTTGTTTCCTGTTCAAGAAGCACCGCCCGAACCCCTACCCGGTGGTCTCCTTCGAAGTGGTCCATGACCGGGCCGGCGGCCTGCAGCCTCAGGATCATGTCGCCCTCACCAAGTGGGATGACACCTACTATTACTTCGAGTGGCGCCGCATTCTGGAACCCGCCACCATGAAGACCAGCGAGGGGGCGGGGCGGGTCACCGTCAGGGAATTCGACCAAAAAAATGGCAGGCCGCTGAAACGCACGCTTGGCATTATTGGCAAGGAGGACCTCAACGGTCAGCTCTATAACGCCGGTGCTTACTGAGGCTGGGCGCTCTGGCAGCAGTCCGAGGGCTTCCGGCAAACGCGATCCCGGGAAGTCGCCCTGCGGATTCATCGGGCGAAATCTCGTTTAAAGTTCCCGCGGGCGGATTATGTCCTCGAGTTTCCACTTCCCCGGTTGGAGGGCGGCTCTCCAACTCTCCAGATCAAGCGAGAGAAGGGCGGCGTTCGCCGTCTTCATCACGATGTCCTCTCCCGCCAGCCAGTCCACCAGGTCCTCCCATCCGGGATTGTGCCCCAGCGCGAGAAGACACGCCACTTCATCGGGCACGGCAGGCAGTTCGTCCTGCACCGCACCCAGACCAGCGTGATAAAAGGACGGGAGAAAACGCGCCTCCACCACGGAGGGAAAGAGCGCGCTCATTCCCGCAAACGTTTCGCGCGTTCGCTGCGAATCGCTGCTCAGGACAAGCTCGGGCGTCCATCCCCGCTCCACCAGAACGGCTCCGACCTTTGGCGCGTCGCTGCGTCCCCTGCCGTTGAGCGCCCGTCCGTGATCAGAGAGGGCCGGGCTGTTCCACGAACTCTTGGCGTGGCGCATGATGATCAGGCGACGCGTCATTGCTATTCGGCCTGTTCTACCTGGTAGAACTCCCGAGCAGGGTTGGGAAAGGGAAGGCTGATCGTGTAGGACGCGCGATCCTCTGACGCCCGCACAAAGGGGAATTCATCCGTAAAGCCCTGCAGGTCGCCGCTGCGTCGCACCTTGTAGAAAAGGCCCCGGTGCTGGGTCCAATCGAGCCGGAACTGGGAGCCGGGCAAGGGCGTCACTGTCAGCCTTGGACGTTCCTCCAGTATGCTCCCGTCGAAGTACTTGATGCCAAGTTTCCACGCGCCAATTCCGCATTCTGACCCCACAATCCGACCTGGTCCGTCATCGACTGGCACATGGATACCCCCGTAAAGACGCGAAATGCCGGCCTGGTCGGCCGCGTCATAATAGGTGGCCCATTGCAGCTCTACCTTCGCGGTCGGTCCGGCCTCGAACGCCAATTCGCCTGCCGCCACCTCGTGGGAGGAAAACCCGCCCGGGAAGAATTCGCTTCCGGTGAGCCGAACAAGGACTTCGGCCGCCGCCCGGCTGAAGGTGCTGTGGCCTGAGATATACCCCGCAAAGGCGGGCGTCACGAAGGTGTCGCGCTGATAGGGAACCCAGTCTTCCGCCAGGATCCAGTCTACTCCCCCGATCTGGGTCTCGACATCAGCCGGTTCCCCCTGCCAGGCACGAACCGCAATCCTGCCGATCGCCCCCGGCCCGAGATGGTCATGCCGCTGGCCCGCTTGGATTGTGCTGGTGGTCACCACCTCGATCAAGTCCGGCACCAAGGGCAGGCCTTCCTCGTTGTAGGAGGGGCCGGCAGGGTCACTCGACTGCCCCTGACCGCCCATGTAACGGATACTGCTGATCGGCCGCACGTAATCGTACTCGCGCTTGCAGGTCCAGGCCGCCACCGCCGCGTCATGCACCGAGGCATTGATGAGGAAATACATCTTCGCGTCCCACTCGAGTTCCTCGATCACCGGACCCGTGCCCAGGAACCGTCGTTCGAAGGACGGGTGGTCAACCACTTCATTGGCAATCACGTTCCAGTGCCCGGGAGGGGTTTCCGAGTCCGGGCCGTCCGCCCAGTGCTCCGCTATTACCCGTCCAAAATCCCCCTCGTTCACCAGATTTGGGGCGTAGGCCGCGCCCGTGACCGGGTTGATTGCGTAGCCTGTCCCGTCGTTCGTTCCCACGGGGTTGTTGCCGATGGCGCCCGGCGAGTAATCCTTCTGCGGTGCCAGGCTTGGATCGAGCAGGCTGCTGTAGCGGATCACCTCCGCATTCCCGGCCTTGTATTCCTCGTCGCCATCGCCTTCCAGCTGCGGAGGGCCACCCGGGTCGAAATAGAGCATCACGGCGGGCTCGCGACTGAGGGCAAAGGGCCAGACCTCGCGCCAGTGTGACCCGATGTATTTCTGGATCGTGAAAGTCAGGGGCTGGCCGGTCTGCGAGAAGGCCTCCACGAACTCAAGCGGTTGCCAGCGGTTGGGATCGTTCATGGTCGTCCCCGCGAACTCCAAGATCAGGGGCGCATTGACCGGCGCGTAGGTGTTGTCGGTATAACCGCCGGCCTCGTTGGAATTATCGTTCGCGGTCCAGGTAATGATGGTCTCGGCCACCCGGTTGCCCACTGCCGCGGGCGTGTCGCCTGTTGTCGTGGTAATGTTCTGATCGTAGCCAAGGATGGTTAACAGGATATCGAACTGGTTCTGCGCCTGAAGGGCATTGGCCGCCGGAGTGTTGGGGTGCTTGACGGTATTATAACGGTGGCTGAGCACTCGGTAGGCCGCATAGCTGACCGCCTCGTGTCGAGCCACCGCCACATCTACCGCGGTCGCGCTTTCGCGGTGCAGGTAGCCCACCGCAATCGGGTCATAGGCCGCCCAGGCATCATAGCTCGCCACCGAGACATGGAAGAGGTTGCGGGCGTGGACAGGCGGATCGGGGAAGGAGAGCCGCACAGCAGCGAGATTCTGCTCGTTCCACATCCGGGCGACCGAATCAGCGGATGCAGGTGTAATGCCACAAAGAAGAAGGAGCGCCGCCAGGACGCTTCCCGAAAGCTCTTTTTTCATGGGGAAGGGAGGTTTGGGAGAGTTAGCGTAAAGTGGGCTCCTGTCGCCGTCAACCTCTCTCTAAGAGCTGATGAGGACGACTTGCCCATGGTATTACACCGGGAGAGGTTCACGAGGTGAATTCCTTCCCTTTCTCCCTCAATTGAGGGAGGCGTCCGGAAGTTTGGTTTGCTGTTCCGGGGTAAGATGTTGCTTCAGGCGGTGGTGGATCGACGCTCCCTTCCGGCCCCTGTTCTCCCAAGGGCAGGTTCTTTCCGGAGTCCCGAAGACTTGGGGCGCTCGGCATCTCCGGCCTTGCTAAGAGCTTCGAATGCGGTTCCAAATCTCCGCCTCATGACCGCCGCGGAAATCCGCCAGAGCTTCCTGGACTTCTTCAAGGAGAAGGGGCACGCCATCGTGCCCTCGGCCTCTCTGCTCCCACAGTCCCCCGGCCTCCTCTTTACCAATGCCGGCATGAACCAGTTCGTGCCCTACTTCCTGGGCACCGACATCGCTCCCTACGATCCGCCGCGGGCCGCCGATACCCAGAAATGCATCAGGGCGGGTGGCAAGCACAACGACCTCGAGGACGTGGGGCAGGACTCCTGCCACCACACCTTCTTCGAGATGCTGGGAAACTGGTCGTTCGGGGATTATTTCAAGGAGGAGGCAATCCATTGGGCCTGGGAGTTGATGGTGGAGCGGTGGGGATTTCCTCCCGAACGCCTTTACGCCACCGTCTATCGTCCCGGCCCGGGCGACCCGGCCGAGTTCGACCAGGAGGCCTACGACCACTGGAGGGTCCTCTTCGAGAAGGCTGACTGCGATCCGGACGCACACATCGTCGACGGCAACAAGGCCGACAACTTCTGGATGATGGGCGAGACCGGACCGTGCGGACCGTGCTCGGAACTGCATGTCGATCTCACCGCCGCGGGCGATACGAAGGGCGCCCTGGTCAACAGGGGCAGCGACGAGTGTATCGAGATCTGGAACCTGGTCTTCATCCAGTTCAATGCCGAGGCGGACGGTAGCTTCCGCGATCTGCCTTCCAGGCACGTCGACACCGGCCTGGGCTTCGAACGCGCCTGCTCGATCATCCAGAACACGAAGGGCTTCACCGACTTCTCGCGCAAGCCGTCGAACTACAACACCGACGTCTTCCGGCCGATCTTCGACATTCTCGAGAGGTTGAGCGGGAAGGAATATGAGGACGTTTATCCCGAACCGGGTAAGGAGAACCAGGACGAGGTGGTGAAGACGGCGGTGGCTTTCCGGGTCATCGCCGATCATCTCCGCACCCTCAGCTTTTCGATCGCGGACGGCATTCTGCCGGGCAATACCGGACGCAACTACGTCCTGCGGCGCATCCTGCGGCGGGCGGTGCGATACGGGCGGTCGCTGGGATTCACCGGCGATGAATTCGTCCTCACGGCCCTGGTCGACACTCTGGTGAGCCAGATGGGGGATGTGTTCCCAGAATTGAGGGGGCGGGAGTCAATCATTGTGGACACCCTGAAACGTGAGGAGCGCAGCTTCAACGAAACCCTCGACCGGGGTTTGAAGCTCTTCGAGGACGAGGTCGCCAAACTCTCCCAAGGCATCTTTCCGGGCGACGCCGCGTTCAAGCTCTACGACACCTTCGGTTTTCCGATCGATCTCACGCAACTACTCTGCCGCGAACGGAAAATCGACCTCGATATATCCCGCTTCGAGGAACTCATGGAACAGGCCCGGCAACTTGCCCGCGACGCCCAGAAGTCCGAGATCGTTTCCGCCCTCGACATCGCCACCGATGTCGTCACCGAGTTCGTCGGGTTCGAGCAGGACGAGTGCGAAGCCACCGTGCTCGAGGAACACACCGAGGAGGATCTGCAGTGGATCATCACGGACCGCACCCCTTTCTATGCCGAGATGGGCGGCCAGGTTGGTGATACTGGATCTCTCGTCCTTGCCGGACGCGAAATGCCGGTGGTGGGCGTCCAGCAGATCGGAGGAGCCCGCGCCCACGGCGTTCCGGAGAGCCAGGCCGGCGCTCTCAAGCCCGGCGATAAGATCACCCTCCAGCTCGACGCCGCTCGGCGACGGCCCATCGAGGCCCACCATAGCGCCACCCATCTCCTGCACTGGGCACTCCACCAAGTTGTTTCCGCAGAAGCCACCCAGCAGGGTTCGCTGGTGGCGGAGGACCGCCTGCGCTTCGACTTTACTTCCAGCGCGGTAACCGCGGAACAGATTTCCGCAATCGAGGAAATGGTGAATGCCCGCATCGAGGCTGGCGAACCGGTGAGTTGGAAGGAGGTCCCCTACCGCGAGATCCAGGGCCGGGGGGACATCATGCAGTTCTTCGGCGACAAATACGGCGAGCACGTGCGCGTGGTCCAGATCGGAGGGGAGACCCTAGCCCTCAATGGCTACTCGATGGAGTTGTGCGGTGGGACGCACGTCCGCAACACCAGGGAGATCGGCCTCTTCAGGATCCGGAAGGAGGAAGCCATCGCAGCCGGCACCCGTCGGATTGAAGCCGTGTGCGGTGCGGCCGCGGAAGCTCACCTCGCCAAGCGGGCCGAGAAGGAAGGCGAGGAACAGGGTACGGCCCTTGCCAAGCTGGCGGCTGCCAACGAAGCGCTGGAAGCTCTCGGGGCGGAGGTCTTCAGTGCCCCGGACGACGCCGGGGCCGCCCAGATCAAGGCCACCGCGGTGGAGGCCGAAAAGGCCCTCAAGAAGGCCCGGACCGCCACCGCTGCGCGACAGGCCGACGCCTTCCTGGCCGGCCTGGTGGAGGGCGGCGCCGTCGGCTCCAATCTGGTGGAATCCCTTGAGGGCTCCCCTGCCCTTCTGCAGGAACTGCTCAACGGCCTCAAGAAGTTCCAGTTCAGCCAGGCCGCCTTTCTGGTGGTGGACGACGGTGAAAAGCTTCACCTCGGGGCCCTCTGCGGGGCGGACGGCAACAAGGCCGGCCACGGCGCGGGCAACCTCATCAAGAACCTTGCCCCCATCGTGGGCGGCAAGGGCGGGGGCAAACCCGACATGGCCCGCGGAGCGGGAACGGACCGTCAGCAAAAGGATGAACTCCTGGAGGCGGCTCGCGCGAAACTGCTCTGAAGGAACTGCATCCCGGGGAACGGACCTCCCCTCCGCTAAAGTCGGCCGGGATTGCCAAACGCCTTGAAAAGCCCGGGCGGACAGCAAAGGATGCCGTCGTGAGCAATCCAACGGAAACAACTGTCTGGAAGGGAGGGCCGTCCCAGATCGTGAATCTCCCCACTTTCGCGGCTTGTGCCCTGATGGGGGTTCTTTTTCTGGTGGTGGGCGATAAGCTCCACGGGGCCATTTCTCTCGGGGCCATCCCGTGCGGCCTCCTCGCCGGTTGGAAGTGGCTGGTGGTCCGCTGCCAGCGCTTTGAGATCACGAGCGAGCGCCTCAGGCTGATCCAGGGGGTCCTGAACCAGGATATCGACGAAATCGAGCTCTATCGCGTAAAGGACACAAGGGTCCTGCGCCCACTCTGGCTACGGCTCTTCGGGCTTGGCAACGTCGTTCTGGAAACCTCCGACCGCACCCATCCCAACCCCGTCCTCACCGCCATCAAAGACGCGATGGAGGTCCGCGAGAGGCTCCGGGAACACGTCGAAATTCTTCGCGAGCAGAAGCGGGTGCGTGAAGTTGACTTCGACCAAACCGGCGACAGTGAATTCGGGGATGAGCTGGGCTAGGATCCGGCGCCTGGCTGCCGCCGAAAAACCACCGGAAGGTCTTGCGCTGACCAATGGAACGGGCATCCTCCCGCGGCCGAATTCCATGATGCGGGGTTAGCTCAGTTGGTAGAGCAACTCGTTTACACCGAGTGGGTCGGCGGTTCGAGTCCGTCACCCCGCACCATCCGGAACAAAGAGGCCGTGCCGCCCAACCTTCCTGGCAGGCATCCCGCCCGGTCCCATGGAACCCCGGGAAGGGGCCAGTCCCAGCCCGTTATTTCGGCCCTGCAGGTTTTTCCTGCCCCCCGGGCCTCCCGCGATGCAACCCGCCCAATCGGATCTTGCGCTCCGCGGAGATCCTAATGAAATCAGACCATACCCCTGCATCTCCAGGCGTTCAGCGTGAACGTCCCTCCATCCTGTATCCTGCAAAACAACTAACCTCCCGAACCATGCTAAGCCGTCCTCTGAATCTGCTACTTTTACTCCCGGTCCTGGCCTCCGTCGCTCTCACGACCGGCTTCACGCAGGCCGCCAACCCGAATTTCATCATCATCTTCGCCGATGACCAGGGTTACGGCGACCTGAGCTGCTTCGGATCCAGGACCATCAAGACCCCGCACATCGACCGACTTGCCACCGAGGGTCGGAAATTCACCAGCTTCATGGTCGCCTCCCCGGTATGCACTCCCTCCCGGGCCGCCCTCCTGACCGCCTGCTATCCCAAGCGGGTGGGAATGCACCAGCACGTCCTCTTCCCGTCCTCCCGGAAAGGCCTGCACCCGGGGGAGCATACGATTGCCGACCACCTCAAGACGCAGGACTATGCCACCGCCTGCTTCGGGAAATGGCACCTTGGCCACCACCCGGAAGTGCTGCCGACCTCCAACGGCTTCGACACCTACTACGGCATTCCCTACTCGAATGACATGAACCATCCCGACAACAGGGGGAAGCCGCGGGGGGGCTGGCAAGGCATGGATATCCTCTGGAACGACCCGGAGTCGACCCTCACCAAGTGGAAGACGCCTCTCTTCGAGGATGAAAAGATCGTCGAACTGCCGGTCGACCAGCGTACTATTACCCGGCGCTGCACCCAGAAGGCCATCGATTTCGTCAAGGCCAACCGGGAAAAGCCCTTCTTTGTCTATCTCCCCCATTCCATGCCCCACATTCCCCTTTATGTCCCCGACGACGTCCGCGATCCCGATCCCAAGAAGGCCTACATCAACACCATCGAGCACATTGACACTGAGGTGGGCCGCCTCCTTGACGTTCTCGACGAGCTGAAGCTCGCGGAAAAGACCTACGTGATCTATACCACCGACAATGGGCCCTGGCTCCAGTTCAGGCATCATGGGGGATCTGCCGGTCCGCTTCGCGACGGCAAGGGCACGACCTTTGAGGGTGGCCAGCGGGTGCCTTGCGTCATGCGCGGCCCGGGCGTCCCGGCCGGGACGGTCTGCTCCGAGCTGACCGGGACGATCGATATCCTGCCCACCATCGCAGCGCTCACTGGCGCGCCCCTGCCCGCCGGGAAGAAGGTCGATGGGCTGGATGTCTCCAGCCTCTGGCTGGGCAAGGCCAGGGAGTCTCCCCGCAAGGAATTTCTCCACTACACCTCCCGGGGGGAGCTGCAGGGCATCCGCCAGGGGAGCTGGAAGCTTCTCGTTAAAAACCCCCGGGCCCGGAAGAACAAGAACTCTCCCGCCAATGCTGACCAAGTGCTGCTCTTTGATCTCAGCAAGGATCTCGGCGAACAGAACGACTTGGCCGGGCAACACCCCGACGTCGTTAACGAACTCCGCCAGCGCATGGAGTTACTGGACAAGGAAATCACCACCAATGCCCGCGCCCCCTGGACCAAGGGCTGAGGTGCGGCGGGATAATTTCCACCGAGTTTCTTGCCAGATCCTCTTCCAGCCTTCGTAATGTTTAGCCGCCGGACGCAGCGTTTCACCCCCCTTCGCTTATTCCTTTTCCCATTCTGCAGAACCGAGACCTCAACTACACCTTACTCAATGAAATCAAGGCTCCTCCCCTACGCGGTGCTCCTCGGCGCCGCCCTCCCGCTTCAGGCCCAGAACCCGCCCAAGGGATTCGAAAAGGTCGACCAGGAAATCGTCATCTCGACACTTCAGGCGGCAATGAAATATGACGTCCGTTCCTTCAGCGTTAAACCGAACGCCAAGGTCAAGCTGACCTTCAAGAACCCCGACGACCTCCCGCACAACCTCATCATCTGCACGCCGGGCAAGTCCAAGGGCGGCGACAAGGGCAAGGAAGTCATCGATGCGGTCCTGAAGCTCGGGGAGAAGGGGGTGGAGCAGAACTGGGAGCCCAAGGGCCACCCCCGCATCCTGCACAGTTCCGGGATGGTGCAGCCCAAGAAGGAGACCGTGATCTGGTTCAGGGCCCCGAAGAAGGAGGGCAACTACCCCTACATCTGCACCTTCCCCGGCCATTTCGAACTGATGAATGGAATGATGGCGGTTTCCAAGCGGGCCAATCCAGTGACCAACCTGACCTACAAGTTCTACCACGGCAGCTGGACTGCCCTGCCCGATTTCTCGAAGCTGGAACCCAAGAAAACCGGAACGCTCGCCAGTGGGCTCTTCGAGCTCGGCCCCCATGACCGGGGCGACGGTTTCGGCTTTGTCTTTGTCGGTGAGATCGAGTGTCCAAAGGACGGGGTCTATACCTTCGAAACCGCCTCCGACGATGGCTCGCGCCTCTACATCGACGATAAGATGGTAGTCAATAATGACGGGGTGCATCCGCACAAGGGGGCCCAGGGAAAGGCTAAGCTCAAGGCCGGCAAGCGCAAGATCGAGGTCCACTACTTCGAAGGGGGCGGACAGGAGAGCCTCTACGTGGGCTGGTCGGGTCCCGGCTTCAAGAAGCAGTCCCTTTCAAAGGGAGCTCCTTCAAGTGGAGGGGGCCCGAGCGGAATGCTGATCGCAGCCGAGGAGGGCGAAGCCGCCATCTACCGCAATTTCATCGCTGATGCCGGCCCCCGTGCCATCGGGGTTGGCTATTCCGAGGGCGTCAATCTCACTTTCGATGCCAACAACATGCGTTTTGCCCAGATCTGGCAGGGCGACTTCATGGACGGGGCCCGCCACTGGAACGGCCGGGGACAGGGCTTCCAGCCCCCCGCTGGCGAGGCGATTATCAAGCTGCCTGCCGGAACCGCATTCGCCACCTTGGAATCGGCCACCTCCGTCTGGCCCAAGGCCGAAACCCGCACCACGGAGCTGCGCTTCCGGGGCTACCAGCTCGACAAGCAGCAGCACCCCACCTTTCGGTATGAGCGCGGTGGCGTCTCCATCGAGGACACTCCCGCCCCGGTGGCGGGTGAGGAAAACAGCCACCTGAAGCGCACCCTCAGGCTCTCCAGCAAGGCGGCCCCGGGCAACCTCTACTTCCGTGCCGCCTCCGGCAATATCGCGGCCGAGGGGGGAGGATTCCTCGTTAATGGCGAGCTCCTCATCACCATCACCGGGGGCAAGGCAGGCATCCAGAATGGGGAGCTGCGCGTGCCCATTGAATTCAAGAACGGCAAAGCTCAACTTGAACTCGCCTACCAATGGGCCGAGTAAGAACCACCCTTCGAATTAACATATTTGCCAAGGAAAGCTTCCTCATGAAAACACTGACCGCTTCAACCCAACCCAACACCATGCGCGCCTGTTTCACTTCCCTGCTGGCCGTTGCCTCCCTCGCCTCCGCCGCCCCCACGATGGAGGACTTCTACAACCGCGAGGAAATCCCGCTCCCTGAGGGAGAAGTCATGGAGGGGGCCTCCATCGCCATTATTGACGACAATAAAGTCGCCCTCGCAAGCCGCCGCGGCGACGTCTGGATCTGCGACGGAGCCTTCGGGGACGATCTCAGCAAGGTCACCTGGAGCAAGTTCGCCAGCGGACTGCACGAGCCCCTCGGGATGTCCTACAAGGATGGCTGGTTCACCTTCACCCAGCGCCCGGATGTCTCCCGGATGCGGGACAGCGACGGCGACGGCCGCGCTGACCAGTTCGTGACGGTCGCGGCCCCGTGGGGCATCAACGGTGACTATCACGAGTACGCCTTCGGCACCCCTCCTGACAAGGAAGGCAACGTCTGGGTGGTCCTCTGCCTGACCGGCTCCTTCAACGCCAACTCTCCCTGGCGCGGCTGGTGCTTCCGTGTCACCCCCGATGGCAAGTCGATCCCTACCTGCTCCGGAATCCGTTCCCCGGGAGGGATCGGATTCAACATGGAGGGTGACGTCTTCTACTGTGACAACCAGGGAACCTGGAACGGCTCCTCCTCCCTCAAGCATCTCAAGCCGGGTGGTTTCGTGGGTAATCCCAATGGCAACAAGTTCTGGGAGCAGGCTCCAAACATGGGGCCCAAGCCTGCGGATCCAAAAAGTGGCTCGCGGATCGAAGTCGAGCGCAAGCGCATCCCCCAGCTCGTGCCTACCGCGGTCTGGCTTCCCCACGGCAAACTCGGCCAATCGCCCACCGGCATCATCCCGGATGACACCAAGGGCGCCTTTGGTCCGTTCGCCGGCCAGGTCCTCGTCGGGGAGCAGACCCACTCGCAGGTGCAGCGGGTCTTCCTGGAGAAGATCAACGGGATCTACCAGGGCGCGGCCTTCCCCTTTCTCGGGGGCTATCGCTCGGGCATCGTGCCCCTGCGCCTGGCTGATGACGGATCCCTCTTCGTGGGCACCACCAACCGCGGCTGGGGTGCACGCGGCGGACTCCCCTTCAGCTTCGAGCGCACCCGATGGACCGGGAAGACTCCCTTCGAGATCCACGAGATGCGCATCACCAAGGATGGTTTCGAGTTGACCTTCACCGGGGAGATCGATCCCAAGACCGCGGGCGACAAGGCGAGCTACTCCATGAACTCCTGGACCTACGTCTACCAGAGCGGCTACGGCAGCCCGGAGGTGGACAAGACGGGCCAGACCATTGAGTCTGTTACGGTGGGGGCCGACAGGAAGTCCGTGCGCCTCAAGGTGGCCAACCGCCAGGCCGGCCACTGCCACCATCTCAAGTCCTCCGGGGTCCGCAGCAAGGCCGGAGGCGAGCTCTGGCACCAGGACGCCTACTATACGATCAACGAGTTTCCGAAGTAGGTCGCTTCCCTCATCACATGGAGATCAACTTCAGCACCCTGCGCTCCGCGGATTGTTACAAGGTGCTGGCTGGCCTCGTCACGCCGCGTCCGATCGCCTGGGTCACCACCGTCAATGATGCGGGAGTTGTCAACGCCGCGCCCTTTTCCTTCTTCAACTGCTTCGGCTCCAACCCGCCCATCCTGGCTTTCGCGCCCGGCAACAGGGAACCCGGCCTGCCCAAGGATACGGCCCGCAATATTCGCAACAGCAGGGAATTCGTGGTGAACATCGCGGACGAGGCCCTCGCGGAGCAGATGGTGGCCACCTCCACCGCCCTCCCCTACGGTGAATCCGAACTGGAGACCACGGGCCTGTCCGCCGCGGCCTCCACCGCCATCGCGGTGCCTCGTATTAAAGAAGCACCCGTCGCCTTCGAATGTCGGGAGTGGGCTACCCTTGAAATCGGATCCAATCGCATGGTAGTGGGAACCGTGCATCACGCCCACATCCGCGACGGCCTGCTGGATCCCGAAACGCTGCGTCTCAACCACGGTCTCTTCCACCCCGTGGGGCGGATGGCGGCCCCGGACTGGTACTGCCGAACCGGGGATCAGTACGAAATTGTGAGACCCGAGTAAGCGCCCGCCCGGCTGGATCCCCCAGTCTCCCTGCCCATGACCAAAGATCGAGAAGTCTTCCTTGAAGTCCGGAACCTGCATCAGCGTTTTGGCAGGCACCGGGTTCTGCGGGGCGTGGACCTCAAGGTCTACCGCGGGGAGACTCTCTGCATCCTCGGAGGCTCGGGTGGTGGCAAGAGCGTTCTCGTCAAGCACCTGTGTGGCCTCATGCGCCCCTGGAAGGGCTCCGTCATCGTGGAGGGTGAAGACATCACCAACCTTCCCGAACGTGCGCTGGGCGCGGTCCGGCGCAAGGTCAGCATGATGTTCCAGGGCGGCGCTCTCTTCGACTCCTTCACGGTGGGGCAAAATATCGCCTTCCCCCTGCGGGAAGCCGGCCTGCGCGATCAGAAGGAGATCGACCTCCGCGTCCGCCGCGCACTGAAGATCGTGCGCATGCCCGGCCAGGAAAAGAAAATGCCCGCTGATCTCTCCGGAGGCATGCGCAAGCGGGTGGCCCTCGCCCGCGCGGTGGTGGAAATGCCCGCCTGCGTGCTCTACGACGAACCGCACGCCGGACTCGATCCCATCACCTCCGATTCCATTGATCATCTCATCAGGGATCTCGGAGTAGACCACAAGATCACCAACGTCGTCATCACCCACGAACTGCGCAGCGTTTTCCGTATCGCGGACCGGGTCGCCTTCATGAAGGACGGGGTCATTTACTGGAAGGGAACTGCCGACGAACTGGCCGCATCCAGGGACCCGGAACTGGTCAATTTCGTGCAGGGACGGTCGGGAAACCGGGACGGATGGGATCAGGACACTCCCCGCATTGACACCAGCGGGTAGCGGGAGGAACATGTGGCATGGCCACTACGCCCAAACGCATTGAAACTCTCGTGGGGTTTTTCCTCTTCGTGGGGTTGGCTCTGCTGGGTGTTCTCATCATGCAGTTCGGCCGCTTTGCTGACCGTTTCCACGGGGTTTACTCCGTCACTGTTTCCTTCAGCGACGCCTCGGGATTGATCAAGGGCAGCCAGGTCCGCCTGGCCGGTGCGATGGTGGGCCAGGTGGTGGCGGAGCCCACGCTCACCTCCGACGGAAAGATCGAGATCGAGATCGTCATCCGGAAAGACACCCCCAAGATCGACAGGAACTCCATTTTTCAGATCGGCTCCCTCAGCATTCTCGGCGACAAGGCAATCATGATCACCCCGCCGGGCACGCCGGGAGAAAAGGCGGGCGAATACATCAAGGACGGCGACTTCCTCCAGGGGGCGGAAGCCGGGGGATTGGAGGCCCTGCAAACCGATGCTGAACAAATTGCCTCCGATGCAGCGGTCCTCATCTCGCGCGGCAAGACGACGCTCTCGAAGGTTGACAATGCCCTGGATGATCTTCGTTCGGTTTCCGGCCAGCTCGCCGAAAGTCTCGAGCGCATCAACACCGGCCTGATCACGGATGAAAACATGGCCAAATTCACCAGCGCTCTCGACAGCCTGGAAGGCGCTGCCGGCAACATCAAGGAAGCCAGCCTGGACATCAAGCCGCTCCTCGCCGACGCCCAGGATGCCATCCGGGACTTCGATCAGGCTGCCAAGGCGGCCGAGGGGACTTTTTCCCAGGCGTCCTCCGAGATCAGCAAGCTCGGGCCAGCCCTGCAAAAGGTGCCCCGCACAGTGGAGTCCCTCTCGAAAGTGGCGGACGAGGCCAGGGGCGCCCTCCAGAGCGTCACGGGCAGTGAAGGCCTCCTCGGTTCCCTCGCTTACGACCGCGACATGAAGGGCGACGCGAAGACCTTCATGCGCAACCTCCGTCACTATGGCATCCTGCGCTACAAGGATGCCGAGACCACCGACGAACGCGATCCGCGCGACCGCTTTCGCGGGCGACGGAGGTAGCATTGCGAGGCGGCCACGGCTCCCGGCGCCGTCTATGGACAAGACTGTTGGTGGCGGGCTGGATCGTGTTTGCCCGGCCCGAGGGCGAGCCGGAGTCCTTCGGCCTTCTGCAGGGTTTCCTCGTATTCCATCTCCGGATCGGAGTCGGCCACGATTCCCGCTCCCACCCCGTAGGTTAGCCGTGGACCCTCCCGATCAAGGGTTCGAATCGCGATGTTGAACTGGCTCTCCCCGTTGAATCCGAGATAGCCGATTGCCCCGGTGTAGAGCCCACGCGGCACCGTCTCCAGCTCTGCAATTACTTCCATGGCCCGCTTCTTGGGTGCGCCCGTGATGCTTCCGCCCGGGAAACAGGCCTGCAGGGCATCGAGCTGATCCGCATCTTCCCGGAGCTGGCCAGTCACGGTGGAGGCCAGATGATGCACCTGTTCAAGGCGTTCATGCTTAAGCATCTCAGTTACCTTGACGCTCCCGAATTCACACACCCGGCCCAGGTCATTGCGTTCCAGGTCCGTGATCATGACCAGCTCCGCAATTTCCTTCTCCGAGGTCTGCAGCTCATAGGCTGACCGGCTGTCCAGCTCCGGATCTGCAAAGCGCGGCCGCGTGCCCTTGATGGGGCGGGTCTCTATCGAGCGCCCGTGCATGCGCAGGAAGGTCTCCGGCGAAGAGGAAAGAATCTCGCGTTCGCCATGCTGCAGATAGGCTGCCATTGGTGCTGGCGAGACGGAGCGTAACCGATCATAGAGGGCAAAAAGCGGCGACCGCGAGGACAGGGTGGTGTGGAATTGCTGGGAGAGGTTCACCTGGTAGATGTCACCACTCGCAATATAGTCCTGCGCAGCCCGGACCCCCGCCACAAACTCCTCACGGGTAAAGTTGCTTGCCCATTCCGCGGAAATTTCCCCCGCTGGCGGCGGAGTGGGCTGGAGATCGTCGCGAAGCGAGCCTACCTCGAACCATTGCCCGGCGGCATGGCTGAAAACGAGAAGGTCGTCGTAGAGCCCGAAGCGAAATTCGCCCTGATAAGTGATCCAGCCGCACGCTGCTCCAAGGGGAAATCCGCAGTCGGGGCGATTCACTTCGCGCGCGCGCAGTTCCTCCCGCAACTCACCGAGGTCGTCGGTCGTGCCCACGAGCTCCCGTGCCGGCCGCGCCGCAATGATGGAAAGCGCCTGGGGACAGGCATGATTGCCCGCACTGTCGAAGAAGGCCAGACCGGGCAAATGGCGCAGTGCAGCAGCTACCTCGGCAGGGCCGAGGGCAAGATCGACGGGCCGGAATCCCGGCACTGGACGAAGACTGCGCGGCAAGACCCGGGAGTGATACTGTGGATAGCGGCCCCTTGCAAACTCCCCCCGTGATGAGATGTTCGTTTCCCCTCAGCAGGCCGTCCGGGCCCCTTAAAACAGGGCAACAGCGGCCACAAACCTCCAGAAGGGCGCCATTGACGGCCCACTCCTCCCCCGCTAGGTTCCCGGTCCCGTGTCGTCCCATACCCCTTTATCCCAGGTCCGACTCGGCACCTTTCGCGCAGCCTGCTGGATGCTCGCCGTGGTGGCGTTCGTCGAGCTGGTGGCGGTCGGTGTCGCCCTGGCCCTGCGCACCACCCCCGGAAATTCTCCGGTGGTGGTGGAACGAGTCGTCACGGAATACGTGCCCATGACCCTGCCCGCAGGGGAGCCCGAGTCAACTGTGCCCCCGCCCGTGCCCGTGCCGACACCCTCTCTCCCCATCCCAAGGGCCTTCACCAATGCGGAGGAACTGCTGAGCCGCCCGGTGGGCCGCCTGGGAACAGCCCCCACTCTCAAGGCTCCCTTCATCGACGATCCTGAAGTGGAACGCTTGGTCCAGGAAGCCCGCGAAGCGCGGGTGAAGGACGACATCGGTGCGGCTGTCCTCAAGTTGGAAGCCGCCGAGGAAAAGGCCCCCGCCGAGCCAAATGTCCTCTATCAGTTCGCCGAGGTCTTCGGGGCGGTGGGCCAATACGAGAAAGCCGCCGACTATTACCAGAAGGTCTTCAACCTCGGGCCCGTCAAGGCTGGGGCTCTCTACGAACTGGCCTCCCACAAGTTGAGCGTCGGCTTCGAGCAGGCCCAGAAGATGGAAGGCAAGATGACCCTTGGACGAATCCGCCGCTTTAATGATACGGGCGGCGGCGGCGAGCGCATCGTTCTCAGGATTCCCGTCCTCGCGGCACCGGGCCAGGAGATCGACAACAACAAGCTCTCTATCGAGGTCACCTTCTACGACAAGCGCAACGGCAAAATCCACCAGGCTACTTCCGACAGCGAGCTCAGCCACAAGTGGCTCACCACGCCGCTCAACTGGAACGACACCGGCGAAGAGCTCCTGCAGTATACCTACGTTATCCCGCCCGGTGACAATCGCGATATCCACCTCCTTGGAGAACGCAGGCACTTCGGCCAGGTCGTCGAGCTGCGCTACCATGGGGAGTTGCTCGACCATCAGGCCTGGCCCCGCACCCTCGCGAAACAGCGCAATGTGCAGGAAGTAAGCCCACTCTTCATTCCGCCTGAGTTCCTCCCCGAGAAACTCAACGAAGCGAATCCGCTCCTCCCTCCCCTGCCCCGCTAAAAGACCTGTCAGGAGGCCTTGAATGCCTTCTCTCCTTAATTACCACGCGGAATCCCCCGCACTGGTTGCTTGCGACCCCGGCACACCGAATCTAAAAACCCGCCAAACATGTCCGAAGCGGAACAACAATGGTACTTCATCAGCGTGGTCAACCAGGAGCAATACGGCCCCTACACTGCTGACCAGTTGGAGGGATTCGTTACCAGCGGATCTATCACGAGGGAAACCATGATATGGACTGAAATCCTGGAGGACCAATGGATCCCGGCGGCCAACGTGGAAGGGCTCTTCCCGGGCGAGGCCACACCGGTTTCACCCCCCGCGGCCGTCCACCCGGCCCACCCGGCCCAACCGGCCCGTCCCCAGCTTCTCACCGGTCTTGCGGCACAAACTGCGCATCCGTTGGGAACTGCTCCGGTGCAGGCTCCACAGTTACAATAACAACCGCTGCAGGCCCAGCCCCTGCAGGCCGCCCCGGTCCAGCCCGCCGCCGCACCTGCACCCCGGGCCGCCACCCCAATCCAGCAAGCCGTTCCGGCTCCCCAGCAGCGGGCGGCCCCGGGCATGATCCCGTCTACCATGGCGGGCACAGCCCAAATCGCCACGCCGGCAGCCGTTCCCGGGCACATTGTTCCACCCGGGGAACTCTTTCCCCCTCCCGCATCCGCCAAGGCCAGCTTCGGCCTCTTGCTGACCCTCTTGATCAGCGCCCCTGTGCTGGCCATCCTGGCCCTGCTTCTCAAGAAGGGGGGGTTGTTCCTCCTCTTCCCGGCATACGCGCTGCTGATTTGGGCTTCGGTGCTGATCTACATCTACCTCTATCGAGCGTGGCGCCTTCTTCAGCCCGGAAACGTCCGAACCACCCCAGGCAAGGCGATCGGCTTCATGTTCATTCCCTTCTTCAACGGTTACTGGGTTTTCGTTCTCTTTGTGGGCCTCGCCAATGACTGGAACCGGGTGATGGCAGCCCATCCGAATCTTCAGCAAGCGCCCAGACTGAACAGCGGGCTGGCCCTGGCCTTTTGCATAGGAAGT
>Ga0310342_100000627_pt1 | contig 20316 bp, 18 predicted proteins | sample S15DNA20500_MG_FD_206155 | JGI IMG/M metagenome (GOLD analysis project Ga0310342, IMG submission 206155) | Marine microbial communities from station ALOHA, North Pacific Subtropical Gyre - S1503-DNA-20-500_MG | ecosystem: Environmental > Aquatic > Marine > Oceanic | place: Pacific Ocean: North...
CAAAACCGTTGAGTATCAGAAGTTGCCCGCGATGCTGCTGAACGAACTCCAGAAACAGCATCAGGTCGTGCAACAGCAACAGGAACAGGTGCAACAGCAACAAGAACAGATGCAGCAGCAACAGGAACAGATGCAGCAGCAACAGGAACAGATGCAGCAGCAACAGGTGGTGACTGACAACCTGAGGGAGCGCTTGTCCCGCCTCGAGCAAGTCCTGTCGTTACAGAGCGCCGCTTCAACTCATCGACTGGGGAGCCCCTAGAGGTAGAGTTCATCTCCCGCTTCAGCTTGAACCGCTGTTTGAGGCCCATCTCCAGACGCCGCTTCCTGATCCGCTGACACTCGGAATGTCGTTCGATGCGAAGCTGGTCGTGTGCTTGAAACTGCGATCCTTGCCCTTGTTTTCCGAAAAGGTTACCCATTCTTTTCACCCGCAAGCTTTTCGTGGTCGCATGACCGCATGGTCTGCGCGGAGTACATCAGGCAGGCGGGCAACGTGGCAGTGCACGGCAACAAAACGCCTACGCCGGAGAAGGCGCTGGACGTCGTGCGGGAGCTTTCTCCGTTTAGCGCTTTTCCTTTTTTCAAGGGATTGCGAGACGCTCTTAGTTGTGCTTACCTTCTTTACATGAGCGGACTACCCGTCACTCACTCACGGATCACCAGATTTCTGTTTTAAGGTAGAGGGAACTCTTACCCTGGTCCAACGGTGGAGCACCAGTCCCACTTTATTGCTGACGCGTCCGAAAGATAGGAGAGACCCCATGAGCATTACTGAACGTTTCTCAAAAGCATTGGACAAGAGGATGTTTCGAGCGGGATACATCCTCGCCCTCGGTTTGGTTTGGCAGGCGAGTCTTTCTCCCCTGGTGGGCCAGTTCGGAAGCAATCTCCAGTACTTTTCACAGGTGGCCATCAACGCAGGTTCCACCACGTCCTTTACCATCAACAATCCCAGCGCCACGGAGACGATTACCGTGGAGGCACAACTCTATCTTTCCGATGGAACGCCCCTGGCCGATGGGCAAGTGGAGCTAGGACCGGAAGCAACCGAGACCCTCTCGTTCGGAGACCCGCAAGAGACTTTAACCTCAGGATGGGCTGAGCTGAAGTCCGATGACGCGTTTATCGCCACCGAGTTTTTCCAGTTGTTCATTACGGGCGAACTCAAACCTCGCGTCGGGGTATTGCCCAGCGTGGCGAGAGGAGAGATGACCAATGCTGAGTCCTGTGAGGTTTCAAATGCTTAGAAGTGGTTTTCCAGCATGCCTTCTGACAACACTGCTGTTCTTTGGACCGGCCTGCCAAAGTACAGGATCCGACCCAGGATCGGAGCCTCCAGAAACATCCGTCCAGCGTCCCCAGGGCAAGATCCGCCTCTTGCTGAACAGCGATGGGGGCAGTGGATCGCTCTACGCCCACGAGCCACCTATCACCTTGCAGCAGGTGTGCCGTGTTCTCGACGAGCTTGAGGACACACAGGTGGACGTCTTCATCCAATGTATCTCCTACGGCTCCTTCGTAGCCTACGGCACCAAGGTGGGCGAGGTCTATGGGAAAGGCATGACCGAGTTCAAGAATCCCAACTTCCGGCGCTGGGCTCAGAACGTGCTCGGCCTACTGGAAAAGGCAACTGATCCTCTGGACATCTGGGCCTCCCGCGCCCACGAGTTGGGCATGCAGTTCTGGCCCAGTATGCGCATGAACGATATCCACAAGGATTGGGTCGATCGCTGGCCCTCTCTTCGCACCAAATGGGAGTTAGAGCGGCCCCATGTCCGCATCGGCGAGGGCGTTCCCGATCGATACGTGAGCCGTTACGATCGGCGCTTCAGTTGGGCCTTCGATTTCGCCCAGAAGGACGTCCGCGATCTGAAGTTCGCCCTGATCGAGGAGATTTGCCAGAACTACGACGTGGACGGCTTCGAAATGGATTTTCTGAGCCACCCCATGTATTTCAAGAAGGGCCAGGAACAGCATGGCATGGCCATCTTGACGGGTTTCTTGAGGCGCATCCGCCAGCGAATGGACGAAATCGGAAAGGAAAAGGGGCGCAAGCTGACCCTCATGGTCCGAGTTCTTCCCCGGATAGATTTGTGCGAGGAAATCGGCATCGACGTGCGAACGTGGATCAAAGAAGGAGTAGTGGACATGGTCGCGCCCGCGACCCGGGGTTATCTTGACATGACCCCTGACCTGTCCAGCTTCGTGGAGTTGGCTAAAGGAACCCAGGTAGAGATTAGCGGGGGCATCTCGGACCTTTACGTTCGGGACTACACCGGATCCAAGACTGGCCGGGGCAGTATCGAGATGATGCGGGCGGCGGCCCAGTCCTTCTGGGGACAGGGCGTGACCAGCCTGCATCTGTTCAACTACGACGCTCACGCCACCGGTATCCAGCATCACAATACGGTGGCTTCCTTGATCGATACCTCCCAGAACCGTCTCTTCAATCCCGAGGAGTTCCGGATCCTGCAAGAGATCGGAGATCCAGAGATCATCTCCCGTAGGAACAAGCACTACTACATCACCCGAGACATGGAGGCTCGTCTTCCCGAAGAAGGTGGCGAGATGCAGCTCCCCATCTCTCTGCTCGAGCGAGACCAGAAAAGCCTTCATCTTTTTGTCGGAGACGCCCTGGAGTCGGCCCGAAGCGACGGAATGTTGAAGTCCTTGAAACTAGCAGTGACGCTGGCCGGATACAGTCGCTGGGACGACGATCTGAGGGTTCAATTGAACGGGACGCGACTGAGGGGGAAGCTCACTGGGGGGCGACTCCTCTTCGAGGACGTTCCTGCCCAACAGGGAAAGAACGAGCTGACCTTGTCGCTGACAAGACGGAGCCCCAACCGGAACCAACCTGTTCGTGTCCAGGCCGTCGAGTTGCTGGTCGAGTACGAATCAAGAGTCGCGGGTTAGCTCGGCTGATTTCGGGTGCCGCAAGACAGTTCCTTGGGCAAGATCTCTAGCCTAATAACCTAGCCAAACAAGGCCAGGAGCGCTTCCGTGGCAGACAATTCACGCACATCGCCTCCGCGGTCCATCTCCAGACGCCGCTTCCTGATCCGCTGACCGAGAGTCCTGGCGGGAAAGCGGGACACCCGAAAGGTGATCTTCAGAGCTTGTATTTTTTGTAGTGTGCGACTGCGTGGGTGATCGTGCGGTTGCAATCTAAAAAAGGGTGTCTGCATCCCGCAAATTGAGTGTCTCGAATTGGATCTGCGTGAAGGTGAAGCATGGACTTTGTGTGTGAATCCGTGTGAGAAAATCCTTCCAAAATCTGCCAAAGCGTGGGAAATCGCAAAGAATCGGAAAAAGCTAAATGACCCCGCTTCAACAACTTACTGAAAATGAGGAGGTTGTGAAACTCAGGGATACTGCCTTTTAAGCAGAGGGTCGCCGGTTCGATTCCGGCACGGCCCATCTTTTATTTTCAATAGGTTACGGTGATTGTGTCAACGAACTCTTGCCGTCTGTGTGAGAAAATCTCCGGAATCGGATTGCTCCAGGACCTTGATCGCGTGCCTGTCAGCCTGAGCAATCTGATGCAAGTAGATCTCGGTAGTCATCCTGCTGGAGTGTCCGAGGATTCTCTGGATACTCCCTATGGGAATGTTTCTGCTCTCCATTAGTGAAGCCGCAGAATGTCTGAGCGCATGGAACTGAAAGCCCCTCACACCGGCCTTCTTACATAAGCCGTCCATAGGGCTTTTCCGTCTTCCGTAGGGACCTTTGCACTTCTTCCCAGTCTTGCTGCTCCAGTAAGTGTGCCAGAAGACCCATGGTTTGTTTGGATCCCTCTCCGAGTATCGCCGGGAGAGAGCCTATGTAAAGGCGCGTGGCTGGAACCTGTATCGGGAATACATAGATGAGGGTATCAGTGGCCCGAAGGACAGTAGACCGGCCCTAAATGCTTTGATGAACGATGCCAGAAAGCGGCGCTTTGATGTCGTTCTGGTCTGGCGCTTTGATCGGTTCTCCCGAAGCACCAAGCACTTGGTTCTGGCCTTGGAAGAGTTCAAGAACCTGGGAATCGACTTCGTGAGCTACCAAGAGAATATCGACACATCCAGCCCCTTGGGAGCGGCCATTTTCACGATCATTTCGGCGGTGGCTCAGTTAGAACGGGACATCATTGCAGAACGGGTCAGGGCAGGTCTGAGAAGGGCAAGAGCGAATGGCTCAAAGATTGGCAGACCCACAGCCAAGGTAGACAGGGACAAGATCCTAGAACTGCGTCAGGAAGGCCTCAGTCTCAGGCAGATCGCTGAGAGGCTAAGCGTATCCAAGAGTACCGTGGCGAGAGAAGGCAGAGATCTCCAGACCTAGGCTGTCCCAAAAACCCTCGGATTCTGAGGCTCTAGGATGCCCGTATTTACGGGTCCTCAGAAGGCGAAATGACTGTCCCAAAACCACTTGTTTTTGGTACATCCAGAGGAGTCAACCGACCGTCCTTGTCGGAACAAGTAAGCCAAAATGCCCTGGGAGAGTCACTGACAGAACCGACAGAAGGTCACGCTAGAGCCCTCGCCTCGCAGGGTAAGGGTTACGCCCTCACCCAGTACGGGATCCAATCCCAGGACGATCCCGGCACAATCCCGGGTGCATCCCAACCTAACTTGTTGAAAAGGAGGGACGATCCCGGGTATCCCGGGTTTGGAACACCACTCTTTCTATACTATCTACTACTCTTCAGACCCCCTCCTCACGCGATAGGTAGGGTAGAGAACCCGGGATTGCCGGGATGGACCCTTATAATCAGTCACTTAACCCGGGACGGACCCGGGATCATCCTGGGACGAACCTGGGAAACTGACAGACCGCATTTGGTCCGAATGGTCCGATAGGTCCGTTTGCTCAGAGAGGGTCCCCCTTTATTGGAAGCAACCCACGTACACTGCGGGCGCAGATCTCAATAGAGATGCGCTCCTGGATCCAGCGACGGAGGTAGCCCTGGTAGTAGCTGATTCCGGTACGATCGGTCCACCTATTCAGACAGGTGACGTTCTTCCCCGGAGCAACAAAAGCATGGCAGGAATCAGAAGAGGGTGCTGTGTTCCGCAAGAAGCAGAGCCCCTATCCTTGTAGAATCGGACCAAACGGACCAATCGTTTACGGATTGGGATCTCGTAGCCGTGCCAGAGGATCCAGTCGCCGACCTGCAGTTTGAGTGGATCCTCCACAGCGGCCAGTCTGCTTCTATTTGAACCTCAGCGAGTAGAGATCCGCATCCTTCAACGCGAAGCGCAGGCGGACCGGCTTCCCGGCTATCCTGGCAAGGGGCTTGTCAGAAGCCGCCTTGGCATGAGTCCGTTCCCACCGCACCGTATGCTCGATCTCGTCTCCAAAAATCAGGGGGGGGGCCTCCAGGGCGAAGCCAGGCAAAGGGTTGCCGTTGGCGTCCTGGATCTCCAGACGGATGCTCCCGGCTGCGGAGGTGGCAAAGTTCAGGACTAGGTTGCTGCCCTCGAACTTGAGCGGCTTCGTCAGGACCTCTCCCCCCGAATATCTGGCCCGCAGGGAGGCGAAGCCGTCAGTGCGCAGCGTCATGCGCTCCATGTGGATGCTGGGAGACTTGTAGTTACGAAGCACGTAGAGTGAGATCTCATCCTCACCTGTCTCCATCACACCTGTCGACGTCATGTTGTTGCGGTTGATCCAATTCTTCGGGTCCCGGCCCGGCCTTATGAAGGACTCAAGAAAGATGCGATCCCAATGCAAACCGTCCCGGCTGCTCATAAAGACCGTATCTGAAGACCCATTCTCCAGCGAGTCGGATATTGCCGTTCGCCAAGGGATGAAGCGCTTGGGAAAACCGAGAAAAATGTGAGGTGCCCGAAAGTAGGGAGTGATTCCGTTGGTGTAAAAATGGTCCCTCGGGGCTCCACCCAGGTCGATGTCCTCCAGATCGCTCCAGTTCAGGAAATCGGGCGAGGTGGCCCGGCCAATAGCTCGAATCGTTGGCCTACGCCGATTCTTGGGATCCTGCCAACGGGAAGGATACCAGACACGAAGATAAGCCACATATTCTCCCCGGACTCTGTCCCACAGGAACCCATCCCCACCGTTGTCAGTGGGGCGCTGCGTCAACAGTGCCTTCTCCCGAATGGGTTTCCAGTGGATTCCGTCGGCCGATACCATTCCCACCACCCGCTTCTGCGGCCAGTTGGGTTTTCCCGTGGCAAGAGCCTTGTAGCGCTGCTCGACTGGGGTTGCCGGGTTGGTGTCGCGAAACACCATGAAGTTGAGGCTACCGAAACCGTCCCAGATGATGTTGTTGTCCTTCGATCCCTGAAACTCCACGATGCCCAGAGATGGCTTTGTCCAGATCCGCCCGTCGCGGCTTTCGGCGTAACAGGTTACCTCCTTGTGCTCCGGAACTACGGTCTCCCCTGGGGTAACCAACGATGGAGCTATCTCCGAGGGCAGGCTGTGGCCTCGGTAGTACATCCGATACAGCCCCTCCCCGTGGACCACCGATACATAGAAACAGGTGGTACCCTCCCAGGGCTTGTAGAAGTCCAGGACCCGGCCCGCCGAGGAGGGGGTGTGGAGCTTCAGATCAACCTCCCCGGTCATGGAATCGATCAGATAATCATCGACGAACAGCTCCAGCCGGGAGCCGATATCCAGAAGCTCATCCGTATTGTGGTCTTCGGCTCGGAGAAGCCGCCCACTCAGCAGCAGCAGTGCTAGACAAGGTAGTAGGATCCGGTGACGCATGGGGGTCTCTCCTTTTCTGATGGACCAGGAGGAACGCTTCGGGAGTCTATCCCCGGCAACTTTTCGGGGCAAGAAGGAGGTCCACGTGAACGAACTCAGTGACAATCTGTTCTGGCTGGGAGGATATGGTGTGAAGATGAGATACCAGAATGTGAAGTTATTCTTGACAGAGCCCTTCGCTGATCGGACGTGGTTGTGGGAAACTCGAGTCAGGCTCGGCGAAAACTTTTTCCCGGCAGGACTGGGTCGTCAAGGCCAAACAGGGTGGACTGCCTAAAAGGAGACGTGAAGATGACAAACGACGGCAACTTTCCGATGTTGGTGGGTCTGGCGCTTTCTTGTGTCATGCTCCTCGGCTGTGCCGAGAAACCAATTAAGGTGAAGCGCTTTGGATCCGTCATCGGGATCGAGCGGGAACACATTGAGGAATATAAACGCCTTCACGCCGAGGCTTGGTCTGGGGTGCTGAAAATGATCAAGGAGTGCAACATCCGGAATTTCTCCATCTACCTTGCCGAGCTCGAGGAAGGGAAATTCTATCTATTCAGCAACTTTGAATACACCGGAGACGATTTCGAGGCGGACATGAAGAAGATGAAAGTCGATCCGACAACCCAGCGTTGGTGGAAACAGACCGATCCACTTCAGACTCCAGTACCAACCCGCAGGAAAGATGAGTGGTGGCATGCGATGGAAGAGGTTTTCCATCAGGAGTAGGCTGGCGCTTGCGAGGAACTTTGAAGATCAGCACTTTCTCAGGGCATCGTAGGAAGGATCGATGACCTCACCCTGGTCTTCAATGAAGAACTGCTCGGCGAACGGGCTGTTATCCGCCCTAGCCGCTCCGCCTGCGACCGGGCAAGGGAGCACTCCGTACGGTATTCACGAGAGGGGGTATTCAGTCCCAGGAAAGATCGAAGGCGAGGATTCGGTGGCGATTTCCCTTGACGTCAAAATGGCCAAAAGCGTACATCCAGCGCCTCTCTTCTAGCTGGATGTACTGACCGTTCATGGCGTTGTAGTAGTTGTCGAATTCAAGACCACCAGGGTCTTGCTGGAAGAACCCCTCGCTCTTCCAGGTCTTGCCCAGGTCGAAACTACGGGCCAGGTGTAGTCCGTATCGCTGGGGATTGGGAGGTCGGATCCAGGTGGTTTCGACATGGTGCGGAATCCTGGCGGCGCTGATCAGGGAACCGTCCGGGAGGGTGAGTCCTACTCCGGTAGCCCCGGTTCCAGATAAATTGGTGAGTTCGGGCTGGGACCAGGTCTCACCCCCGTCCGTGGAAACAGATCGGCTGAAATAGGTTTCGCGGGGTTGCCGATCCACCAATTGAGCCAGCTTTTGCCGGCCGCGAATCAGCGAGACCAGGGTGCCATCCTGTGCCTCAAAGAGTGTCTGTTCATTGTATCCAATGGGTTCTTCCGGTTTGTCACGGAGTGCCAGGTCCGGCGCGTATCCCACCTGACGGTAGCGCCAGGACTTGCCGTCGTCGTCACTCAGCAGCACGCCGCATTGCCAGTTCTCACCTTTGCTCGCGGATCCCCAGATGGCCAGCACGATGCGGCCACTGCGGGTAAACAGTCCGCGTTCCACAAACTGTTCTCCCAGAAATGTTCCACTGTCATAGCGAGCCCAGTGAAATTCTGGCTGGCCTGTCGGCTTGCGCCCAATCAAGGCCGTGTTGGGGCGCCAGTTGATTCCTTCCGTGGAAGTTTGAATGCCGCTTGAATTGTGGAAGCCGCTGGTAATCGTCGTTCCTCGGCCACTGATCCCCACAAAGCCACAAGCTTGAAAAGCGGTGTCGGCACTCTCGACCGGAGGGCCAAAGGCGGAAGGGACGCTCCAGGTTTTCCCGCCATCTTGGCTGCGGGCCAGGGTGACCTGTACCCCGCTATCACCGTCGCTAGCCCTTTGAAAGGCCAGGCTTAGCTCGCCATCGACGTAGAGCAGGGTGCCGCCACTGGCGGGATGGCCCTCCTGGTTTTTATCAAAAAGGACTCGATAGTTGGAGAGGAGAATCTCGGTGCGGCCAGCATCATGGCGGAGCAACTGGGTGGGCTGGCAGGTGGTCAGTGAGCTCAGGAGAAAAACGCCCAGTAGGGTGCTGGAAATGTTGGATCGGGTTCGGATGTTGGCCACGGCCAGATCTCCCCAGAGTCCAGTCAAGCGTTGAAGTCCCGGACTACTCTCGATGCCGACATTCGGCACCTCGCCCCTTCAACTTTTCCAAACTTCGCAGATGTCTCATTGTATCCCAGACCGTGCAAAGTAGAATGGGTGCCCAGGTCGGTAACGGTTATTGAGATCGGCTCCCCGCGTGAACTAGTTGGAGAACAGAAAATGAACTCGCTGTGTCTTCTGATTGCTGCTGTGAGCATCGGGCTTGAGCGGCCCGATGTCGAGTTTCAGGTGTTTCAGTTTCTCGCCGATCAGATTCCTCGCATTGACGCCAGCGTCGAGGACTGGTCGATCGTTCCCGAAGTGTACACGATCGGAACGGAGCAATTGCGGGAGACGGTGGTGGGCATCGGCGACCGACACGATCCGGTGAATCTGGATGTGAAGGTCAAAGTCGGCTGGGTGAAGGGGCTGAAGCATCTCTACTTTCTCTACGAAGCTCAGGACAATTACTGGGACTTCGCCCGTGGGGATCTGCACAACGACATCTTCGAGGTTGTGATCGACGGCGATCTATCTGGCGGACCACTGATTCGCCAGCTGCATCCGAATGAGAAGCTGCGCGACCAACTAGACACACACCTTTGGGTTCACGGCCTCCATGCGCAAAACTACCACATCTTTGCGCCCGCCGAAGGCAAGGACTGGGCAATGGTGTGGGGCGCACAGCCTTGGATCAAAGACTTGCCCTACGCCAACGCGGCTTGCAAATACAGCTTCAAGCATGGGGAGAGTGGCAAGCTCGTGCTGGAGTTCTTTGTGACGCCGTTCGACTACGCTGCGCAGGACAGTTCACGGGCCGTTCCATCAAAGCTCAATGTGACCGTGCGTGCCGCTAAGTTACTGGTTTTCCGGGTGGGGCTTGAACTCATAACCCAAAGGGTCGACCTTGACTTTCGCAGGATCTAGACCCTTGTGTCGGCCGATCGACTTCTGCTCGTCTTGGATACCCTCGACCCATCACTCTTGGCCACCAGATGGCCACCAAGTTTTCACCGGCAGAATCTCCGTCTCCGTCAAACCCAGATAAGTGATTGCTTGCAAAGGAGATAATTTGGTAGCCCCAACGGGAGTCGAACCCGTGTTACCGCCTTGAGAGGGCGGCGTCCTAGGCCACTAGACGATGGGGCCACCGTGCTTCTAGTTTTTAGCCGAATGACTCGTCGATGTCAAATTGATGGCCCCCCGCAAGGAGTCTTCCGACAGTCAGCGTCGATACCTTGCCAGGTGCTCGAGGAGGTAGTCTTCCAGTAACTCCGGATCGGTCGTCATCTGTTCGACCTGCACCCAGGTGAGCTCGAAATCGAAGGACTGTACCCGCTCATGCTGGATACGAAAATGAATGCCCGGGTCCTCTTCCCGTAACTCCACCTTGGCGTCGACACCCAGGTGGAAAAAGAAAAAATCTCCCATCCTTTCGAGCAAGATCCGCCCGAGCTCTAAATGATTCATTCCCGGTCACAATTTTTCGAACTTTTTTTGATCCTCAGATCGAACTTTCCCAGAGCCGCCGACATCTAACACACTAACCTATGTGTTCCATGCAAAGGGGTCCTGGGAACGGAAACCTCCCCCCGAACCAGGACCCCTTTTGTGGTGTAAATCGTCTCAGTCTGAGGTGTTTGTAGCGGCGAGGACATGCCGCTTCGCTATCCTGTGACATCCATCGACATCGTTATTATTCGAAATTTCGTGTCTGCAGCTTTTCCGCGATGTGGTCCGTCTGATCTACAACCGAAGCAGCCCCAACACCCATGGCAATTGCAACTGCCTCACTGATCTCTTCCTTGGTTGCACCATGTTTGAGTGCCTTCTCAAGATGCCCCTCCAGACACCCCTCACACTTGAAACCCAGAGAGGCGGCAATCGCAATCAGCTCTTTGGTCTTGCGGTCGATTGTCGATGACTTGTAGGTCTCACGATAAAAGTTGAAATAGATCTTCCTCATACGCGGTTCAACCATGCTGTAGGAGGGCCACTTCTCGCTCTGCTGAGGTTCCTTTTTTTCTGCCATGGTGCGACACAGGTTAGCACAGCGACGCCGGGACGATCCAGATCCCAATCACCGACTTCGGCCGCCAGCATCCGGGATTGATTCTGGTACCATCTCCTAGGCAGATGTGCTTTGAACTGATGCTCTCGGGACTGCTTACGCTGCTGATGATAGCTTCCTCTCCCGCCCAGGACCGGGCCGAGTTGAATTTGAAGAGCGACACTGGAGTCCTGTACGAGGTTGAGGGCTTTACCGATCATGATCTCTTCACCAAGGCAAGAAGACTGGTGAAGACGGGAGCCGGCACCTACGTTGCCAGTGACGGCTTCATCACCGCTTGTGATGAGGCGGTTCCGAAGTGGAGCTTCAAGCTCAAAAAGGCAAGTATCCAGTTGGGATCAAGTGCCCGAATCCAGCACACGCTCTTCAGGATCACGGAAATCCCCATCTCCTACCTGCCCTACGTAGCTCTCAACTCCCGTTTTTGCTTGAACTACTTCTGGGAGCGCTGCGGGGTTTCCGTCGACTTTCGGGGATTCAATCTGCGTGCCCGAGAAGAAAGTCAGATTCGTTTTGCCTTCTTTCTAAAAGGAATTGGCTCGCTGGGCACTCTCAGACGTCCCAGAAGTTCATTCTGATGAAGACTCCAATCCTCCTATCTCTGGGATCGAACCTGGGTGACCGGGATGGCAATTTGAGGACCGCTCTGGAACAACTGGAGGAAGCAGGTATCAGCGTGACCCGTCGCTCTTCACTCTACGAAACCGAGCCCGTAGAGCTGCAGACACAACCTAACTTTGTCAACATGGTGTGCGAGGTCAAGACACAACTCTCCCCAGATCAGCTGCTGAAAACCTGCCTGGCCGTGGAGAGAAAGATGGGACGGAAGAGGAGGCAAAAATGGGGCCCCAGGAAAATCGACATCGATATCCTCTTCTACGGTAACAAGATCATCGATCAACCCCAGCTCCAAATCCCGCACCCAAGGCTCCGGCAAAGACGCTTCGTATTGATCCCACTAGAGGAGATACAATCGTCCTTCCGCGACCCGAAGACCGGAAAAACGTTGACCCAACTGAGCTCCCTTTGTCCCGACCGCTCCTGGGTGAGGCGAAAGACTTGAATAGTGAGCAGTGAGCAGTACCGCGAACAGGTGAACCGCCAATATTCCAAGCCAAGTCCGTCAGAGCCGCGAACGACTTGACCAGCTAGCAATACGAGGCCAAGTTCCGAGGAGAGAGTCGGACATCAGCAAGATCTCTGTTAGCCCCGGCGAGTTCCTTTCTCGAATGATCTAGCGCAAGCTCCGGCTCCAACGCGCCGCTAACGATCCACAGTGGCACCAAAGGGAAGTAGGTACTATAATCACATGTTTTGTGGTCCGATCCAGCGAACCAGCTGGCGGATTGATTTCCTGAGTGGGGGCGACAGATCATATATGGCAGAGGCTTCTGGGAGCAAAGAGAAAACGAATCCAAGCGGGGACAGTACCCTACGCGAGTACTTCGTGACCACGGTGGTGTGCACCATTTTCGCTCTCTTCGTGACCACCTATGTGGTCCATCCCATGACAGTGCCGACACCCTCTATGGTCCCAACAATTCTGGTAGGGGACAGACTCCTGATCGACAAGTTCAGCTTCCGTAACAGTTTCAAGGCAGGTCTTCCGCTGGCACCTAGTCGCGAGATCCAACGAGGCGATATCCTCGTCTTCAAGTTCCCAAATCAGCCTGAGGTTCTTTACGTCAAGCGGGCCATCGGCCTCCCGGGGGAAACCCTACAGGTTCGCGACAAGACGGTCCACATCAATGGCAATCCCCTGGAGGAACCTTACAAGATCCACTCCGACCCCGGTGTCTTTCACGGAAGAGGATCTCCCCACGTCTTCCGGAGCGACCTTCGCCGAGACAATACGGAACCGGTGGTGATCCCTGAGGACCAATTCTTCGTCATGGGTGACAATCGCGACGACAGCGCAGATAGCCGTTACTTCGGTTTCCTTCCCAGGAGCTACATCGTAGGCAGACCGCTGATCGTTTTCTGGTCCTACGAAGATGCTGCCGATGCCTATCTAAAATCATCGCTGCCTGAAATTCTGAAGCTTTATCTGGAGCGAATCGTGTACTTCGTAACACGGACACGCTGGAGCCGGATGGGGCACATTGTCCGCTAGTCTAGATCCAGATCTCCTGGAGTGCCTCGGGTGAAACCGATTTCTTTTGGTTCTTTGCTAAGTCTCTATCGGGCCTTCCAATCGGCCATTCGGGGCCGCGCCCTCCTGCTGCTCTTCCTGGGCTTGTTTGCCTCCTCCGTGACTCTGACGCTCACTCTCTGGCCTCCGATCTCGCAACCGAAGCCTGTTGCAGCCAGACACAACGGAACTCCTGCCAACAACGAGACCGCCTCGAGCCCTTCTTCGACGACTACGCCCAACCTTCCAAATTCCAGCGCAGTTGCTCCTTCCGGGGATCGTAGGCGCCGGCAGAAGCTGGTCAAGGAAATCGATCGAATTCTGGCTCATCGCCTCTTTCGGAAGGGATTCTGGGGAGTGGACGTCCAATCGGTTGAAGACGGGAATGTTTTCTATTCGCGCAACAGCTTCAAGTACTTCATCCCGGCTAGCAATGTAAAACTCTTCACCACCGCCGCCGCGCTCAATCGGTTGGGTCCGGACTTCCGTTTTCGGACCCGTCTCAACTATGAAGGACAGCTTTCCGAGAGAGGCATTCTAAAAGGCAACCTGATCCTGGTAGGGGGAGGCGATCCGAACCTGGCCAGCAGCCAACTTCTCCAGGGACCCGGCTTCGCCCACCTAGATCGGATGGTGAGAAGGGTGAGGGAGGCCGGAGTTCGCGTCATAGAAGGCCATGTCATCGGAGACGACTCGCTATTTCCCTACGCCCCTTACGGCCGGGGCTGGAACCTGTCGGACCTGGAGCACCAGTACGCTCCTGCAGTCTCGGCCCTTTCGTTTCACGACAATCTCATGGCCGTGGTTGCTCGACCCGGATCCCGGACCGGCCAACCCATAAGTCTGATTAGCCACCCTCCCAACTCCCTCTTCAAGTTCGTAAACCTCGGAATGACCATTGGGGTAGGCGCGCCACAGGAGGCCTATCTTTCCCGTGTAGTCGGAGACTACCGAGCCACTGTATCTGGCGACCTCCCGATCAACGGTTCGGGCTGGAGCCGCTACCTGACCATCAAAGATCCCGCCCTCTACACAGCTACCATCTTCAGAGACCGCCTCCGGCGAAGTGGTATCCATGTGAAAGGAATAGCGAGGTCCCGGCACTTCGGAGATGCGACTCCGACACAGGGGGTTCACGAAATCTACGTTCACGAGTCGGCGCCCCTGATCGAGACCATCTTCCAGATCAACAAGGACAGCCACAATCTCTATGCCGAAATACTGCTGCGGACTCTGGGAGCACAGATAAAGGGGAAAGGGACCGACGGGCAGGGCCTTCAAGTGATCTACGAATTTCTCCAGGAGGCCGGAGTCCCGGCCCGTTTGGCAGATCTGCACGATGGCTCGGGGCTATCCCGGTACAATCTGATCACGCCTAGAGCCCAATCTTTGCTCCTAAAGCACCTTACCAAACTGCCCTATTTCCACTTCTTTCTTTCCAGCCTTCCGGTATCGGCAAAAGATGGAACCCTGCGCGGACGCATGCACCAAACAGCAGCCGCCCGCCGTATTCACGCCAAGACCGGCACCCTCGAAGGTGCAATCGCACTGGGCGGGTATGTTGAGTCCCAATCGGGGCCTCTGCTCGCCTTCTCGATCCTGGTCAACGACCACCGTTTCGGTCGCGGAGTTGCCCGAGGTTGTATCGACCGGATCTGCAACGTCCTTGCCAAATACTGAGGAGTTGCAGGTTGTAGGTTTGCAGGCTACAGGTTTCTTGCTCTGCACGGTCCTGCTGCCAGAAGTGCTGGACACATCCGAGAAAGAAACGTCAGTTGCCAGCCGCGGCACGGGCATCTCGGCCAGTAATGACCGACCTGTCGAGCCAAGGGCTCGACAATCACGGCCTGGAAGGCCGTGCCACGGTTGGGAAACCTGCACCGAATGAAGTTTAAGCCTGTCAGGTTAAGGGGCCGCGCTCGATGACCTCTCTGTAGAAAGCCTCGTACTGGGGGGCAATCTGCTCGGCCGAATAGTTGTCGGCAGCTCTTTTCCGGGCATTGGAACGGAATTCATCGAGCTTTCCGGCGGCCAAGATGTCAAGTGCCGCCGTTGCCATCCCCTCTATCTCACCCACCGGGCAGAGGTGCCCAGTAAGCCCCTCTGAGATCAGCTCGGGAAGCCCTCCCACCTGCGTGGCCACGACCGGCACTCCACACGCCATCGCCTCGAGGGCAGACAGACCAAAACTCTCGGTCTCGCTGGGCAGCAGCATCAAATCGGCAACCGACAGGTAATTCTCGACCGCCTCCACCATTCCCACGAAGAAGACCGAATCCTTCATTCCCAGCTCCTCCACCAGATACTGGGCATTGGAGCGCTCCACTCCATCTCCGATCATGAGCAGGACTGCCGGAGTCTCCTTTCGAACCCGATGAAATACTCGAATCACATCGTCGACACGCTTGACGGGACGAAAGTTCGAGACGTGCACCAAGACTTTCTCTCCCGAGGGGGAGAATCTGCGGTGAATCTCTTCGGAGAAACGCCTTCTCATACGATTCACATCAACGAAATTCGGAATCACGCGGATATCACATTCGCTGCAGAACTCCTTCAGGGTCGCCTGCTTCAGAAAGTGGCTGACCGCGGTTACACCATCGCTCTTGCGGATCCCGAACTGGGTGATGGAGAGGTAGGAGTGATCACGTCCCACCAGGGTAATGTCGGTTCCATGAAGCGTCGTAATCACCGGCAGCCATCGCGGCCTCAGCATCTCCCGCGCCAGGTAACCGCTGATCGAGTGCGGGATCGCGTAGTGGACATGAAGCAGATCCAGTTCCGTCAGCCTGGCAACCTCCAGCATCTTGGTCGCCAGGGCCAGATCGTAGGGGACGTATTCGAAGAGTGGATAGCGCATAGCCTCCACTTCGTGAAAGAAGATACGCTCACCCAGCTCGACCAGGCGGGTGGGCAGGGCTGAACTGATTAGATGTACCGTATGCCCCCGGCCGGCGAGGAGCTTGGACAGTTCAGTGGCCACGACACCGCTGCCACCGAAGGTGGGATAGCAGGTGATGCCGATTTTCATTGGGGTGCTTGGGACAGGGACCTTCTAGTTGGGATCATTGAGTTGGTTTTGGGGAATTGTGCTGTTGTCCGCTCTCTCCTCGGGACCCGGCTTCGTATTGCTAGCGGCTCAAGTCGTGCGCGGCTCTGTTTTACTCTTACGTTAATAGATAGCGTTCCTCGGCGACCTGCGACGTTCAGACGATATCTTCAACCTTGAACTGCAGCTTCTCGAAGGACTCTTTGGAAATCGAACCGCCTCTCTCAGCCTCTACCTTGCGCGCCCGATACTGCTCACCCTGCTGCAGGAACTCGAAGGTGCGAACCGAACCGTCTTTCATCAGGATTTCGATCTGGACATCGGCCTTACCCGAAGCCGCGCCGACCTTGGAGTCGTCGATGGATTCGAATTTGATATCGTCGATGGGGTACCAGAACTTGTAGGCAAGGGCTTCCTTGTCCTTCTGATCATCTGGCTTCTCCAGGATCCACTTGTAATCTTCTCGCCTGGCTTGGATTTCCACCTCTCCTCGATGGAAGATGACTTTGTCGATCTCATCCTGGTCCACATTGATCACGTCCTTGTCTCGAAATTCCCAGAGCTTCTGGGTCAGCTTTTCGAGGAGGGACTTGGGGACCGTGAAGACCGCCGAGCGAGCAGGATTCCGAGCCAGGTAGTGGTCCTCTTCACCCTCCGCCTTCTTACCAAGCTCAAGCACCTTCCACTGATCATCTCCTTCCTCTTGCAGACGCACCACCACGCTGGGTGTGCTCAGGCCATACTGAGGAAGGTCCTGGGTTTCTTCGACGACGAATTTCTGGGCCTCCGTGGTTTCCAGGCTGGAGAGCAAGCTGTTCACGGCCGACTTATCTGCAGGCTCCTGCAGAGGGACCTCCAGAGCCCAGTTTTCTCCCTCTTTGCTGAGCCGGATCTTTTCGTCTCCACGTTGAACTTCGATGGTCCGGACCCTATCCCGGTCTAGAGTCAAAACCTTCTTGTCGCGCCATTGGAAGAGATCCTTGTCGGCCGTCGTATAGAGGGAATCGGCGGTCAGATGGACCTTGGTGTCACCAGCCATTTGGACGTAGGTATTGCTCCCGGTGAAGTCCTTGCTGCCCACATGGACGACTCTGGTCAGCTCTCCAGCCTGAACCGTGAGGGTCATCCGGGGCTCCTTTAGGCCATACTTCTCTGCCCCACTGCCTACTTCCTCGAAGGTTCGTTCGATTCGGGCCAAATCCACGCTGCCGACCAAAGAATCGACGCTGGCCTTGTCTGCGGCTGTCTCCATCGGCTTTTCAATGGACCATTTGTCGTCAACCTTCACCAGCAGCAGCGGGTCCTGTCCGGCTCGTGCGATCTCGATGGAAGTCACCTCCTCCTGCTTCACCTGGAAGAGACTTTCCTCACGCTCCTTTGCTTCCTGTCTCTTCTTTCCGCCTTCGATCTCATAGAGGTAAACGAATGCAATCAGCCCGAGGAAGATAACCAGAAGCAAACCGATCTTTTTCATGCTCGTCACCCGATAAGAGGATTCCAGACTGGTAGGAAAAGCCGTGTTCCTGGAGCCGTTTCGATCGCTCCCCGGTGCTCAACTCAACCAGCAGGGCTGTTACATCATTTCCTGCGAAACCATACTGCCAAGCCGAAAACCAGCGTCGACAGCGGCAACAGGATCACGGTCGCCCAAAACATCAGTCGCGATTGGCTCTGGGTCAGGTTGATACGTCGATTCTCAGGATTCTTCGGTGCGATGGCCGTGAGGTCTGAGTCTTCTGCCAGCCAGCTCACAGTCATGCGAAACATATCTCCGTTGCCAGAGCTGGAAAAATAGGCGTTGGTAGCAAAGTCGGAGTCGCCGAAAAGTGCGAATCGAGATTCGCCCCCTTTCCCTTTTACTGCCTCCTCGTCGCCTTCGGCTGCAGCTGCGGATTCCGCCGCGCTATCGGCCTCGCCCTCGGAGTCCTTTTCAGATTCCTCGGCCGTCCCTGCCCCTGTCACGGACCGGGTAGCGACTGCGGCCAGGGCCACTGGACCCTGGGTATCCTCTCCCTCGTCGAAAGCGGCTCGGTTGCCATCCAGATTGGCCTCGCCCCAACTCCGTTCGGAGGTCGACATCAAGGTCTTGGCCTCGTAGCCCAGTGAACTCTCGACAGTCTTGACCCCTCGTGCCATGGGAAAGAACGTCATCACCCCACGCATCTCATCGGTGATGGGATGCTCCTCGTAGGTGGCCACAATCGGTGCGGCTACTCCAAGACCAAAGAGCTGTCCCACCCCACTGGCATCGATCACCATGTTCTGCTCTACCGCCAGCCCGTAGGCCAACAAAAAATCGTCCATTGCAAAATCCGTCTCCGGATCCAGCAGGAGCAGAAACTTCCCTCCCGCCTTCAGATACTCGTTCAGCAGCGAGACCTCATTGGGAAGGAAGTTGACGCGGGGTCCTACGGACAGTACCACCGTGGCATCATCGGGAAGCTTGTTCTCCTGAGCAAGATTGTAGGGCTTGACCACGTAGTTTTGCTTCTCGACCATCTCCTTGGCCATGGACAGTCCTTCGGGCCCACTCTCCTCCAGGTCTCGTTCGCCGTGACCGGCCAGCAGATAAATCACCTTTTCACCTTCCCGAGTGAGCTTGACGATGGTGTTGGTGATCTTCTCTTCACTGAACTCGTCCACTACCTCAGTCCTGGCCCCAGCCACAACCACGACCTGGCCCTGCCTCTGGACGTCGTGCTGCACTACCTTCCCCGGTTCCTTTTGCGGATCCACAATCTCGTAGGAGATCTGCGAGGATGCGTGCCGGTACTCTTCCATCAGGTCCTTGAAACTGCGGGTGGTCGCTTCATCCTGGAAAAAACCGATGATCTGAATTTCGGCGTCCAGATTCTCGACAACCTTCAGGCTCTGACTCGACAGGGCATAAAGCTGATTCTCGGTCAGATCGATGCGTTTGCTATGGCGGAAGTTAAGAAAGTTGAGGAGAACAAGGATACCGATCACCAGTATCAGGGTCGCACCGGCGGCCGTACCATGACGCCCGGTTCGGCTGGAGAAAGCAGCCCGGATCTTGGAAAAGTTCAAGACAGCGTACAGGACCAGCAGTACAGCGCCACCGTAAATGGGAACCTGAACCTTCCAGTCCCATACGCTGTTCACGTTGTAGTACAAATATCCGCCGACCACGGCCGCCAGACCAAGGTAAGCAAGCGTCTCGACCGTCCCCAGCGCTGATTTGATTTGTTCGAGCCAAGTCTTCAACACGTCAGGCCCTCCATTTTGCAGAATTCAGCGAAACTGAAGTCAAGAAGAGACCCAGAAAGATCATCGAGACGTAGAAAACTACATGTCGACTGTCCAGGACTCCCTTGGTGAAGTCTTCGTAGTGGTTCATGATGGACAGGTAGCGTAAGGCCTCATTGCCCACCGTCGTGCCAGCTCCAGCAACCGCATCCACGACCCAAAGAATGATGAAGACACCGAAGCAGAGTGTGGCGGCAACGATCTGATTCTCGGTCAGGGAAGAGATGAAGAGGCCTATTGTCAAAAGAGCTCCACCCAGCAGGAGTGCTCCCAGAAAGCCAGTGTAGATCGGACCCAGGGGAGGCTTAGGTTCACTGTACAAATAGAGCAGTAAGGACTTCAGGATCGTCGGCAGAAGCATGATCAGCAAAAACAGCATCATACCCGTGAACTTCCCCAGGATCAGCTGCAAGTTGGTCAGGGGAGACGTAAACAGAAGTTCGATGGTTCCTCTCTTCTTTTCCTCGGCGAAGACACCCATGGTAATCATCGGCACCAGAAAAAGCAGAATCGTGCTGATGACGCTGAAATAATTACCCAAGATCACCGCGGGCACATCGATGGGCGGCGGCGCCGAACCGAACTGCTGCGAGCGAAAACCCATCTCCATCACCCTTTGGATGATCGAGCTTGTGATGATGTAGAAAAAGTAGCCGGAGACGGCAAAAAAGACGGCGAGGACCACATACGCAATCGGGCTTACGAACAGCGTATGCATTTCCTTCTTGACGATTGCCAGGTAATTTCTCATTCCACCTCCCCTTCACTGCCCGCAACTGCTTTTCCAGTTGCCTCCTCGCCGCTCTCCTCAAAGGGTTCCTCAGCCCCTTCCTCCTCGGTCGTCAGCTTCAGAAAAACATCCTCGAGACTCACCGCTTCTGTCCTGAGCTGGTAGAGCTCGAGACCTGCCTGAA
>Ga0310342_100000629_pt1 | contig 20285 bp, 27 predicted proteins | sample S15DNA20500_MG_FD_206155 | JGI IMG/M metagenome (GOLD analysis project Ga0310342, IMG submission 206155) | Marine microbial communities from station ALOHA, North Pacific Subtropical Gyre - S1503-DNA-20-500_MG | ecosystem: Environmental > Aquatic > Marine > Oceanic | place: Pacific Ocean: North...
TTTTCCTGTTTGGTCTATTATAAATCTTACAAAAGTTTCTTCTTGCCCTCTGTGAGTAAATGTTTTTTCTCCTATCCACCAAATTTTATAAGGATCAACTTTATGTAATTCTATCTTTACAGTCAAATTCTTTCCTGTTGATTTTCCTGTCGGTGTTTCGTAAACGCCCCCATCGCCTATGTTTGTAGTTAATGTTTGTCCAGCCCACTTTCTTGCTGAATAATAATGAGCATTAATGATATATTCTCCAGGAATAATACCTCGAATAGTTACTACTTCTCTATTAATATTTACTTTCGTTATTGTTCCATCTACATTTTTTACAATATCATTTGCGAAACCCAAATCATCTTTATCCAAGTACATAAAATTAGTTATGGGCAATCTAAAATGGGCTGTACTGTTCGTTGGATCTTGTACATAAAGATCAATATCATCTGGTTGATCATGGTCCCATTCCATAACAACAACGAATTCGGCTTTTCGCTCAAAGTCTTCTTTTTTTGCTTCTGGTTTTATAAGGAGAAAAGCTATTATGAAGAGAAACGCAAACCCAACAAGAATGTTGAAAAGCAGATCAGTAAAACCAATGGTGGACTTATATTTTTCATTATTCACTTAGCGCCACCTCAAGATTTACCAACTGAACTTTAATGATAAGTGAACTCACCAATCCAACCAAAGTTGTCCAGAGAGCCGTACTCATTCCTGTTGCCATATCTGATAGTGCTTGTTGTAATGTTATGGAATTTGTTACATCTACGTTCTCAAACGCTGTTCCTAACATTATCAAAAAACCCGTAACAGTTCCTACCATTCCAAGTGCAAGACAAGATTCTGCTATAAACCATCCTACTTCACTTTTTTGATCATAGTCCTCAAGTTTTCCAACTCTATAAGTTTTTATACCAATCCAAACCGAAGTACAAATAAAAATAGAAATTATTAAATAACTGAGGCGAGTAACATCTGCTTCATATAAAATTTTATGCACATCAAAATAAATAGCTGTACCAAATCCCAATAAAGTCAGACAAAAAATTAACCACCATTTAAGTATTGATTGCATATATTTCTCTCCTACCTTAATATTAATTTATTTCTCTAGTATTTATCTAGCTGCTTGTTCTAGCCATCTAGCTTTACCTTCCATGGTAGGATATTCAGAGGTTAAGCAGGCCGTACAAAGATCTTTTTTCTTTTTATTTACAGCATCTAATAACCCCCCAAAACTTAAATATTTTAAACTATTCGCGTTAAAATCTTTAGAATTTGGAGTATTTTCACCGGCATATAATTCTTTTATTGTGGGGAAATCTATTCCATAAAAACATGGTGATATAATAGGAGGACATCCAATTCTTAAATGTACTTCTTTTGCTCCACTCCATTCTTTTAAATTTGTTACCAATGCTTTCATTGTTGTACCACGCACAATAGAATCATCTATAAGAATCACTTTCTTTCCTTGTATAACTTCTTTAAGATGTGTAAATTTCAAAGATATGTTATGCTGTCTATTTGTATTATCTATAAATGTTCGGCCAACGGAATGATTCTTTAAAAGTCCCTGTACAAATGGCATCCCCGTAACTTGTGCATATTTTGCTGCCGCCACATAAGAGGATTCCGGTACGGGAACTACTATCCACCCATTCTCTTCTAACCTCAATGTTTCTTCTTTTGCTAACTCTTCTCCAATTCTTTCTCGCACGTGATATGTCGATTCTCCATCTATTACAGATGCAAGATGTCCGAAATATATCCATTCAAAAAAACAATAACTACTTGGTACCGGTTTTGTGTATGGTACAATAGTCATCTTATTATCATAAGGAGCAGAAATCTTTCCGCCTGCTTCTTTTTTATTTCCTCCTGCACCTTCGACAATAATCATATGACCAGGTTCTAAATTATTAGCTTTAATTTGTAAATTTGAAAGAACAACACTTTCAGATGAAAATATTAATATTCCATCTTTAGAAATTCCCCAACACAAAGGTTTTAAACCTAATGGATCTCTAACTACAACCAACTTGCCATCTGCATTTAAAAATGATATGTTCCACGATCCATCAAAATCTGTTAATAAATTTTGAAATATTTCCTTAAAGTTTAAATCTTCCCATGGCTTATGTGATTGTACTTCTCTGCTTAAAAAATGCATGATTACTTCAGTATCAGAATCATAGGTCATATTATAACCTACTTCTTCTAAACCAGATTTTAAATGTGAATAATTTGCAAGATTTCCATTGAACGCGAGAGAAAACCATTTAGATTTTCTTCCATGTGGACGCTCAAAGGGTTGTGCTAATTGATCTTCATTATCTCCGCTGGTTGCATAACGAGTATGGCCGATTGCAACATGACCACCATAATCAGTAGAAAGTTTTTTACTTTTGTATGGATGATTAATTTGGAATACTTCATGTACTTTTCCATTATCTTTATGAGTTTGAAGTATTCTTTTTCGTTCTGGATTATATGATGTAATTCCAGCGCTGAGTTGTCCGCGATGTTGTAGATCGAGTAATCCTCTCACAATAAGAGGATATACATTTTTTGTATTATCATGTAATGAATATGCTCCAACAATTCCACACATTGTTAAATCCCCATCAATTTCTTTATTGTTACCGGATACACATAATGTTCAACTCTATGTATTTTTTCTGTTATTTTTTCTAAGGTGTCACCTTCAAATTTATGTATTGCTCGTTGAGTAATAACGGGACCCGCATCAACTTCTTCTGTTACCCAATGTACTGTTACTCCAAATACTTCGCATCCATATTCCCATGCATCTTTAATTGCGTGGCAGCCACCGGCAAATGCAGGAAGTAATGATGGGTGAATGTTAATTATTTTACCTGCCCATTTTTTACAAAACCAAGGTGATAAAATTCTCATCCATCCTGCAAGTACAATTAAATCAATGTCATGATATATACCATAATCAACTTGTTTATCATATTCTTTCCTATAGATATTTGCTGGGAATGCCTTTCCAGGTTTATCTGGCACAACTAGATAAGAACCCACACCAGCTTTTTTAGCACGTTTAATTACATTTGCATTAGGGTTATTTGTAATTACACGACTTACTTCTATGCCACTTTCAACAATGGCACTAAAATTAGAACCTTCACCGGATGCCATTAATATTATTTTTTTCATAATGCTTTATGTCCTATATCCTTTCTATAGAAACTACCTTCCCAACTTATTTTTTCTGCTAGTTCGTATACTCTATCTCTTGCTTCCTGTAATGTTTTTCCTTTTGCTGATACATTTAATACCCGGCCGCCATCAGTAACATAATTATCACCATTCCATTTGACACCGGCATGAAACACTTGCGTATGTAATTGTGGTTGAAAATTGTGATGTCCCCACAAATCTATCTCAAATCCTTTTTCATATTCTCCTGGATATCCTTTCGAACACATAACAACTGTCATTGCAGACTCATCATAAAATTCTGGATCTGGAAGAGTATCTAATATTTCAAATGCAACGGCTTCTAAATATGGAAGCAAATCACTTTTCATTAACATCATTAGCACCTGACACTCTGGATCGCCAAATCGTACATTATATTCTATAACATATGGATCTCCATTACAAATCATTAATCCAATATACAACACTCCTTTATACGGTATACCTTCTTCCCGCATTCCATTGATAGTAGGAATAATAATATTTTTTTCTACTAATACTTTAAGTTCTTCAGTCATTATTGGTGCTGGAGCGTAGGCTCCCATACCGCCTGTATTAGGCCCTATATCGCCTTCTCCTACACGTTTATGGTCTTGGCAATAAGGAAGTACTTTATAATCTATACCATCAGTTAATACAAAACAACTTACTTCTTCACCGTGAATAAAATCTTCAATTAATATTTTATTTGATGGAGAATTAAATTTATTTGAAGTAAAACTTTCAGCGGCTTCGTTTGCTTCGGTTTGTGTTTCACAAATCACCACGCCTTTACCACCGCACAATCCATCTTCTTTAATAACAAACGGATAACTGCGCGTATTTAATATTACTTCTTCTATGTCATCTCGCGTATACGTTATCCAATGTGCGGTTGGAATATCGTTACGTTGCATAAATTGTTTTGCCCATAACTTACTTGTTTCCAATCGTCCTGCTAACTTTGAAGGACCAAATACAGGAATAAGTTTTGATTCTAATTCGTCAGTAAGCCCTTCCGCAATAGGCTCTTCGGGGCCTATAATTGTTAAATGCTCACTAACCTCTGATTCTACTTCGACTTGTTCGGTACTTAATTTCCAACGAAGTGAGTCTTCTCGGCCTCCGTTTCCAATTATTGTTACTTTATTTTTCATAAATTTGATTTTGTTGATTATTAACCATAACAAAAGTTGCACATTTTGGTATATCTTTTATTCTTCGTGCACCAATCATTGTACATGCACTTCTAAGTCCGCCTAAAATATTTTTTATATTATTACGAACAGGACCCTTGGACTCAATTGCAACTCGCTTACCTTCGGTGCTTGTGTAACCATCTTTTCTTGCACCATGTACTTCTTTTGCTCGATCAGAGCTCATGCCATAAAATTCGTATTTCCCATCAACTAATTCTACTTCACCCTCATCATGAAATGCTAACATACCTCCTAACATAACAAAGTCTGCTCCCGCACCAAATGCTTTTGTTATGTCGCCGGGAACAGTACATCCTCCGTCAGCAATTACATGACCGCCTAAGCCATGCGCGGCATCGGCACATTCCATTATACCACTTATTTGAGGCATGCCTACTCCTGTTTGTTCTCGTGTAGTACATACACTGCCGGGACCTATACCACATTTAACTATATCTGCACCTGATATACATAACTGCTCTGTCATTTCTGCTGTAATAACATTACCTGCAATAATAATTTTCTCTGGAAAGTCATCCCGTACACGCTTAACAAAATCAGCAAAGTTTTGTTGATACCCATTTGCTACATCAATACAAATAAACTTTGCTTCTGGCCACTCAGTTAATACTGCTTTTGCTGTTGTATAATCTTCAGCTTCATCTTCCCACATAGCATTAGTGCCTGTACTAACTACTACATTATTCAAACGTAAGCCGTTATCGACTGCTTCTTTCCAATCATCAAATGCATAATGCTTTCTAATTGTAGTAAGCATATTAAATTCTTGAAGTACCATTGCCATAGAAAAAGTACCTACCCCATCCATATTAGATGACATAATAGGAGTGCCTGTCCAGTGTCCAGCAGATTCTTCCCAATGCCTAAATGTAAATGCTCTTTCTAAGTTTACACTCCGTCTGCTAGATATTGTAGATCGCTTTGGTTCTAACAGTACGTCTTTAAAATCTAATTTTATGTCTGGTTTTATTCTCATATTATTTTTATGATCCGTAGGGAGGATCAAAATAATCAGCTGATTTCATATGCATATCTAACATACGTTTTGCATATAGTGCCGCATTGATCGCACCATGTTTTCCTACGGACATGCATGCTACCGGAACTCCTTTGGGCATTTGAACAATACTTAACAAACTGTCAATCCCCATTAAATCACTTTTCATAGGTACACCAATAACTGGTAAATTTGTTTGTGATGCAACTACTCCTGGTAATGCTGCTGACATTCCGGCTGCTGCAATTATAATTTTATATCCTGCTACTTCCCATTTTTTAATATACTTTGTTACTTTATTGGGTTCTCTGTGAGCGGATGCAACTACCATGCTATGTTCGATACCAAATTCTTCTAACTTTTCAGAACAATTTAACATCACTTCCTTATCGCTTTCACTTCCCATCAATATTCCTATCATACTATTTCTCCTAAATGTATTGATTCTACAGGCATTTTTTCAACCTCTTCTGGTGATAATATTATAACCATTCCTATACCACAATTAAATGTATTGCGCATTTTTTCTTTTGACATATTTGTTTTAGATTGAATCCATTTAAAATGATGAGGATGAGAATAATATCCATTTGTTTGTTTGTACTTAACCTTTAAATTGTCTGGAAGAATTCTGTCTACATTTTTGAAACCTCCACCTGTAATATGAGCTAGAGCTTTTATTTTAATACCGGATTCTCTAATCAAGTCGATATCTTTAACATATATTATAGTAGGTTCCAAAAAATTGTCTATCATATCTTCATCTGAACGAGTAGTCATATAATTTTGGTCCATAAGTGATTGACGTATTATGGTAAAGCCATTTGAATGAAATCCAGATGATTTAAGTCCTATTACTGAATCTCCTACTACTATATTATCTTTAGGCAATTCATCAACTATAAATCCAACTCCGAATCCACAAACATCAAAAGCATCACTTGTAATTATACCATTTAATTCTGCAGTTTCCCCACCCATTAATTCCATTTCACTTTCCACACATCCTTCATGAATTCCTTCTAATATTTCATAAAATTCATCTTCTCTAATACGATCAGCGGCAAAATAATCTAGGAAAAATTTAGGTTTGGCTCCCTTGCACAACAAATCATTAACCACCATTGCTACACAATCAATGCCTATGGACTGCAATGGTCTATTATGATATTTTTTTGCAGTTTGAGCTAATAATATTTTTGTTCCTACACCATCACAACTTGCAACTAGATTTCCATATTTTCCAGCAAATCCTCCAATCTGATCGGAATATTTGGAAATCTCTTTAATTAGTTTCTGATCATCTGCCATAATAATTTTCTAATATTTTAATCCCATCTTGTGAACAATGATAAGTTTCAAATGCTCTTTCCGGATGAGGCATCATTCCTAATACATTTTTATGAGCAACTCCAGCTATGTGATTTGTTGATCCATTAATATCTTCAGTGTATGTAAATTTAATATTAATTTTTGATGGGTTGGGGTGATAATAATTACCTTCAGCGTGTGCTATTGGTATTATATAATATGTAGATCCTTGACATACCGTTACAGGTTTACATATAAATTTTTGTGTTTTGTTTATTCGTAGCGTACCAGGTAATAATCCTGCTGCACATAGTATTTGAAATCCATTACAAATACCTAATATTTTTCTATCTGTTTTTTTAAGTTCTTTCATAACAGGACTAAGAGGTGCTAATGCTCCAGCACGTAAATAATCTCCATAACTAAATCCACCGGGTAATACATATAAGTCTACATCAGGCAATTGTGTTTCTTTATGCCAAACACGAATAGGTTTTATGCCTGTATAATTGTACAAAAAACGTTCCATTTCGTTATCGCAATTGCTACCAGGAAATATTATTATTGCTGTTTTCATAGCATTAATCCAACTCCACCTATTACCGGAGTCGGCATAATTCCCTTACCTGACGTTTCATTATAAAAACTTACATTGCCACTAACAACAGGAAATTCTAATTTTTTGCATGTTTCCGCCATACTTAAAACCGTTCTAGCAAATTCATACATAACATTTTCGTTTTCAGGATTTCCAAAATTTAAACAATTAGTAATGCCTAGTGGCACAGCACCTACATCTTTTAACTTATTATAACAGATTTCTATAATAGAAGCAACCCCTATTCTAGGATTATGATCACACAAAGAAGCATTGCTTATAGTTGTTATAGCAATTCCTTTTTTACTGTTAGGTATTCGCACAATAGCAGGATCTTTTTGTAATCCGTGTATTGTATTTCCCATTACTTGTGAATCATATTGTTCCCACACCCAATTCATATTAAAATCTGGAGTTTCTGGAACGGGAGGAAAAGGAGCAAGATCAACAGTTCCTTTTTTAGGAAAAACGCGTCTTTCTAATACTGGGGCTTCTAATATTTTTAACGGAATGTCACATACAGTTTTTTCTTTTACTTTAACTACAAAATTATTAGTATCTGTTAATGTACCTAATATAAAACAATCTAAATCCCATTTTTCAAATATGTTTGTTACATCTTTTTCAATTAGTGCATTGAAGTCAAGAATAAAAAGCATTCGCTCCTGGCTTTCACTTAAAAGTATTTCCCACGGTTCCATTTCTTCTTCTCTTAAAGGAACCTCTGCTAAATCTATTTCAATACCGTAATTACCTTTAATTGCTATTTCTGTAGTAGATGATGTTAATCCAGCTGCACCCATATCTTGTGACGCAATAACCATACCGGTTTCAAATAATTCTAATGAGGCTTCTAATAATAACTTTTCATAAAATGGATCACCCACTTGCACTGTAGGTCGTTTGTCTTCCCCTTCCGCAAATTCTTCACTTGCCATGATAGCACCTCCAATACCATCTCGCCCTGTCTTAGCACCAACATAAACAACAATTCCTTTTTTATTTGGAACACTGGTAAAAATTTTTTTATTGGTGTGGCCAACACTCATGGCATTAACAAGAGGATTTTGTGTATAACAATCAGAAAAATAACACTTGCTACTAACTGTGGGGATACCAACGCAATTGCCATAATCAGCAATCCCTTTAACTACCCCATCAATTACTCTTCTGTCGTTTATTGATCCAAAATGTAATGAGTTTAAATTTGCGATTGGACGAGCACCCATAGTAAAAATATCTCGCATGATGCCGCCTACTCCTGTTGCAGCTCCTTGATAAGGTTCTATAAAACTAGGATGATTGTGGCTTTCCATCTTAAATACTATCTTATCACCATCTCCTATATCTACAACCCCTGCATTTTCACCTGGTCCAGATATAACATGTTTTCCTTCTGTATATAATTCTTTTAACCAATATTTGGAACTTTTATAAGAACAATGTTCACTCCACATTGCATCAAAGACATGAGTTTCTGTTGGGTTTGGTATTCGTCCTAAAGAGTCTTCTATTAATTTTATTTCTTTATTCGTCAACATTCATTCGTCCATAATAATACCAAACTCATTGCGTAATTCATAATCATACAACAAAGTATTTACGAGCACCTGTTTACATAATTTATTAGCTTCCGCAACAGGTGCTTCCAAATAAAACACCTGACCTACCTTTACATTTTTAACATGCCAGTCATCTTGATTTAATTTTTGTTCAATGGCATCACCTTCTATATCTTTAATACCTTCTCGTAATTTTGTTGTAACTTTGAATTTCATTTATTTAAATAAAGCGCTAGGGTTGATCATTGTTTTGATTTCCAAAACATTGCCATTCGGATCTTCGAAAAACATTGTTTCTTGTTCTAAAACTTCGCCTTTAAATCTTATGTAAGGCTCGTCAATAAATTTTATATTATTTTGTATCACGCGTTCTTTAAGATCTTTAAATTCTTCAGCATTTAAATGTACACCAAAATGTGGAACATAGACTAGACCCATATCTACATTATGTCGTTCGCCTGATTGTTTACAACTTGAAGAATGTAATGTAAGTTCGTTACCCCAAAAATTTATATCACACCATGAATCGGGTGGTTTATTTTCTGAGTTACCTTTTGTACAACCTAATATATTACAATAAAAATAAATCGCATTATGTAAATCACCTGCGGGGATTGCTAAGTGAAATCTATTTGCCATCAATTTTTCTCCCTCTAAAAATTTTTAGTATACTCCGTTACAATCCTATATTTTTTTTGTACCTCTGTTAAAGCTTCCCCATCGCGAAAAGATTGTTTATCTAGTTGTTGTTTGGGGTCGCCATTTGGCCATATACGCCAGCTGTCATTATCTATAACGTCCGCAATAACAATTTCTTTATTCTGATTAATACCTATTTCAATTTTCATATCAATTAAATCTACATTAACTTTTTTCCATGCTTTCTCTATTGTTTCAAAACATGGTATCATTAATGAATGTCTAATGTACTCCAATGTTACTGGATCTATTACAGGTTTAATATCTAGTAATGGTTGCATATCATGTCGTGGTTGCTTTGGTGGGTAAAGCAGCCATACATCGTCTTTTGGTTCAATTAGTGGATCTGTGTATACTGTTTCAGTCCATTCTCCGTCCCGTAAGTATAACTCTCGTGCTTTATCTTCTGATATGTGTTCTTTTCCAACTATTGCATTTTTGTGAAAGAATTCAGTTAATACTGGATCAAAAATTTCTGTAGATGATTTATCTGGTTCTCTTTTTAAATAACTGCCATACGGCCTTCTTCGTATAACACATTCAATAGGAATCATATCACATTTTTCTGCAATAAATGAAGTAGGAGAATTTCTAGTGATATAAGCCACAGGAATATTATTATTTTTTAATAAATGAAACACACTGCATGTTTGGGCGGTTTTATCTTCTGCTACAGGTAGATCGGCTTGTATAGCAGCATCATTTGCAGTAAGAGAATCTTTGGTTACAATTCTCACTAAATTAGGATCTGCAACAGTTTCAATTGTTTTGGTTTTACCTTCAATATTCATATTAAAATTGCTCTTCTTCTGTTGAACCTTTAATTGCACTTAGATCTGTACTGCCAGTACATATTTGACCAACTTGATCAAAATATCCAGCACCGACTTCCCGCTGATGTTTGACAGCTGTGAACCCTCGACTCTGGGCCGCGAATTCTTTTTCTTGCAGTTCGACAAATCCTGTCATTCCATGATCCCTATAATTTTCAGATAATTCAAACATACTGTAATTCAAAGAATGAAATCCAGCGAGAGTAATGAATTGATATTTTACATTCATTTCTCCAAGTTCATCTTTAAAACTAGATATTTCTTTATCACTTAATTTTGCTTTCCAATTGAACGATGGTGAACAATTATATGCAAACATTTTGTTTGGATATTCTTTCTGTATTTCTTGAACAAATTCTCTACATTCTCCAATATCAGGTACCGATGTTTCCATCCATATTAAATCACAATAAGGAGCATATGATAGTCCTCTTGAAATTGCCTGATCCATTCCTGCATTTGTTTTAAAGAAGCCTTCTTCAGTTCGGTCACCTGTAATAAACTCATGATCATGTTCATCACTATCACTCTGTAACAATGCACCAGAAAGTGCATCTGTTCTTGCAATTATAATAGTAGGAACATCCATTATATCAGCAGCCAATCTTGATGCAATTAATTTATTAACCATTTCTTGAGTAGAAACTAAAACTTTCCCACCCATGTGACCACATTTTTTAGCAGACGATAATTGATCTTCTAAATGAATCCCGGCTGCGCCAGCTTCAATTAAATGTTTTACTAATTCATGTGTATTGAGAACTCCGCCAAATCCGGATTCTGCGTCAGCTACAATTGGAAGAAAGTAATCAATTTCTCCTTGTCGATCTTCCATTGTTTGGATTTGATCTGCTCGTTGAAATGTATTATTAATTCGTTTAACTATGGTGGGAACGCTTCCAACAGCATATAAAGATTGATCAGGATACATTTGCAAACTATCATTAGCATCGCCAGCGACTTGCCATCCAGAAAGATAAACTGAATCAAGTCCCGCTTTTGCCTGTTGCATTGCTTGATTGCCTGTTAATGCACCTAATGCACTAACATATTTTCGAGAATGAAATTTATCCCAAAGTTTTGCCGCACCGTTTGATGCTAAAGTATATTCTATTTGGATAGAACCACTTAATTTTTTAACATCTTGGGTAGTATAAGGTCTTTGAATATGTTTTTGTCGATCGCGGTTGCGCCACTTAGTTTCTTTTAAACTAAATTCATTATCTACCGCCATTTTGTCTCCATTGTTTAAATTATTTTTATAAATTAAGAACCTGAATGTTTGAAATAAATTTCATTAATCCTTTTTAATTCTGTTTTTACTTCATCTAATTCTTTTTGTACCAACTCATATTGTTCACGATAATAATCTCGTTCTTGCTCCACTTCAATCCATTCCGACAAATGATCTTCTTGCGAGTGAGCCATTTTTTTCCTATAAAGTTATTACTTATTTTCCTTTAAAGTTTCTACATATTTTGCTATAGCATGGGTTAATCCATCAGTTTTAGAAATTAATCCATTATCATTGTCTGGCCCCCAATCCAAATCCTGACTATCTATAAAAAGTCCTGTGTGATAGTAAGGCCAAGGAGGAGTAAAAGGAATAGGATCACTAGGGCGAACCACCCTCCAATGAGTGGGTTGTCCACCAGGCAAAACTTGATTAGAAACTTTTGGTGATCCGTAAGAGAAAACTTGAACATTTTTACCTCTCTTGTGAAGCCACATTCCTATTATTTGTGCTACGGCTCCACCTAAACTGTGTCCTGTAACGTGTACTGTTTGTTCAAGGGGATATGTACGTGTCTGTCCTTGAACAACAGTTTTGGATGTTGTCATTGAAGTATCTATAATTTGCATTATAGTTACAGCGGCATCTCTAAATCCTTTATGGAGATAGATTCCTGTACGTGTATCGCTTACCAATCTCACATCAATATCGGATTCTACATTACTCTTATTCGCCGTACCTCTAATAACAATTATTGATATTCCATTATCTTGTTTTACTTCAAACGCAACTTCATCTTTTTGACTACCACCACCATCATAAATTGCTTTACAATATTCTGCGTGTTCAATAAGTAAATCTAATGAAACCGGTAAATTTGATTTATTTCCACTACCTAAATCATTATGTGTTTTGTCTTCTTTGTTGTGCTTTGCACATCCACTAAGAACTAGAGCTATCACCATTACGATTATGAACTTCCACTTCATCTTTTTTTCTCCATGCTGTTGCACCTAATATAGCTCCAAATGATAAATGAAACATTGCTCCAGCCTGTAATGTAAGGGGAGCCCATCTACTTGTATTCATTTTTATTTCATCACTCTGCATATTCATGCCTATGTTCCACATTAAAGGAGCAACAAAAAAATCAATCAGACAGATGAACAAGTAAACTAATGCAGCCCAATCTCTCCAATGTCTGTTAATCGTTTTGTTTATACCCATAACTTATTATCTAATTATCACGGCTTGGATAGTATGGCCGGTTAGTTGGATGACCCGGCGATGCTAATTCTGCAAATTGAATTCTCATATCTGTCATTTGTTTTTGCAAATCATCTAATTTTTTATAACCATCTGCAATATCTTTATTGATTTGGGGTATTTCTGAATCTTCTATTCTATGTTGTACTTTGTCTAAATCCATGACAGTCACAAATATCCATGATATACTCCCAACCAACGCCACCGTAACAATTGGCAAGGCCGCTTTAAATAGAGAATGTTCTGCTATAGTTTGCATGGTTTGTACTGGCATTTTATTTTTTCTCCTTATCATCTTCATCATCATCACCTAAAGTAGCGTCCGCTGCTACTTTGCCGACATCATCAATCACTTTATCCAATTTTTTAAATATTCTTTTTTCCAAATGTGGTAACAATCTGATACCACTATACCCAATCATAAATGCAATTCCAAGTGCGGTATATGGTCCAAATTCAAATGCTTCCATCAAAGCGGGAATTGCAAATTCTGCAGCAACCCAACCTACTACAACTGCGAGGCCAAGGTTTTTTGCTTCCGTTGCCCATCCTGTCCATTTATGAACTAGTCCATTAGTCAATCCACCACAGCCTGATGCGAATACACAACACCACTTTGCACCAAATAATGCTAGTAAAGTTTCCATTAATCTTCCTTATCTTTAATTGTTTTCTTATTTCTGTTTAACATTTTTTGAAGATCTGCGGTACTCCCAACAAACAAAGCATTTGTTACATTTTGAGGAGACCTTATTATATCTTCTTTCATAGATTGCATTGTTTTATGTAAACCAATGAGCTCCTTATTTGCATTGGTTAATTTATCTATTAATTGGCCCACTACTTCATATGCTCTAGGGTGTTCTGTTTCCTTAGCAATTTCAAGTAGACCATCCATGGCATCAGAACCTCTCTCTATAATATTGTAAAGATTCTCTCGCGAATATTGAAAATCTGTATCTGAATCATCTTCTTCTATTTTTTGAGGCATAACTTTGGCAACCGGTAATTTTTCTACCGTTGGAGTTATTTCAAAAACCTCATTTAATTTGTCATCAACGTCTTTTGTTGATAGTGGCTTATCAATTGGTTCACGATCTTTCATCATCTACCTTCATAAATTTTTATTACCGAGTGATTGTATATCTAAGCTCGGCGCGCGCGTATCTAATCCCGTGGCGGGATCAAATTCTATTCCTTCTGCAAAAAAGTCTCTTGTTTCTGTTATATCATATCCACCTTCAGATGGGTCCACATCTCCCACTGTTTGCATTATTCGAGATTTTACTAGTGCTCTGTTTCTATCTCCTCTTGTTGCTTCCGAAAGAAATTTAGTTCCATCTTCATTTATAAGATAATCTCTCTGTGCATCAAAAACATTATCAGATTCTAATACAATATATTCTTGTACCGCCGCCACTTCAACTGTTGCATGTGGTATTACATGAAAATTTATAATAGATGTTCGAATAAGTTTAGTTGATTCATTATCACTTCCGTCGCCAAATCCTTTTCCTTTAATATTTGGATATAGGTATCCTTTAACTGTAAAATCTAATGTCCATATTAAAGCTCTTCGTGATAAAAAATCTCCTTCATATGAATCTTCAACATTAACACCGCCTAAAACAATTGGTAAATCTATTTTTATGCCCATTGTCGGAAGAGCATTAATTGTTACGGTAAAATCGGGTTGAAAAAATGGTAAAATTTGTTCTATAATTTGTGTACCATCATCGGCGTTCTTTACATATACATTTAAGGCAAATGCAAAATCATATGGTACTGGACTTTTAACTACTCCAGTCTCCCCTTTATATTTCTGTGTTCTATTATGAAGAGGATGTAACATTCGTTCGGGAGCATACGACATCGAAGTCAAATCGAAACCCATCCTAGGCAACTGCATCCCCACCTTTTTATCTAGGCGCTCGTCCCCGGAAATTCTTGTCAAAAATTTCTGTTTAGGGCCATAAGCTAAAGGTACTTTTATTGTCTCTATTACATTACCGGAACTATTTCTTCTTTGAATAGAAATATCATTAAAGATTGTTCCAAACACAGCTACATATTTTCTTACTAAGCCATGATACCAATATTGTCCTAACATTAAAATGTTCCTTCACTAAATGGATTTCCTTCAGTAAAATCAATAATTCCTTCTGCAGTTGATTCAATTTCTACATTTTTAGCTTGTGGATCTTCTGCATGTTCTTGTGTTACCGTGCTTATCTGTGCAGTTTCATTTGATGTTTGACCTATTATATTTTCGCCTGGTGTAAACGATCCTACTATATTTGTAACTCTCACAAATAGACCTAATCCAGGTACATCGCGTAATTTTAATACTTTAGCAGAAGCTCCGGACAAACCACCAATTATAGTTTCATTAGTAGAAAATACACCTGAATTAGCAGAGTACCCGTATTCGACAGAATAAGCACTATCTGCTTCCACAGCATCTATTTTTGCTATTCCAGTATCAATATCTTCACTACTATATTCAAAGAATTCACAAGATAAATCATAAACGGGTAATCTACCTAATTGATAAAAAATTGCTTGATGTTCAACAAACATTATTTCAAACATTTTCTGGGCCGTATCAAACCAAATTAAATCTCCTTCAAGGGGTCTTGTTGTAAGACCCAATCCTTTCCAAGTACGTTGTGACATAGAAAAGGTAATTTGTTCTCTAATTTCTAATCCAAATCTACCAACAAAAGCGCCTTCACCTTCAAAACCATCAGTAGTTTTAATATACACTTCCACTGGATAAGCTGATTCAAAAGATGATGCAGTGGCTTCTCCGAAAATATTATCTAAATTATTTTGAGTCCTTGGTAGATAAGAAACTTCATGTCCGAAGACTTGAATGGACTCTTGTACCAAATCTTCTAAAAGATTACCTTCATTGTTATTATATTTTTGGAAATAATTATTTAGTGCCATTTTCCTCTTTTTCGCCCGTTATTCTAACTCTTAAAATAGGTCTACCATTGATAGTAATATCACCTTTTTCATTTTCTCCAATATCTTTTACTACTATTCTTTTATTTTTAAATTTTCCACCGAGAACTATATCACCTACTTCTATAGGTAATTTAATTTCTTCTTCTATAAATTCTCGAAAAGATTTCATATTATCCCACCATAAAATCATCAGGCAATTGATACTTTGTAAAAATTTCATCATCTAACATTTGCAATTCTGTTGTTGCATCATCAAAAATTTGTCTCCCATTTAAAGTAGTTCCGCCGGGCAATTGCAAACCTTCAAATTTTAATAAATTAGAACCCCATTGTCTTTTAAATAAAGATGTTGTATATTTTTTTATCCATAAATCATTATAAGCATCTGTATAAGATTCTGGATCTAATCTTCTATAAGTTTCAAATAACAAAAATTTTCCAACCTTCATTTCAAACGACCAATCGATATCAAGATATAATTTATTTGTATGTCTATTAAATCTGAATGAGGGAGCTTGATTAAAAAGATTTTCTATCAAACTCAGGTGTGACATTGCCATAGTATATCCTGCAAGCTGTTGCTTACTTAAATCAAACATATCATTTAATCTTAATTGATATCTTACATCGAACATACTAATGCTGCCAGCAGTTGTATCTATGGGGAAAGCTCTGATAACACTAATAGTTTCATCGCCTACGGAAAGATATTCATTAGTAATATCTTCTGCTGTAATTACGTGTTTTAAATATATCTTTTCGGAGCCATCGTAATGATAATCATTATAAATTTGAATAGATTCATCAATTCTATCTTCTAATTGATCATCATCTACATTGATTTCAATGACTGGATGGCCTAATTGTCTAAGACAATATTCTTTGAGTTGTTGTCGTGTTTGAGGTTTTGCCATGATAAGATTCCTACATATAGATTACTTACATATAATGTATTTATCTCCATGGAGGTCCTGAGACCCAGGATACTAAAGAAAGTCGAATTCCTTTAGTAATTGGAGTAATTTGGTGTTGTGTGAAGCTGGGAAATACTAATATGTCTCCAAAGTCTAAACACATTTCTCGTGGTTCTGTTTGATTATTTAAAACTATTTGTAAATTTCCTCCTTCATATGATCCTATATTTAATGCCACGGTTATACTTAATTTCCTTACATTTTGATGTTTTTTATGTGTTGCGTTGAAATCATCATCGGTATGCCACGAATAAAAATCACCTTTTAGATATTTTGTATATTGAACATTAATAGATGAATAATCTAAATCAAATTTATATTTCTTATTTTCTTCTATAAAAATTTCTTTTAATTTATAAATTATTACTTTTTGTATATCTATTAAATCTAGTTTCCAAATATCCCATAAAAATACTTCAGATTTTCTAGCGCTCGGATTATTATTTACTGTCGTACCAGGAATTGTTTTTTTATCTAGCTTATTAATAATATCATCAGCATTTTCTTTAAACCATCTTGATGATATTCTAACATAAGCCGGCGCACGAACAATTGGGGAATTAGTGAGGTTTAAATGCTTTGACACCAGTAGGCCCTAATGCAATATTTTTTTTAATTTCTGATTTTAATTTCATTGTTGTAATTTCTTCTTCGTTTTCTTTCCACCATAGCAACTTGGACGGCAAGGAATCCGGTTCACTTATAAAACATCCATCACTCCAAGAATGAAGATTAAAATCTTCTTCTAAGAGCATATTTGACATCGGATTACTTTGAATCACAAATGCAAGAGTTGATCTGAGACCTTCAGTTCCTGCGGCATGCCAAGAATATCCAGTTCGATCTACTTCACCGTGTCCGAACCAATCAAATGATTTTACATTCCAACCAACTTGATCCGGAATATCATAATTTAAAGATGTGCTTCCTGGAATATTTCTTTTGTATCTAAAAATTCCTCTGCCTGTTTTAGACCAAGTAAAAATTAAATTTCTTCCGGGAACATCAGCATTGTGATGCCAGCTCATATATCCTCCGGGTGGATATATTGTACTTAAAGCTTGTTGTCGTGCTCCTATTCTTTTACCTAAATCTGCACATAATTTAACAACTTTCATATGTCTATTTCTTGTTCTTAAATCTAATAATAAATCATGTACGCCTTGATGCCAAGGTGGTCCTGGTCTAACCAACTTTTTATATTCCATTAAATATTCATCACAAACGGCTTCCTTCCAAGTGATTATTCTTCTGCTTTCCATTCTTATTTTATCTTCATCTAAATCATAAAGATATTCCCCCAACTTTTGAAGAATATCTAATACTTCATTATCATTACAATATTTTGAAATATGTTCTGTATGATTCATATTCTTCCGTTTTGATATTCTCTTTTAAATAACAAACAAGAATAATCATGAAATACTATTTCATCTCTATCTACACCTTCTCTTTCTGGGTCATATCCGATTATCCAATTCCATTTTGCATCTTCACTGGCATTCCAATCATCAGTTTTCGGAGTACAAGGAGGATCTCCTCCAAATACCCAATGCCATTTAATATCTGGACGATACCATGGATCATCTTGTCTTATAACTCCTAACATTAGGTGTAAGGGAAATTGATCCCATCCTCTAGTTTCCCAATAAGGATATTTACCGTCCCATCTTGAATCCCAGTCATGTCGTCTTTTCCATAACCAATTTTCCCACCATTGTTGCATAAAAGAAATCATTTTTTCAGATTTTCTATACAAACACATTCCACCATGAGGAACTTTTAAAATAGGTTTATTCCACCACGTTGCGGCTGCAGCATATGTTCTGATTTTAGTCCATGCCATATCATATCCATCTTTTATTCCATTAAATATTTCCGGAGCTTTAGGATTGATACATACCATATCAGAATCAAGATAGCATGTAATATCAAAAGGAGAATGTTGTAAGGCTAATAATTTGGCTCTATTGGAAGGGGGCATGCCACCGTGAACTTCATCGAATATATGATTACCAGAATCAGATACCCATTTATCTTCAGTATATAAAATTACTGGATGGTCTGGAGCAAATTCTTTTAAACTATCTGCTAATTGTTGAGCGGCGGTGAGATATGGTTTAAAATTAGTAGCACATAATAAAAATCCCTGGTCAAGTCTCATCTAATTTTTTTAATTTTCTTCATCCGGTCCTGGGCCGTGTTCTTCTGTCCTTATCCATTTTTCATCTCCGATTTCTTTATCAGCCACTGCTTCAATTGTTGATGTATTAGCTGCTGGTTCTTCTAAAGGTTCTTCATCTAAAAGACCTTCCGGACGTAGAGTTATTCTAATTATAGATAAAGTTATAAGGGTCGCGACTAGTGCGGAAATTTCAGTTAATGATTTAGATTTTCTAATTCGTGATCTTAATTCTCTGTTTTCACTGTCTCTGACTTCTGGAATTTCAAAAGCTTCTAATTTAGCGCGAAACAAAGTTTCTAAATCATCCGCAGCTCTTTTTCTTTCGAATCGCTGTTTGTCATCCCTTTGTTTAATTTCTCTAGAAGGCCTATTTTTATTTTGAGCTTCGCGTTGAATTTTATTAGTTTCAGAAAATTCATCAAGTTGTTCAGGTGTAAATTTGTGAAAAAAATCTTTCCATTCTCGTGAATCTTCTAAGGCTTGTCCGGAGTATCTAGATTTATCTTGTCTTTCATAAAGAATTGAAATTTCTTTTTTTTCATCTGTGCGCCACAAGCCCTCAATCATTGTATCATGAGTCCACTCTTCTTCTTGTTCGGCCACTTCTTGTTCAGCCATTTTTTCCTTTCATAATATTAATATTATATGTATTTATGCTACTCTTTTCCAGAAAGAATAATCATCTTGTTCCAGGACAGTAAAAACTGTTACGCCAGTATATTGATTAGAATAAAATCCAGAATATTGTCCTGAATATGTTGCTGTAAAGCCCTGAGAATATATTCCTGAATATATTCCTGTAAAGCCAGAAGAATAAACTCCAGAATATGTTGGACCCTCTGAAGAAGCTTGAGGATTAGGAGATTCTCCTCCAGACCCATATGTAAAAGTATATCCGCCTTGGAATCCTTGAGAATAAATTCCTTCATATGGCCCTTGAAACCCAGCAGAATAGATACCTTCATATGCTGCAGAATAGATACCTTCATATCCTTGAGAATATATTACATCTCCAATGGTTGTTAATCTATCCGAGCATGTTCCTACGGCTTGCCATGTACCGGATCCAGGCGCGGAACCGCCGGCAACAAATGCATAAGTACCTATTGTTTTTGAAAGAACATTTCTTAATAAACGTTTATGCCAATATAAATGCATTCCTGCATCATTAGCAGTATCTGTTAAAGTTGAAGAAATACCAGCGGTATGAGCCCATGCTTTGATTCCAT
>Ga0310342_100000632_pt1 | contig 20264 bp, 7 predicted proteins | sample S15DNA20500_MG_FD_206155 | JGI IMG/M metagenome (GOLD analysis project Ga0310342, IMG submission 206155) | Marine microbial communities from station ALOHA, North Pacific Subtropical Gyre - S1503-DNA-20-500_MG | ecosystem: Environmental > Aquatic > Marine > Oceanic | place: Pacific Ocean: North...
AATCGGCGCGGGGCAGCAGGGTTGGGATAATTTTTTGAAAGCCGTGCAGGCGGCGCGAGACAGCGGCACGTGGTTGATGATCCATATCGGTGAAAGTCCCATGCCCGTTCCCGAGATGATTCCCCACCTGCAAGCGGGTGACTGCATCACGCATTGTTTCAAGGGAGGTAGCGAGACGATTCTGGATGAGGATGGTAAAGTTTTCGAGGCTGTTGCCGAAGGTGCCCGGAACGGGATCGTGTTTGATGTTGGACATGGATTGGGAAGTTTTCACTGGGACATCGTTCAGGCGGCCTTGGACCAGGGTTTTGAGCCCACGACGATCAGCACGGACCTTTATCGGGATAATGTGCATGGGCCGGTTTACGACCTGCCCACCACGATGTCCAAGTTCTTGATGCTGGGCGTGTCACTGGATCGCGTGATTGCGATGTCGACCAGCGAGCCGGCCCGCGTACTGGGTAGGGCCGCTGACCTTGGTACGTTGCGGCCCGGCACGGTCGCGGACATTACCCTGCTGGACATGCGGCAAGGAGAGTTCACGTTCACCGACAGTTACCAGCAGACGCGAGTTGGTAATCGACTCTTGCAGGCTGCTGGCGTGGTACGCAGGGGAGAACTCTTTGTTACCGGTAACCGGCAGCAGGTTACGCGTTAGAGGTTACAGACAACTCTTCCGGGCTGCTGCCGTCGATCGACTGTGTGCAATCCACAAATAACCAGCATGTCGAACAGAGGATATAACAGCCGAAACCGACCAGCAGTACGGGCATCCAGCTGCGGACATTTTCCTGAATCACCTGTTCACGAACTTCCTCATCCAGCTGGACTTGCTCTGTGATCGAATCTGCCTGGCTGGCTGCGCTGATAGGGGCTGGCACCACTGGTTTTTCGGGGACTAGGTAGCCGTAGCCGATTGAGCCAATGATGCCGACGCCCACGGCAAACGCATTGATAAACGAAAACATCGTGGCCGTGAATCGCCCGCCGAGATCGGTCACGGCACCCCATCGGGTTGCTAGGCTGATATCGGCAAAGAACTTGACCACTCCCAACAGGATACAAAACAGGTAGGGTTGATGGGTAAAAAACAGCGCAATCCCCAGCACGACGGCAGCCATGCCTTTGCCCAATGCGCCCATGATTCGGCGAGCCCACTTGCGATGGATGCGGCGGACAGTAGCATCGTTGAGGATTCCGCCGACCACACCTCCAATCGCGCCACCGATCAATGGCATTGAAGCATAAATACCCATCGCTTTGTAATTGAGCTGGTGTGCTTCACTCAGGAAGAGGGGAATCCAACCGGAGAAAATTTGATCTGCCACGCTGGAAAAACTGGCGGCAACAGCCAGTAACAAGATGCTTCTGAGTGCCGCCGGAGAGGCATTGGTGATCAGCTGTTTAAATCCAATTTTCTCTTGTGGACCGTTTTCCGTATTTCCCAATCCAATCAGGGCCAGCTCGGCCCGGTTCACGTGTGGGTGTTTTTCCGGAGTATCGCGGACCACAATAAAAAACGCAAAAGCCAGCACAATTCCAGCGGCAGCCAGTAGCACCACGGCGTATTGCCAACCCAGGCCCAGCACTCCGATCAGCACGGTGGCGACAAGAATGTTCGCGACAGCCCCGCCAAATCGTGCAAAGAAGACGCCTATCCATCCTTGGACGGTGGTGCGGATAGCTGCCGGGTACCAGCGACGAGTGAGCCAGCCCAGTGCCGCGAAAACGGCACACTGACCCGTACCGAGCAGGATCCGGCCAAGGTACAGCAAGGATAAGTAGGGAGCCGCAGCGTGCAGGCAGAGGCCAATGCTCCAGATGGCAATCGACGTTGTCAGAAACAGGTGGGCACCGATGACATCCACAAGGATCCCAGCCGGAAGCTGCACGGCACTGTAAAACACCAAGAACATTGCATCCAGGTAACCCAGGTCTTGGGATGTCAGGTTATAAGCATCACGGAGGTCCGGCTTGAGCACACCGAACACATAACGATGGACATAAAGGAACCACGACGTGAGACAACTGACCGCAAAAACCTGCCAGCGCACGTTGCTCGGTCGTGAATCGTGATCAACACTCTCATTTGGCCAGGCAGCGGGATGTAACGGTTCATTCATAGCGGACAGTGAACTCTCTTTCGATGTCCTCATCCAGCTCGATTCCCAGCCCCGGCCCGTCGGGTACCGGGACGCGACCGTCCACAACCGGTGGCAGGTTCACCACCAACTTCCTCATCAAGGGACTGGGCCGCAGGCAATACTCTACCAGGTCACCATCGGGAACGGTTGAAATCCAGTGCAGGCTGGCAGCCAGGTTAATGCCTGTGCTGAAGCAGTGCGGCACGACACGACGGCCCTGGGCGGTGGTCATTTTTGAAACACGCTCACAGACGGTGATCCCACCGCAGAAGGCAATGTCCGGCTGCACCACGTGTAACCCACGGTCGATCAAGTCCTCAAAGTCCCAGTGGGTCACATCACCCTCGCCTGCGGCGATCGGAATTTCCGACCGTTGGCACAATTCGGCGTACCCTTTGCGATCATCCTGGCTCAGGGGTTCCTCAAGCCATTGGAGATTAAATGGTTGGAAGAGTTCTGTGCGGCCCAGGGCGGTTTCCCAGTCCCAGGCGTGGCCGGCGTCGACCATCAGGCTGCGATCATCGCCAACCGCCTCACGTGCAGCCTGAACATGTGCCACGTCGACCTCTGGATCCGGACCGATCGGTCCCCAGCCGAATTTGACCGCTGTAAGCCCCATGTCCACGTACTGCCGGGCCATGGCCGCCGTTTCTGCGGGCGTATCGGCAAACAGCACGCTGGCATAAGCGCGGACGTCGCGGCGCACCGCACCCCCAAGCAATTCGGAAATCGGCTTGTCCTGGATCTTGCCTTTCAGGTCCCAGAGAGCGATGTCAGCGCCACTGATGGCATGGATCGCCGCACCCCGCCGGCCGTACCGATTGGTCTGGTAGTACATTTTTTCCCACAAACCTTCCACGTCGCGGGGATCTTCACCAACCAGGATCGAAGCAAGACCATGGCGTCGGGCCGCGCTGCGGGGCGCGTCAAAACAGGCTTTACACACGTACGATTGGCTGGTCACCTCACCAATTCCGGTCAAGCCTTCGTCGGTATGGATCTTGACCATCAGCACGTCGAGCGTACCGTCGGGAATGGCCTCCACAACGGGCACGCGCAGATGAATTGTTTCAACAGCAGTGATTTGCATACGGTTGTCTCGCTAGGGGCTGCCCTGGGGATGAAATTCAACATCTTCGTCCAACGGAAAAATGGGCCGCTGCACGTGAGAAAATGGCAGTGACTTGAGATTGGCGCTGGTTGATCCGGGTACATCTACCGGGCAAATCCGTGCAGTGATGTCCTGGAAGTAAGTCCGGAAGCCGTTGGGAGATTTGATCACCACGATGTCGTAGTCTGCCGGGTTGAGGCCGTGGCTGGTAAAGATCCGTTGTCCCACGAAGTGGGCGCTTTGCTCGGTGACCAGGATATCAATCGACTGGTGTTGCAGGACGGCCACGCGTCCAGCGAACCCCTGGACACCATTCTCGTAAGTTAAGTTCCCATCGTGCAGACTTTTGACGCGCACGTTCAGTGAAAGGGGCTTAAACCGTTCAGGGTCGAGCGTTCCGCCAAGTTGCACTGTCAGGGATTGGGCGACTCCTGCTTTGCAGGCGGCCTGGACAGCTGCCGCATCCACGATTGGCACCAGCACGCTGCCTGTGAATGATGAGTCGATGATCCCCTGAAGAATCTTGTTGCTGTCGCCCGAAGCGCCACTGGAGGTGGCATCTGCGGCATCAGAAAATACGGTGAGTCCCGTGGTTTGCTCGGCGGCAGTGATGGAATCTTCCAGGGACATGAGTTGAGCAGTGAACAATTGGCGATGATCCCACATGAAGTGCGCGATCTGTTCGGCTTCTTGGATTGCCTGCGCTCGGTCCCGGTCGCGAATGACCAGGACGTTGCTGCGTAACTGCGGCACATCGGTAAATGCGTTGCCGATATTCACACCCGCAGCGATACCACCCTCGGAAGCTTCGATCTGTTGGCACATGTCGATGGCCTCACCGAACTTGCCGGTCTCGGTGATCAATTCATCTCCGCGGACCAGCATCGGGATGGGGACAGTGGCCATCTCCGGTTGAATCTTGCCATCCAGTAAGTCCAACAGGCACTGTGCAGCCCGTCGTCCGGTCGGGTACTGGTCGACGTGAGGATACGTGTGAAAGGGAACAATGATGTCGCAGTGTTGCAGCATACGGTCGGTGAGCACGGCATGCAGATCAATGCTGGCTACCAGGGGCACGTTGCCGATCCGTTCTCGTACTCCATCAAGCAGGTAACCTTCCGGGTCAGGTTGTTCGGCGCCGGCCATCGCCCCATGCAGACACATGTAACAGGCGTCAATCACATGGGTTTCTGCAGCGGCCCCGATGGAGGACAGCATCTCGTCAAGCAGCCGGTCCAGATCTGGCTTGGGGATGGCGCCGCCGGAAACGCTCTCGGCAGACATCGTGAACACGAGCCGGATGTCGTCCCGCTTAGCGACGACGTCCATGAATCCGGAAATCTCGGTGTGGGTGCCGGCATAATCTTGTGGGATCTGCTCACCGTGTGACTGGCGAAACATATCGTAATATGTCGGATGCGGGTTGAAGGTGGACGTTTCCTGACGGATTTCCGCAATGAGGATCGTTGACATTTTGATGGGTTGCCTGCCTGGGAGAAGACGCGGTTTGACGGTGTTGTCTCATTGTAGGTTGTTCCCGTGCAACAGGAAACGACTTGCAGGACCCGTTTACAGACCTGTCACGGGACCGTGAACTGACGAGGTCATCTGTCAGGCTGTGCAATTTAACGTTGGCCGTTACGTCCTGCAATCACTGTGTCGGAGTTGCCCGCTTGCCGCCAGAGTGTCACCGGTTGCTTTTAACAGATGAATTCATGAGTAGGACTTCAATCGCTGCGGTTTGGCGACCCGATTCACGGACGCGATATCAAGAGAGGATGCATCATTTTAGCGTGCGCTAGAGTCGTTTCGACCCGAATCCAAACATCATCAAACGGGTGCAGGAACAAGGCTGCTTGGCAAATTGCCTATCTCAGATTTCCACTAACCGCTCGGACGAGTCGCCGAATTGATCCAGGTGCAGACCCATCTTGTCCATCAACGACAAGTAGAGGCTACATATTTTGCGGTTATCTTGTTCCAGGTAGTCGAGCACACGGCCCGTTTTCATTTGACCACCCGCACCACCGCACAGTAAGACCGGTAGCTGGCTGTTGTCGTGGCTACCGTTGAGCATACTGGAGCAAAACATGACCATCGAGTTGTCCAGCAGGGTTCGCTCACCCTCTTGAATCGAATCCATGCGCTCCAGGATGCGCGCCAAGTGGCTGACAAAATACTTGTTCACTTTTAGCCAGTCAGGGTTGTGTTCTTTGTGTGAGAGCAAGTGATGGATAATGTAATCAACTCCGATATTGGGGAACCGCATTGCTGAATGATCGTTGTTCAGCTTCAGCGTACAGACCCGGGTCGCATCTGTTTGAAAAGCTAACACCAGCAGGTCAGCCATCAGGCTCATGTGGGTGTCGATATCTTGGGGAAGATCATCGCTGGGCCGTTGCATGTCAGGTTTCTCGAGCGTGGGTCGCCAGCCTTCCAGCCGTTCGTTACCGACGTTGTTAATACGCCGCTCAACCTCGCGCACCGAATTCAGGTACTCGTCCAGTTTGTGGCGGTCGGTGATGCTGATCTGTCGGCGCACGGACTGGGCATCTGTCAGCGCCGCATCCAGCACGCTTCGGTCGGTACGCCGCACGCCACCGTTGCCGAAAAGAAGGTCAAAAGTGGCGGCAGGATAAAGTTCCAGCGGTGCCGGTGTTGTCGGTGCTCGCCACGAGATGTGTGAGCTGTAAAGCATCGAATATCCCTTGTGGATACCGGCATAGGATTTCTCACATCCCAGTACCAGGCTGGGTACTTTTGTTTGCTGACCCACGTGTTGAGCCAGCATTTGATCGATGCTGATCCCGGCGCGGATGCGTCCGCCGGAAGCCAGCGGGGCACCGGTAAGCAGATTGCCAGTCTGGCAGCTGTGAATGCCGCAGCCGCGTGCGTTGGCGTTGAAAAGACCACGAATGAACGTGAGCTTTTTCTTAAATGGCCCGACCGACTCGAGTACGTCGCCCAACTCCATGTTGTCTCCGCTGCCCTTGGCCCACCAGTGGTCGGTCACAAACCCGTTACCCGCAAACAGGCAAGCGAACCGGACCGGTGGTTGATTCACGGCCGATGTTGCGGGCTGGTCTCCCCAGGCGGGCATCGACTCCAGCCATGGCAAAGCGATACTGGCGCCCAAGCCGCGCAAAATTGTCCGTCGCGACAACCGGTGACCGGTCAGTCGTCTGGCTGGAAAACCGGCTGTGCCCGTCGACAAGTGGTTCGTGCTACCCTGAGTTGATGGCATGATGGACGTCATGGTATCTCCTCTTGATCATTGGGACCGCGATGGTGACCGAACTGGTTGCTCTGAACAATGGCATGCACCGCGGTTGAAAATCGATATTCATTGTTTGCCAATTGATTTTTCATTTCTCTCAGGAGTGGTTCATCGGACAGTTCTACTGTTCTGCCCAAGGCGTATCCCAATAATTTTCGGCAAAACTGGAGTAGAAACTCTTCCTTACGCTCCATCAAGTAGTCTTGTAATCCTTTCAGCCCCTCCAGGGTTTTGCCGTCGGGCAATTCGGTGTGGGCGTCGATAGGATTGCCGTTGAGGTCCTTTTCCCGGAGTCGACCGATAGGGTCATAAGCCTCCAGGGCAAATCCATAAGGATCAATTTTTTGATGGCAGCTGGCGCAGTTAGGATCGCTACGGTGTTGGGCCACAAGCTGGCGCATCGACAAACCTTCCTTGTTGGCCTCATCCTGAGCCAGCTGAGGTATGTCATCCGGCGGATTGGGAATTTCTCGCCCCAACAGGGTTTCGACCACCCACGTACCACGTAACACGGGGCTGGTCCTGAGGGCTCCCGATTGCTTGGCGAGTACACTGCCCATTGTCAACACGCCCCCGCGCTGGTAACGGTCGACACCCTCGATGCGCTGCCAAGTGGGACCCTCCACGCCGGGAATATTGTAATGGTTTGCCAACTCTTCGTTTAAAAACGAATGCCGAGCGCGAACCAGTTCCAATACCGAACGATCATTACGAATCATGTCGGAAATGAATTGGATCGGTTCTTTGTTCATCGCCTCGCGCAATGCGGGTGTGTAGGTTGGAAAGCGATTCTCGTCCTTGCCCGCATGCTCAGCAAACCCGCGAACTTGCAACCACTGACCGGCAAATTCGACCGATAGCGCCCGGGCGCGCCAATCCACCAACATTCGCTGTGTTTCTTGCGCCAGGACCGCTGGATCTTGTAAGCGACCCTCCGCAGCCAAGCTTTGCAGCCGCTCATCCGGAAGGGATGACCAGAGGAAATAGCTTAAGCGGTTGGCCAGCTCCCAATTCGAAACGGGAACCTCAGTTTTGTCGCCGCTGGGACGTTCGATTCGGTAGAGAAATTTTGGCGATATCAGGATCCGCGTCAACACGGTGCGAATTGCATCTTCATGCAAAAGCTGGTCTTGCTGACGCAGCGATTGATAGAGGTCTCGCAGCCGGGTTTCGTCATCCACTTCCAACGGGCACCGCCAGGCGCGGACAGCCAATTGGACCACGGCGTCCAACTGCTTGGGCTCGGCCGCGGGTAGCGTCTTGCTTTCGAACTCGGCTCCCCGCTTAACCAGTTGAGGAAGAAGTTCTTTCAGCATGCGGATGTTTTCCACGCGGTCGGCCGGTTGATAGATCAGAAAATCCTTCATATTTGCAGCTTCGTGCATCGGTGCATGGGAGACGAAGATTAGTTCGTCCCACAACCGATCCATTTCCTGTTTTTCCTGCGGGTTCACCAACAAGCGACAAAACGGCTCATCGTCACGTAAAAAGAGCTCGACGGTGACATCGCCGTTGACCGGCATGACTTCCGCAAAACAGAACACCGGTGGAAACAGTTGTGCCACTGAAATTTGCCCAGCGCGGGTCTTCTGTGGAGGCTCAACGGACTGCTCAGGTTGGGAATTCTCATCGGCATCTGGCGGATCCTCCGCCAACGAAATAAGGTAGCGTCCAAACAATCCGATCGAACCTACCATGTGATCCCTTTGTTGGTTAATCTTCCAGTGTTTCTCCTGTTGGGCGACGATTTCATTCACGAGCTCTTGGGCTTCGCCAGGCTGTAACTCGCGCCAGCGTTGGGCCAGTTGCAGCACATCCGACGCCGCTTGTAGATCATGGAATGCGTTCCAGAGGAGATCCAGGTAGGTGCTGCTCAAGCCTTGATCGTTGGCGAGTTTCTCCAACGTCAGGTTCCCGTTCTCATCCTTGCGTTCACGGTATTGCAACGTTGCTGCGATGTATTGAACCAGCGGCAGGGTCCCGTCCTTGTTGGTATAACGGGAATAGAAGGACTGAATTTGGGTGACCATCTCTGCCGTCCAGTTGACACGGTTGTCGACAGCAGAAAAACGGACACCTGTGGGTGTGAGTACCGCTCGAGACGCTACCTGACGCGCGGCATCCAGGTACTTGGGAAGTAACTCCGGCGCCATGATCAAAGCTTCGCCCGTATTGGCGAATCCCTCACCGGCCACCGAATCTGCAGGGAACTTAGCGGTGAGTTCAAGATCCACCCCTGTCAAGTCACGGATGGTGTTGTCGTATTCAGCATTGGTCAACCGGCGCATCAGAACCAGGCCCGGATCACCTGCACGTGTGAGGGCATCGGCCAGCAGAAACTGCTTGGCCCATTGGACCCATTGCTGACGTTCTTGGTCGGTTGGCTGTGGATTGTCCTCGGGCGGCATCGTCCGTTGGTGAAGCTGGTCGATCACCTTTTGCCACAAACGTGTACCCTGGAGAACATCATCGGCCGTTTTAAATCGCTGCAGGTTCACCTCTCCTTTGAACTCTTGGGACGAATGACATTCGAGACAGTATCGTTCGACGAGCGGTCGGACACGCGTTTCGTACTGTTCGCCTAACTGTTTTAGAGACGGTTCTTTGGCGAGGGACACCGATGCTGCAGCCAGGCATGCCCATGCCAGCAGCAAAACAGTTGTGTGGGGCCCAACCTTAGGTGGCCGACCGTGGCGGTCGTCGGTGCCTGCCAAAGTGTCATTGTTGGACTTGATCGTCATGAGATATCCGGCCTTGCCCCATGATTCTAACATCATTTGGACGCTCATCCCAGACTGTCGAAAATGATAAAAACCGTGGATTTCTGCAGGGGCTGTTATTTGTTGTCAAAAAAGTTTTCAAACCAGATCAGGATATGGAAAAGAAAGCGTGCTCCTGTGTCACCTGGGGCCGTGTGACATTCTCGGTGACTCCTCCGTTTTCGACCATTGGGTCCACGGGGTCTGGAATCTTGACTCACCATCATGACGTTCGTCATCATGGTGACCAGAGAATTGATCGCTTTGACAGGCGACCAGTGCTCGAGACTCCATGGACAATTTCATCATGACGGCATTGTTTTATCATGACGGCATTGTCCCAGGTGTTTATTCTCTGTCCGTTAATTGAGAACGGGCGGTTGCCAGTTCGGCGAGCGTCAACTCCCACGGAGTCCAGGACAGCACCTTCTGGTTGGCCAACTGAGTGAAGGCAGACTGTCGTTTGGAAGAGGGTATCGCAGCCCACAGCCTACTTGTTTCTGCCGTCGCCGTGGCTGTTGCACTGGTCCGCTCGCTCGCTTGCCCGCTCGCGTTGGTTGACCACAGAGATACTGCCGCCCTGGCACCTGTGAAATTGATGATTGCGGTCGTCATGTCACTCGTGTCGACATCGCCGTCACCGTCGGTGTCACCGCTCTCCCAGAGTTTGCCGATCCCACCGGCGGAAGTGAACTGGATGATGGCAGTGGTCAAATCAACCGTGTCGACGTCACCGTCCAGGTCGAGATCGCCATAACGAGTGTCCAGTAGCGTCATCACCAAGTGATCGACATCGGCATTGTCGACCGCCGTGCTGCTATCGAGATCAAATTGCATCACGCTGGTTGTGGACGCCACGGCGGCTTGCAACAAATTAATATCGGTGGCTCCGACAAGACCATCGCCGTTGAAATCGCCTGGGGTCACAGCCGAAAAGTCAACACTGCCGGGTGTGGGGACACCGGCCGACCATCGTGCGGAATCGTTACCCAAGACGACCATGCCGTTGCGATGCAGTGCGTCCCCTTGCCCATCCGGACTGACCGGCCAAGGGCTATCGTCGTTGTAAATGACCTGATCGATCAGAACATGTTTGTAATCGACAACGCCCGCTTCTAAATGGTCTGTATCCCGTTCCAGGTCAATCCGTTCTCCACCATTATCCAGCGTATCGGATGTGGACCAAGGTCCGGTAATCGTAACTTCGGCACCGATTTCGTAGCTGGCGCGAAAGGCAGACTCAGCAGCCGTGTCGATCAACGGGTCGAAGTCGACGATCACCACAGTCTCACCAGCTGGGAGAACCATGCCAAATGGGAAAGGGTAGTCCACCGCGCCATTGACCCGCCACCTGTCCAGATCGATTGCCGTATCTGTCGTGTTGTACAACTCAAGGAACTCCAGCCCCGTATCATCAGCGGCCGCCGGATTGTAATGGACTTCGCTGATGATGATCTCGCCTGGTCGGTGTCCGAGATTCGCTGCACCGGTGGTACGACGAATCTGAGGCAAAAGGTTGCCATCGACCTCCCCATTGGGAAGACGTCCCATGCTCACGCCAGACAGGGTAGCATTGAATTCAACCCGGTCGACAAAATGCAACGGTCGACCGGCGACGTCGGTCGTTACCAGTGTCAAGTCATCCCCAAAACGGCTCAATAAAAAATCAGCCGGCGCGAGACCTCCACCAGCGTTGAAATCACTTTCGTCAAGCAAAAGATAACCACCAGCGGGGATGGAGGTGCCTGGGGGAAATTTGTACTTCAGATAATCATCATTGTTGTCACTCAACAACCAGCCGGACACATCCACCGTGGCGGAGGATGAGTTGAACAGTTCGATCGTATCGACTAACGGTGGATCACTGTGTGCGAGAACCTCGTTGATCACCACGCCGCTGACCGTAGTCGCGCTCGATGCGCCCGGCGTTCCACCGAAGGTCAGACTGCTTTGCCAATGGTTGGGATGATGGTAATCTCCTTCGGCATCGATCAGACCCAAACTGCTGCCATGTCCGTCGGCACGCCCGGGCCAATTGCCATTGTTGTCGTAGTCAAACTGCTGAATGATCACCCCAGAATTGTCCAGCAACGTGAGCCGCTCACCGCCGTTGGACAATTTTCCGCTATAAACGCCGCTGGGACCTCCGGCTCCGTCGTGACCCGGCGCCAGAGGAAGTCCGGTGCCGTAACGCGACTCGAATGCGCTCACGTTCTTGACCACAATGACCCGCTCTCCGGAATTCAAGACATGCGGGTCAAATGAGAAACGGACACCTTGATTGTCTCCGTTCACGTTGACTTGGACCAGCTGCACGCCACCCAGTTCGATGGGTTGGCTGCCGATGTTGGTCAATTCAACGAACTCGAACTGATCATTATCCACGATCTGGTCACCCCAGAGGGACATGGCATCGTGTGGGTTGTAGTTGATTTCTGTGATGCGAAGACTCGCAGCGTCGGCCGGTGTTGCACCCACGCTGACGACTTGCTCGGTGGGACCGCTCCAGAAAGAACTTGGCACGGCCGAGTGACTGTTGGTACCTTTGTACGTCGGATCAAAAGCGCGCGCAACGAGGTGGGTTGTCGCCTGAATGGAAATCGGCTGTCCGGTGTAAGCGATGGCACTGCCACTGATCCCGCCGCCGGCCAAACGCGGATCACTTCCGTCGAGCGTGAAGTAAATGGTTGGGCTGTTTGTCTGGAAGGTACCACGTGGCGCTGTCAGCGTCACGTCGATCGGTCCGGGGCCACCGTTTCCGGTGAAGTTGAACATCACCGGTCGCATCATGAACGTGTCGATGTGGTTGAGTCTCGTTTCGACCCAGCCTCGCATGTGGGAAACTTCGGCATCCCAACCTGTGAGACCCGCTTGAGCGAACGGTCCGCCATCCGGTGCCACCTCCGGCCAGCGTTGAAAATTCCGGACAACTGCTTCGGCGATCTCCACCTGTTGACTGTCGATGATGGATGTCACGCGATGATTGTTCAATGAATCCTCGCGCAGCTGTGTCCAGCGATCAATCCACTCCTGGACAAAATCTTCATCGTCGAAGAACTTCGGCCACCAGATATAACCAAAATACTCCGGCCAGAGACTATGGGGATGAGTCTGATTGATATCACTACCCATCGACCTGTCAAAATCCCAGATCGGCCCCATCTGCAATTTACCATTGCGATCTTTGAACCAAAAATTGCTCACCGTAAACACGTCACTATTGTTGGTCATCAGGTACAAAAGTTGGTAGTCGATGAAACTAGCCGTGTCGATATAGGACCGGAATCCTACCAGAGGGTCGCCCGCATTGGCACCGAACGCAGCATCTTCCATTTGCTGCAGGTAATTCTGGATATAATTCACCTGTTGTTGGGTCGGATTTTCGGGGCCAACGGCGACAAATGGTTCACCTTCGTTTTTACGTGTCGTGCGCCAAATGACCTCGCCCGGATCATCCAAATCAACCTTGAACAAATAACCGCCGGTCAGGTCGGGTTCGACGGTGTCGCTAGGGGTCAGCTTCTGAATATTAACCCGGTCGGGCCCGATCTCGATCGGTTCGACCAGAATGTAGACGCCCATGTATTCTGCACCGCTGGCGAGCGAACCGCCGTTTCGGTTCAGATAAACCTCGACGAATTTCGTTCTTGGAGCATAGTGTCCGATCGAGTTGCTGACCTCGTACATGAACGAGTTGCGTAACAGTGACCGGTCAAAGTCATAAAAAGCTTGTAAAATCCAGTCGGCTTCGGCTGGCATCCCCAGCAGCGATTCATTGCGATCATTACCGGCTTCGTCCCGCAGTTCGATTCGTAGGCTCACCTGCGGCCAAGTGAAGCTCGTGTTACCGCGCCGGTGAATTCCAACACGCGACGAAAATGACGCCGCATGGGTCAGTTCACTTCTCCCACGGTCATCGGGCTCGTAGATCGTCATGAAACCGTCTTGGAACAGCCTGTTAGGGAGCCCTTTGCCAAAATTGTCCAATACCACGATCGGCAAATCCGAGCTGAACGTTTCAAGGCTGCTATCCAATCGCGTAAAGGCACGCGTCAAGGTTGGCCCGGAGGCGCCGCTAGGGTCAAAGGTTCGAGCACGGATTTGCTTGGAGGCGGTGATCTCGATCGGTTGCGTGTACTGAAGTGAAGTTTCTGTTGGAACACTGCCGTCCAAGGTGTAGTGGATCGACTGGTCGGGTTGGTCGAGAGTGATCACGAGTTGGAAGTTGGAGTTAAACGTTCCACTGGCGTGCGAAAACCGAACCCCTTCCAGTAAGATCGGACTGTTCTGACCACCGGGCGTCGGAGTCGCTAACAGGCTTAGTTCGATCTTTGCCGACAGTTCGGAACTCATGAACAAATCGTTATCACTGGCCGATGAGTTGAGTACGTGGATAGCAAGCACGTTGGTGCCATTGACCAGACTGCTGGTAAACGGACGAATATCGAAGTCCTGAAAATCGATGGCGTGCGGATCGTCACGTTCGGCTGTGGCCGTTGAGTTGTAATCGAGCGTGCCAGGCACATTGGCCGAGGCGACGGCCGTACCATTGATATAAGCAGCGAATCCAGCGTCATACTGCATACGTAGCACAAGTTCGCTGACGCTTGCTGCCCGACTGACATGAAATGGGATCCGTGTCCAAAGGGATGAATTGACAGACTGTAACTCTGCCGCGACGTTGGTAGCGATCAGTGAGCTGAAACTACTGCCATAACCGAACGGAGTCACCACTTTCGGCTGAGTAGCAAAAGGGAGTATCAAACCGGCATGGGTTGCACCGAGGGTATCTGAAATGGGTAAATAAAAGTCACCTGCGTTGTCGTTGTCCGCTGCTCCTGTCCGGCTCATGAGGGGGGTTTCGTTGCTCGTATCACTGGCAACCAGTCGGATCGCGCTGAGTCCATAACCTGTGGGACCCTTGGCGGTGCCCGTTCCCACTCCAGGTGTCGGTCCGGTGTATTGTGTTGAGACCAGCGAAATTTTATTGTTGTTACCCGGATCGACATCCACCCACCGCGCGACAAGACCCTGGTCCGCTTCGTGGTTGGCGCCGCTCCAGATTGCCACCTCCGTCGGACTGACCATCACCACGCCTTCCCCGACGCTGTGAGAGGGAACGGCCGAATTGGCGCCCACCAGTTCAACCAATGTCCACCTGTCCACATAGCTCGCTTCTCCCCGGCTCGCCGTTCCCACGACGTCATACGTTATGTTGGGATCACTGTTAAGGTTGGAGAATGTAAATTCCTCGCGACTTGCACCGCTCAGTTCGATCAATGAACTGGTCATGTCTACCCGGTCATCGAAAATCGTGTGGGCATCGCTGCCGGCTGCCGGCAGCGCCCCAGCGGATCCCAATCCAACACCGCTGCGAGTGACGATCAGGTTACCCGAGCTGGCGCCGGTCAGACTGTCTTTGAGCGAACCGATAAAGATTCCCGTTTGGCTAAAGGAGGTTGTATTGGCATGCGTACCCGGGCCTGAGATATAGTCGACAAAAGAAGTAGCCAATTCATTGATCCCCGTTATCGCTACGCCCGGACCCGTCCAGCGGTTTCCAACGCTGATCTCCGTTGTTGATCCGAAGTCGACGCTCAACGCAGCAATCTCCACATTGGTATATCCCCAGGCAACGAAGTCCTGAACCTGGTCCGCACCGTTGAGAATCATCGCCCATCCTGGCCCACCGCGAGGCCAATCCATCGCGCTTCCCCAAGGATTGTCTGTCGACTCTTGGGTGCGGTAAAGCACTTCGGTGGGCGATAACCATTCGGGTAACGTCCAGGCCGTTGAGTTGACCTGATTGAGACCCGCGGAAGCGTCATTGATCAACACCTTCCAGCCGCTTGTGTCGATCACCTCGTCGGTAACGTTTGTTATCTCCAGAAACTTGGGATTGGTAGAGATCTCGGTGATCAGAACATCGCTTGGGCCGTCGCTGCCGATACGATCGGTCCAGGCACTATCGTCAAAGTCTCGTGCTTGCCAGTCCAATCCGGCCTCGGAAGCCGAGGGTACCAGATATTTGGCGCTGTCCCCGACATCAACCAAAACATTCGATTTCTGAGGTCGACCGAAGGTAATGCCAGGCTCTTGTGGCCGATAGTCGAGGATGGCATCGACGATGGTTGTGCCATCGGCTGCCACCAACACGACATCGCCTCCGCTACTGGAAAGCCGAAAGTTGGTATGTAGCTCAGATTCTGAGAGGGCTCGGTTCTTACCTGAAGCGAACACCAGTAGATACTGGTCGGGTTGCAGCACAGTGCTGGGAAACTGCCACTGCTGAAGCTGCGCGGAGTTGTCACTCAGATAAGCGCCCGTCAGATCGACCGGCGCGGCAGTCGGGTTATGGACTTCGATCCAATCACTAAAATCACCATCTTCGTCGGCCAGCGTGGTCCGATTGCTGGCCATGAATTCGCTGATGAGGACGCCCGCCGTTAGGACACGCCGTGACTCCAGAGATTCGAATTGTAGACAGCAAATTGGAACTGCCACATTTTACCTTCGAGATAATTCTAGGATTGACTTCCGCCAATGCGAACCTGCACGGCACGCAACCGAATGTTCTAAAAGCACCAAAAGCCATTGAAAGCCCATCCAGACATCTCACCGTTAGACGGGACTCCAAGGGAGTGTAGCGAGATCTGACGATAGGTTCCCAGTGATTCTTACCGCATCGGTGATCCCCTTGGTGTGACGATCCAACCCAACGCCAAACTGCCCAGCAACATCAGGAAACCGCTGGTTGGCTCGGGAACCGCTGCAAGACCTCCGGCGGCACCAGTAAAATTAATGATCGACGTGGTTAAGTCGCTTGTGTCGACGTCGCCGTCACCGTCCATGTCACCGTCGGCCCATGTTTTTCCCGTACCACCGGCAGAAGTAAAGTTGATGATCGATGTGGTCAAATCACTCGTATCGACATCCATGTCACCGGATGCGACGTCTGTGTTTCCGCGCAGGGCAACCGTGATGTCAACCGATTGTGACGTGTACGTCACGGCAAAACCCGTCTGTCCACTGATGACCGACCCGTTGATCGTGTCAAAGGTACCGGAAACGGTTTCCGCCTCAATGATCCCGGTCATCGTATCAAGCAGTGTCGGATTGAATTGAGCGTCTTGCAGAAGATTGAGTTGCCCGGCCAGGTTGGCTATTCCATCGACAGCCAGCCGATCATAATCGGTGCCAGCCACATTACCACTGCCAAACAATTCGATATCAGTGTTTCCAGTAGTTTGTGAGAAATCCCCCATCACCCTCAATGTACCCGCACGATTTCCGGGAGTGATCGATGCGCCATTGTTGACCAAGTTGCCACCCACGGTACCACCTCCGCCCAACGATCCCCCGGTTGCCACGATGGTTCCGCCTCCGGTGTTGAGATCGTTGTTGATTCGCAGGCTACCGTCTCCCGTTTTACTAAGTGTGTTCCCATTGAGCGTCAACAAATTGTCAAATTCCAACATGGCTCCGTTGGCCACATCCACACCGGTATCATTTTGCAGAGCCACGTTGGCTTGGAACTCGTGGGTCCCCTGGGATACGGAGATGGACGGATCGACAGGTACGACAGCCGTTGTGGCCACCAGTTGGATACTGGCCCCACCCGCGATTCGATACCCGCCCCCCAGGGTGTTTTCAAAAATAATTGAATTGATTGTCACGGGATCATCTGCGACAACGGTCCGGATGTTGTTGCCGATCGAGTCGGAAAAGGTGGCCTTGTGATTGGGAGCGTTGGGCGGAGCGCCCTGAACAGGCGTCCAGTTCATGCCGTGCCAGTCACCCGAACCAGTTGCCATCCAGGTGAAGTCAGTGCCCGGCGGCGTGGTAACGTTTCCGACCGTGACATCCTCCCAAGTGGTCCCCATGCGAACTTCGTCGATTCTGCCCGGCACGCCATTGGGCGTTGACAGGACAAGTCTTGCAGCGGTTGCGTTGTTGTTGGTGATGTCTAAAGGATCGCCAATGATGTCCGCGCTGCCATCGAAGTCTGGGATTCCCAATGACAGGTCCGGGTCGACGATCAGCCTGATATCGTCAACGCCCACCGACCCGTCATTGATCACCCGGACCGCATAAAGATGTGCCTGACCCGGATCGGCTGCAAAACCGGCTGCCCTCGTGTCGTCGTCACTGCCATTGAAATTTTGTGTAAACAGGATCGGTTCATTGGCATTGCCGATCACCGGATCCCCGTGGCCCGCTGCGACAATGCTGCCATCATTTCTGAACCAGGCGGCCGAGCGAGACCCGTCCTCCGCGTTGAACAGCCAGGTGATGTAATAGGTCCCGGCAGCGGCAAACATCTGATTGATAGCCGGATTGTTTTTTTCACCAAAGCTGGACTGTTGGGCCTGGTTTCCCGACGTTTGCAAATCCTGATAATGCAGAGAGCCAGCGAGGATTTCAGCGCCCAGGTAACCACCGTCGGTTCCGACGGTGTAATCAAAGCCTTCGTAAAAGAGCAATTCTGAGTGGGCCATGGAAGTCCAGCCGAGAAGCGACAGCAGGCACATCACGATGAGGATCTTCTGCTGCGGCGCAGAATTGTCACTGCTCGGGCCACTTGCCGCGGACAGCGTCGCGATCCCTTGTTGGTGGATCCCTCGCTGCCGGTCATGTCTTCTGAGCAAGCGACCGGGGGAGATCGAACTCCACGCGTTGTGATTGTTACTCTGCCACCGGTGACATGCCAGGGGAACCAGTCCCATGAGCAGCAGGAACAGGCTGGACGGTTCGGGGACCGCCGCGGGGCTCAGACCAGCACCACCAGGGGCGATTGCCCCACCCGTGTTGATCACATCACCTGCGATGACACCCGCGCCACCCAGTCCACCAGCGGTCACGGAGACCGTTCCACCATTGGTGACCAGATCGTTATTGATCCGCAGTTGACCGGTACCCGTTTTGGTAAGTGAATTGCCGTTGAGCGAAAGCAAATTATCGAACTCTAGGATAGCCCCGCTCGCCACATCGACGCTGGTATCGTTCTGCAGTTGGACATGCGTTTGAAACTCATGCGTACCCTGTGAGACTCGAATCGAGGGAGCGGTCGCCGTACCGTCGGTGGTTGCCGCCAGGTTAATGTTGGCCCCCCCGGCAATTCGGTAGCCACCACCTTGTGTGTTTTCAAAGTGGATGCTGTTCACGGTTACAGAAACGTCATTGTAGACCGTGCGAATGTGGCTCCCGATCGAGTTGGCAAAAATGGCCGTTTCATTGGGTGTGTTTGGCGGAGCATTAAGGGTGGAACTCCAATTTCCCAGAACGTTCCAGTCTCCCGATTCGACGTTCCAGGTAAATATTGGCGAAAGAACTGTTTCCGGTGCAGCTTCGGCCCAGGTATCTGAAACACGAAACTCGTCCATGAAACCATTGCCGTGGGCCGGATTACTCACCGTGACACGTGGATTACCCGACGTGGCAGCTGTGATGTTTAACCCAAGTTGTTGCACGGTAAAACTATCCCAGTCGGGTTCGTCGGGGAGCGTCGGATTCATGACCAGACGGACATCATCATTGGCGCTCGTACCGTCGTTGATCACTCTGATCGCGAACATGTGAGTGTCGCTGCTGGACAATGCGTCGACACCGACGGTGGTTAGGTCGCCGTTGGTACCGATCACGAACAGGATCGGCTTGTCCTGACCGCCGGCCCCGGGATCCCCGAAACCCGTGGCGACCGTCGTACCGTCTCTAAACCAGGCAGCTGCTCGGGTGGCCGTATTGTTGGCGTTCATCAGCCCCGTGATGTAATAGGTTCCAGCGGTCGAAAACACATCCGCCAGACCAGGAGAACCTGAGGGAAAACTCCGTTCTCCAAAACCGTTGATTTGCTCTGACTTGTTTCCCGTTCCCGGTTCGAGACCCGGGTAGGAAAGAGAACCGGCAACCACGTTTCCGTCGTGTGTTCCATAACCGCCGTCGGATCCCAGGTTGCCAGTACCAGCGGGGTAATCGAAAGGCTCATAGATGAGCAAGTCCGCAAAGGCAGAATCGGTTAATGCAACGACCGCAGTAGAGATCAACGTTGCCGCCAAGACGAATCGCATATTATTCATTCTGATTGCTCCCGTGAGATAGCAAAGACTCAACTTGACAAAATCACGCAGCATGGTGAATATCCTGGCTTCAGGATCAAATTGTCATGAATCAACGACTACAAAAATGGCACGCGAACTGCGTGCCCAATGAAAATTCTACGCCCTCTGGGGTCTGCCAAGATTGAATTTACAAACACTTTCTATGCAAGCAATTACAGAAATGTCATCCTGAAAGAGAGTGCATCGAGACGCAGCCTGGCTTTACGACCGAGGGATCTCGGGAGTCGCGCTGCACTCTTCAGTCGCTAGGCCTCTGTCAGCATGGCAGAACTAGTAATGTCAATTTCGACAGACCATTAGCTGGGGAATGGGGGTTTGTGACTTCTCCATCAGAGCAACGCCGTACGGCGATAGTAGTTACGGGAAACGACAATTCACTTCGCCAAAACACCTGTAAGAGCACGCAGTCGTCTGCCGCTGACGGGCAATTGGTGAAGCTGTTCATTTTACTTCTCTCATTTTTTTGCGTCAAGGAAATTGCCGACCTTTCCCCCCCTATCTTGACATTTCATCATCATTTTGCTAAGATCTAAAGTAATTGTCTCATCGGAGGATTGCTAATGCATTGGTTTCAGATTAAAGGAAGAAGCAAATGAAAAAGAAACAATTTATTTTGAGTCTGCTTACGGCAGTTGCGGTAAGCTTCGTGTTCGCTGAGCCAGTTCAGGCTGGGCGGTTATTATATGAGCCTTTCGATTATCCCGCTGGTACTGGCAACCTGGGATCCGGCGGCGGTTATGGAACACACGGTGGAAACGTGGTTGCCGGTTCTCTTACCTACCCGGGTCTCGGACCGGGAGCGGGAAACAAGTCAGAGCAAATCAACGGTTTTGGAGAACGGAGTTTTCCCGCAGG
>Ga0310342_100000633_pt1 | contig 20249 bp, 10 predicted proteins | sample S15DNA20500_MG_FD_206155 | JGI IMG/M metagenome (GOLD analysis project Ga0310342, IMG submission 206155) | Marine microbial communities from station ALOHA, North Pacific Subtropical Gyre - S1503-DNA-20-500_MG | ecosystem: Environmental > Aquatic > Marine > Oceanic | place: Pacific Ocean: North...
GGTCGGGTCTCCCAGGCGTTGAAGACCCAGGCCTGCCAGCAGCGCGACACACACCGTGCCGGGGCCTAGCGCACGACCCATGCCGCGCAGGATGCCCAGAGCTTCGGGCATCCACGAATAGAGCAGTGGATGGAGGCTGCCGTGTTCGCCCATTGCGACGACCGCGATTGCGATCAGGCACAGCGTCAGCGCGACCGGGAGGATGCGCCGCACACCCAAGAGCGCGATGAGCGCCAGGGGAAGAGTGAGCGCGCCGAGATAAAGGGATGTGGCGTCGAGATCGGCAGCGCCACCGAGCAGCACCGGCGCCGACTCGAAGAAGGTACTCAGAAGCTGAAGAGGCGGCACCGATCCCATGGAGCCGAACGCGTAGGTCATGCCGAGTGCCCGCGCGGTGTGAGGAAAGTGCGCGAGGGTGGGGAGCGCGACCACGGCGGCAACACAGAGACCGAGAAGAGGGGCGGCGAGCGAGGCCGCGACTGCTCTTAGCGCATCCCGCCCACCTCGTTCGCGTCGTGCGTCCAAGCCGAGGCCGGCGACGTAGAACGCGTAGACGATCACCGCGCCGAAGAGCACTTGGAGCGTGCCTGCGAAGATCATCATTGCAACGGGGAGCGCCGCCAGGGCGACACGAGCAGGCGTTGGCTTCGAGAAGATGCGATGCGTCGCCCACAGCCAGGTGGGAACCCAGGCGAGGATCGCGAAGAGCCCTGGATGCCGAATCTCGTGGGCGAAGTATCCCGAGAGCGAGACGATCAGCCCCGACACCCAGGCGGCCGGCCACGCGCAGCCGTGAGAGCGCGCCAGCCCGGTGGCACCCGCTGCTGCGAGTACGGAGTGGACGAAGAGAAAGGCGATGTACCCGAAGTGCGGCCCGAGTGCGACGACGAGCAGGGTGCCGGGGTACCAGGCCGCAGTCTGGGGATCTGCGAAGAACGGAAAACCGAGATATACCCGATCGGTCCAGAGGGGCAGGCGGCCGTCCGACCAGGCGCGCGCGAGTTCCAGGGTGACTGGGTAGTGGTACTGCTCGACGTCGCCAGAGAAGGGACTGTGGCTTCCGTCCAGAAAACGACGCCAAGCCATCCCCAGGACCAAGAGCGTCCCTGCGGCCCCGGTTGCGGCCGGCCGTCGTGCGAGGCCCCGCATCACGCTCGCGAGCCTGTTCGTCAGGCGGGGCCCTCGAGGACCTCTCGCACGCGCGCCAGCAGCGCCTCGGGCGCGAAGGGTTTCTTGAGGAAACCGGAGGGGCTGCGGCTTGCCAATTCCTCGGCGACGCGTTCCTGCGAGTAGCCGCTTATCAGCACGATCTTCGCGTCGGGCTTCGTCGCCCGAATCGCATCGAAGGTGTCGGAACCGCTCAGGGAGGGCATCGTACGGTCGAGCAGGACGACGCAGATCCGGTCAGCGTGCATCTTGAAGAGCTTGACGCCTTCGTGTCCATCCGCGGCACTGAGCACCGTCATGCCCGCCCGATGGAGAACGTCTTCGGCGAGTTCGCGAACGCCCGCGTCGTCATCGATTACGAGCGCCGTTCCGGTCGGTTGCCAAGCCTCGGTCGGCGCGGTGTCGAGCGGGGTTTGGGTCGCCTTGCCCGAAACGGCGGGCAACAGCACACGGAAGCGGGTGCCGCGCTCGAGCTCGCTCTCGACTTCGATCGCACCCCGGTGCGCCCTGACGATTCCCGCCACTGCTGCGAGCCCGAGGCCGCGTCCCGCGAACTTGGTGGTGAAGAACGGGTCGAAGATCAGGCCCCGCGTCTCTTCATCCATTCCCGCGCCCGCGTCGGTGACCTCGAGATAGACGTGCTGTCCGGTCTCCATCGTCTCGGCGAAGAGGGCACCCGCCGGAGGTGTCTCCAGGTCTACGACTCCGGTTCGCACCGTGATCTTGCCCGCTCCATCGCCCTGCGACTCGGCGGCGTTCGTGACGAGGTTCATCACGACCTGGCTGATCTGCGCCGCCTCGGCCTCGATCGACGGAAGCTCGCTCTGCAACTCGAGGTCGAAGGTCGTCTTGCCGGACACCGACGAAGAGACGAGGGCCTGAATTTCCGAGACCAATGCCGATAGGTCGATCCGTTCCACGCGCAGTGGGCTCTGGCCCGCGTAGGAGAGCATCTGGTTGGTCAGCGCGGCGGCCCGCTTGGCCGCTTGCTGGATCTTGTGCAGCCGTTCGCGCACCGGCGAATCGGGCGGAAGATCCTCCAGCCCGAGTCGCGCAGCGCCGAGGATCGGCGTCAGAAGGTTGTTGAAGTCGTGGGCAATTCCGCCGGCCAGCACACCCAGGCTCTCGAGCTTCTGGGACCGCTGCAGACTCTCCTCGAACTTTCGTTGTGTCTCCTCGGCCTCGCGTCGGGTGGTGACGTCGCGGCTGACTGCTGCGTAGCGGATCTCGCCGTCGGCCCGCGTGTACGGAATTCCCAGCGATTCGAGCCACACCCAATGGCCGTCGCGGTGGCGAAGTCGGCACTGCAGCGGCGTACGACTCGTGATCCGTTCCGACCGAAGTCCCTTGTCTTTGGATGCGAATTCTTCCGCGATCTCGGCGGCGAGTCGCGCTTCATCCTCGGGGTGGATGAGTGACCAGGCCGAGAAGGTCATCAACTCTTCTGGCGTGTATCCCAGAACCTGCTCGCAACCGGGCGACATGTAGGTCGGTTGTCCGTCCCGCCCGATCTCGCTGATCAGGTCCCAACTCATTTCAGCGATCGCGTTACGGCGGGTCTCGCTCTCCTCGTGGGCTGCCTCGGCGTTCTTCAGCTCCGTGATGTCACGGTTGAGCGTGATGGTGTGGAAGTCGCCGCCCTCGGTCGGGTACCAGCCCAGGATGCAGCTATCGACCCAGATCCAATGACCCTGCTTGTGCAGGGTGCGGACGGCGTTTCGGGCGGGCTCTCCGGTCGTTCGCACCTGTCTGCCGGCATCGAGGATGGAAGGCAGATCGTCGGGATGGATCTCCAGGCTTTGGTCGAGGCACTCCTCGACGGAGAAGCCGAGGATGGATTCGACGTTCGCGCTCGCGTAGACCATGCGGCCTTCGTTGTCGAATTCGCACACCCAGAGGTCGAGGTGCTCGAGGGCGCTGATGAGCCGGTCGAAGCGTTCCGGTCGGACGGGCAGCTGCGCCGCGGGTTTCGGCGCGGGCATCAGGCGCTCGATGAGAGCGTTCAGCCGATTTTGGGGTTCTTGGTGGCTGCGATGGGGATCGCTCATCTCGGATGACTCCCGCCGATTACCCACCCCCGTGAAAAGGATACAGGACCCGCCGCGAGTCGGCGCTGCTACTCGACCGGTAGGCCGATCTGACGGATTCGTGGGAGTTCACTCCCGCATCGGGGGTCCATCCGGCAACGCCTCCATGCGTTGAAGACCCCACGGTTGTCGAAAGGCACCGCGTGGTGATAGAAGCGGTCGAAGAGGCCCAGCATCCAGGTGGCCGACTCGAAGGATGAGGGCATGCCCGTGATTCCGGAGGGCGCGAACAGTTGCGAGAGCTGCTGGAGGTTGGCTTCCGAATACGAGTTCGCATGGGTCGGGTTCTTGCCGCGGATCTCGACCAGGAGCCGGGCGAGGTCCGGGGAATCCGGTTCGTCGTGTCTCCAGTGGGCCAACAGCGACAGGCAAAGCGGAACGTAGTGATCGCAGGTCTCTCTCGTGATTGCCTCGAGGGCAACGGACCGGGCCGCCTCTGGAAGCCCAGCCAGGTAACGGCGGACGAGCGAATTCTCGGCGCCGGCTATAGCTCCCGCGCCGCGATTCGTGGTAGGCAGTCGCGCCATCTCAGCTGCGAAGAAAGCCTGCGCGGCGGCGTGGCTTAGGATCGGGTGCAGCAGCGTATGAACTCGTGACGGAAGTTCGCTTCCCGCCAGTGCGCCGATCGGGATGACCTCGTGGGCGAGAAGTTCGGGGAAGCTCGTGATGCCGAGCGCGGCGAAGAGGCTCGAGTACTCGTCTTGCCCGAAGCGCTGCTCCATCGCGACCAGATCCGGGACGCTCTCATCGTCAGCCCAGCCCAGGATCAGAACGTCGCTCGGTGTGACGGCCCAGACGGAGACGCGCTCGAATGCCTGCCGGTAGGTGTTGAGGACGAGAGCGACGGTGGGGTCGTCCATCTCGTACAAGTGAAACCACTGCACATAGATCCCGTCCGGCGTCAGGCGACTCCGGGCCGTCTGCAGGAACTCGCGGCTGTAGAGCATTTCGACGCCCGTGACCCACGGATTCGTGGGCTCGGAAACGATCACGTCGTAGCGGCCCGGGCTACGGAGCAGCGCGCGATAGGCGTCGCCGCGGATGATTCGGGTCTTGTCGCTGCTCGCCGCCTGGAAGTTGTAGGGCTCGAAGAGGGGCGCGCCGTCGATTACCCCCGAAGAGATCTCGGCGACCACCACCTCGTGTATTTCTGCGAGTTGTGAGAGGACTCCGACGGTATATCCGGTCCCGTAGCCCACCACGAAAGCCCGCGCGGGTGATTCGCTGAGGATGGCGGGCACGAGCGCGGCGAGCCCCGTCGTCAGTTCGTCGCCGGGGATCTTGCTGTCCGACTTGCCGTTGCTGATCACCGCGATGCCGTTCTCTGCGCCGTCCGGACGGGCGATTATGGCGACCGAGCTGGAGGGATCGTCGTCGTAGAAGACGATCTCCATGTCCCGATCCGTCCATTCCTTCTCGATGAACGCATCCGGCCCGATGCTCCGGGTCTCGCTGATGCCGGCTCCGCGAAACAGCCCGCTGGCGAGCTTGGTCGCAGGCCACGCCGGGGCGAGAAGCAGCAACACGAGCACCGCCGCGAGCGCCGCGTAGGCCGAGCGACCGACCCGGGGCTGGACCAGGCTGGTGAGGATTGCGGCGCCGACCGCCAGGCTTCCGGTAGCAATCCGGTAGGTGTGGTGGAGGTCGAGCCAGAAGAGGAGGAGGTAACCGCCGAGCAGCGCACCCAGCAGAGACCCCAGGGTGTTCCAGGCATACAGACGGCCCGCGATCGTGCCGAGCTCGCCTTTCTCGCGCCGCAGGTGGTGGAAGATGAGTGGCAGGCTCGCACCCGACAGGCCCACTGGAAGGACGAGCAGCAGCAGGCTCCAGGAGAAGATGCGCAGGTAGAAGGGGTAGAAGTTCTCGACGGCGCCGGGGTAGTCGAGTCGAACACGCAGGGCCCAGTAGGGCGCATCGGGAACATACGCATAGGCGACGAGCAGGATCACGACGAGAAGCCACTGGCTGCCGATCAAATAACTGGACCGGATCTCGCGGAGCGCCGTTACCGTCAGGCTGCCCAGGGCAATGCTCAGGACGAACACCGCGACGACCATCGCGAACGTGACGTGCGAGGCGCCCAGCGAGAGGGCTCCGATCCGGTTGAGGATCAGCTGCAGGGTCATCATCGCGAAGCCGCCCAGCCCTGCGACGAGCGCATAACGGTAGAAGCGGGCGGGCGCTCGGCCTTCGTCGTGGATCTCCGCCGTGTGAGCGTCGCTGCCGGTCCTTCCGAGAGCCATGAAAAGGAGCCCGGCCCCAATGTTGATCCACCCCATCATGACGACGCATGCGCGAAGCCCCAGTTCCGGCACCAGATACAGCCCGGCGATGAGGGCACCGGCGAACGCGCCCACCGTATTGAACGCATACACGAACGCGTGGAGGCGGGTCGCATCGTCGAGGCTGCGAGCGAGAGCCTGGGTGAGCAGCGGAATCGTCCCGCCCATCAGGATCGTCGCCGGTCCGATCAGGAGGACAGTGAGCAGCACATCCAGGCCGAACGCCGATGTCTCGGTCGAGGCCGGGAGCTGAAGTGACAGGAATTCCACGCCCGAGAAGAGGCGGGGAAATGCGAGCGCATAGACGCCGATTCCCACTTCGACCAGCCCGTAGGTTGCGAGAGTCGGAGCGCGTCGCCCGGCCTCGACGGCGCGCGAGACCAGCCAGCCCGACACGCGCCCGAACAGTGCGTAGCCCAGTGAGAGCCCGCCGAGAAAGATCCCGAGCACCGTCGCAGTTGCTTCCGCGTGAGAGCCGAGGAGCACCGCGAGGTACTTCTGCCAGGCAACCTGATAGACGAGGGCCGTGAAACCGGTCAGGGCGGTGAGGACGAGGGCAGCGGTTCGAAGCACCTCCGGGATGCTCACTCACGCGATGCGAGAGCGCTACGAGCCTCGATAGCGGATTGTCTGCCTCGCACTTACACTCGGGCGCTCATGAAGAAGAAGATGACGACTGCGTGTCTGCTCGCCCTGCTTGCGCTGGCTTCGGCCGCGATAGCCTGCACGCCGGAGCGTCGTGCCAGCGCGCCTGCTGTGTCGCCCGCCGAGGCGGAAGGCGCGATCATTCTCGCACTGCGTGAGCCCGACACGTTCAAGCGCATCCAGAGGCTCTCGCACCTGCTTCCGATCCTGGGGCCTGCGGCCGTTCCGGAGATCAAGGATGCGCTCACGAACCCTTCGGTCGACCTGGGCGGAGCCGAGGTCGCTCTTCTTACTCGGGCGTGGGCGCTGCACGAGCCCGGGCGGGCACTCGACTGGGCGAGCACGAAGCCGCCGGTTGGCCTTCGACTCTCTGCGTTGCTCCCCGCGGCCGAGTTGTGGGCGAAGGACGATCCGCAGGCAGCGCTCGGCGGGCTCCGCCCGCTGATGCTGATTCCAGGTGTGAACACGAAGGCCATCCAGATTGCCCTGGTGCGGGGTTGGTACGACTCCGGAGAGCCCGGCCTGGTGGACTTCATCCGAGACATGGGAATGGGCTTCGAGCGGCAGCGCGCTCTGGGTGTCTATGCGCGGCGGGCAATTCAGGAGGTCGGTGTCGAGGCGGTCATGCGTTGGGCCGAATCGCTTCCCGACGAGCCCGAGAAGTTCAAGCTGAACGTGTTCCGCCAGGTAGCTTCCGAGTTGACGCAGGCACAGCCTGCAGCAGGCGTGGCATGGTGCGACGCTCACTGCGAGGGCGCCTTTGGCTCCGAGATGCGGATGCTGATCGGCATACGCTGGGCCGCCCACGATCCCCTCGCGGCGCTCGAGTGGCTCTCTAGCTACCGGGCCGGAAAGGTGCGCGACCGGGCGGTGCGGGATTCGTACCGCCGTTGGGTCCAGCTGGACCGGGAGGCCGCGCATGCCTGGACCGAATCGGTCGGTCGGGAGAACAGCGAGGCCTGGTTCGGTCCCATCGCCGAGGTGCACGCACACATGCTCTCTTACAGGGACTCGCTGCAGGCCTTGGCGTGGGTCGGGGCCGTTCACGACGAGGCGCGTCGCGAGCAGTCCTACGTGGCGATTGCGAGAAGGTGGCGCGAGAAGGACGAGACCGCTGCGGAGGCGTGGCTCGTCGAGTCGCCGCTTTCCACCGAAGCACGCGAGAGGGCTCGCACCGACGTCAAGCTGAACCGCGTGAAGATGCGTCCGAGGGGAGGAAAGAAGGTCGTTGGGGCCGAGTGACTCGAACTACCAAGCCCCCCAGACGATCTTCTCTCCGGTTGCATAGAGACGGCAGGGAGCCTGCATTCGGCGTGCGGCTCGCTTGTCCGCACAGACTGCGAGCGCGCTTTCTTCGGCTGTAGCCTTGGAAGGCTCGCCGCCAGCTGCACCGGCGACCCACAGTCCGTCGGGATCTCCCGCGAGGGCGAGGGCCCGTTCTCGGGGCAGTGCCACGAAGTCCCGCCAGAGGGCTTCGATGCCCCTGTGAGGCCGGTCGCGCGGCGGGCTGAATGCGCAACCCACTGCGAGCAGGGTCATGATCACAACGGTCGTGACGCCTCGCTGCAGCGAGACGAGCCGGGAGAGTCCCGGGTGGAACTTCCTCCCCGAGGCAGGGGAGTCGTCCGGTTGGGTCGGGTGGTGGGTCAGCAGAGGGCTGCTCAAAAAAAGAAATCCCCGAGGTGGGCCGGAGGCCCGCCTCGGGGATGGTTGTACCAGGCTCAGCTGGGATCAGCTAGCCGTTGCGCGTCGAGCACGCCACACGCCTGCTGAAGCCAGCAGCAGCGCGAGGAAGCCAACGCCCCAGCTCGACAGGCCGGGCGTATTGCCACCGACCGTCATGTTGAGCCATGTACGATTCGCGTTCGCGCCCGTGAGCGCCCGGTCACTCAGTCCACCGGCTACGAGCGAGATCGTCCCGACCCCGCCCACGCGAGCGTCGCTACCCGTGAGGACGAAGACCTCGGGGGTGCCGGCTGCAGCGCTCTGGTTGACCGTGACCATGCCGGTCGTATAGGGCCCGCCGAAGTTCGTGGCCGGGTTCGCAATGCCTGAGCCGAGGCCGGGCGACGTGACCGAGATGATCAAACCGTTTGCGCCGACCTTGGCGTTACGAAGGCCACCGGGTGCCGGCGGCGGAGCGCCGGGCGTGGTCGCAACGTTTACGAAGGGGCCGCCCATCAAGCCGGTCGGATCGGGGCTAGCCAGTGCGAAGATCACTCTGCAGGGTGCACCGTTGGCAGCAGTGGTCGGTAGTGCGTGGTCGCACGGCAGGGGGCCGCTGACGTTGGCGACCGCCGCTACAATGCCCACGTCGGCAGTGCCGGCCGCATTACCCCGGATCGGCCCACCGAACTGGTTGCCCGTCGAGGTGTACCGCAGGAAGCCCGCGATGGTGTGCTGCGGTGTGCCGGGATTGACGCAGGCCGGGTTGCTGGCGGGCGTGATTGCCTGCCCGGGGCACCACGTCACGGTCGGGGCTCCCGTTCGCCCGCCCGCCATGAAAGTCAGGCCACTGCCAGCGCCGCCAGTGCCGCCGTTCACGCCCGGGAAATCGATCGTGATGTTCGTCTTCACCTGGAAGACCTTCGAGTTGAACAGGAAGACCGGCAGGTTGAAGTCGGGGCCCTCGAAGTGGAATGCGCCCGTGGCTAGGGTCATCTGCTTGGGGTCGGGCCCAGACGTTTGGAGGACGCGTGCCCCGGTGATGGCGGCTATCTTGCCGTCCGGTGCAGGCGTAAACCCGATCGGAACCGGCAGGCCATCACCGACCTGAGCGCGAGAGTTACCGGTGAGCGGGTAGGATCTTTGCGCCTCGGCGCTGGTCGCAAAGACAGCGAGCAGCAGGCCGGCTAGACCGAGGATCGACACCTTGACTGACATGAATACTTCCTCCGTGGGCGGACGTGGCTTCTATACATCGGCACCATGGAGGGCGCCGTTAACGAGACAATTCTGCAATAATGCTATGCAAATTCCAAGCCTATCTATAATCAATGGTATTTCAAGGGTTTAGCTCACTTAACAGCCCATTGGACGGCAAAATTTTTCCACTTCTACGGAACCTCGGTTCTCACTCCTGGGCCGGGTTCAGGGTGGCTTCGTCGTCCCCGGGTCCTTCGTTCCGGAGCGCCCGGGCGCGGGCCTCGACGGCTTCCGCGAGTTTCGGTTCGTCGCGGCTCCGATGCACGCGGCCCAGGAGGTCCAGCGCGTCGATTCCGCCGCCAAAACGCACCGCCCTATGGGCGAGTTCCGCGGTTCGTTCGCCGGCGTCCCCACGCTCGAGTCGCATCTCGACGAGCGCGGCGGCGGCCCGGGCCTCGTAGGGATGCTTTGCGAGCAACTCCTCGAGGCGGGCCTCGGCTTCCGACGGTTTCCCGGCTGTAATCAGTGTTTGTGACGCGCCCCAAGCCGGGTCCGGGTCCAGGGGCGCTGCGGCGGCAGCGCGCTCGAACAGGCCCCGTGCCTCGTCGGGGTTGGTCGCCAGGCGGCCCAGACCCGCGAGCGCGCCCGCGTTCTCGGAGTCGATCGCGATGGCACTCCGATAGGCGGCGCGCGCGGTTTCGTGTGCGTCGCCCAACTCGAGCCACAGCCCGTGAGCCTCCTGGACTGCAGCCACCTTCGGGTTCTTGCGGAGAGCCGCTTCCACCCGGGGCTTCATTTCGCTTCCCCGGTTGGCCTCGTAGGCGAAGCGAACCAACGCGCGCAGGGCCGCGGCGTTCTCCGGAGCCTCGAAGTCCATCGGCGACTCGACCAGCAGTCGTACAGCGTTCTCCGGTCCGGTTCTGTCGCGGACGCCTTCTGCCGCGATGGCCATGGCTTGCCCGAGATTCTGCGGGCTTGCGCGGTGGAAGCGTTCGAGTTGCTGGCCGATGGCCACAGGCTGCCCGAGAATGCCGTGCAGCCGAACAGAAAGGAACTCGCCTTCGAGTTCGAGCGGCACCCGCTCGGCTTGGAGGCGGAGCATGGCCAGCGCCTCTCGGGGTTGGCCCTCGGCGAGGTGCAGCTGGGCCAGGCGAGTGCGTGCGTCGGTGGCCCCTGCGTCGATGCGGATCGAGTACCGGTATGCCTCGATCGCGGCATCGAAGTCGCCGAGCTGCTCGGCTGCGATCGCAGCGTAGTAGCGGGCAAACGGGTTGTTCGGCCAGAGTCGGAAGGCCGCGTCGAAATACTGCCGGGCGTCGGCGTGTCGTCCCTGTTGCTGCGCGACCCGCGCACGGATCATCGCAGCGTGTGCTTCGAGGGTCATCGTGTCGGCAACCTGCAGCGCCTCGTCGAATCGGTCTGCCAACAGCAGTGAGTCGGCGTACTCGAGCAGGAGCTGCGCGTGGGGCACGTCAGCCTCGCGCGCGAGTGCGACCGCTCGTTCCAGGGTTGCGGAAGACCGCGGGTGGTCGCCGAGATCCTGGTAGTGCTTGGCGAGGTCGAACCATGCCAGCACGCCGCTTCGCAGATCGTCCGACTCAGTCGCTTGCTCGAGCAGTTCCTGGGCCTCCTGTTTGCTCCCGGCTGCGCGCAGGCGACCCGCGAGCAGTGTCCGGTAGGTGCGTGACGCCTGTGACGCCTCGTGGGCTGCCTGCAGAACTTCGAGGCTGCGATCGTACTCTCTGCGAGTATCGAAGAACCTGAGGGCGCTGGTGACCACGTTCGCGTGTCCCGGGAAGCGTTCGAGGCAGTCTTCCCAGCGCATGCGGGCCACTTCGTCCTCGTCGCTGTCGTCCGCGAAGATGGCCGTGGTTGCGCAGTGCCAGCCCTCGCTGTCCGGACCGAGGTGACTCTCCTCGATCATGCGACCCAGTTCGTCGATGGCCTCGGCGGCCTCTTCGATCTGCTCGAGGCCGAGCAGGGCCAGTATCCGCGGCTCCATCGCCTCGGCGCTCGTCGGATCGAGCTCCAGGACGCGGTCGACGTCTTCCAGGGCGGCTTCGTAATGCATCCTCGAGCGCGCCAGCGCGTTGGCTCGCAGAAGCAGCATGTTGACGTTGTCGGGATGCGCCTCGAGAACCGTGCCTGCAACCTGGATCGCCAGTTCGTGGTTTCCGGTGGCCAGGCCGTCATAGACGAGCTGCAGGCCCGCGGGCAGCAGCCACTTCGGATCGCCCATGGCCTTTCGCAGGGACCACTCGGCGAGGCTTGGCTGGCCGGTTCGCGCGAGCGCGATCCCGTACAGGTAGTGAACCTCGAGGTCGTCGCGACGTTCGATCATCAACTCGCGCAGCGGCTCGATGGTCGCCGCGAAGTCGCCGGCCGCCTGCTGTTGTCTGAACGCTTCGAGAGGATCCGAGGGACCGCAACCCAGGGCTAGAGCACACATGAGCAGACACGTGTTCACGAGCGCGAAGAGCGGGTTCGATCGACGAACGTCGGGCATCGGTGGGCGCCGAAGTATAGACGCTTGGCTTCCCTGCGGCAGTGGCCTTCCGGATCCACCTGCTAGCCTGCCCGCGATGTCGAAACCCTTTCTCGACCGCCGCTGGCCCTGGGTCGTGGCCACTCTCGTGGTCGTCCTCGGGTTCCTCTCGACGGTCTTGGAGGTGCGCTTCGGAACCGATGCCGACCCGCGGCCCATCGGCTCCGCGGACGACATCGAGCGACTGGCCGAGCGCGAGGATCTGAACGTGCTCTTCGTCCTGATCGACACGCTTCGGGCCGATCACCTCGGTAGCTACGGCTACGAACGCGACACGAGTCCCGAGTTGGACCGGCTTGCCGCGGGTGGGGTCCGGTTCGACCGCCACATGTCGCAATCCTCGTGGACCAAGTCTTCGATGGCTTCGCTGTGGACGGGTCTCTACCCGGCCCGCACGGGGATCACTCGCTACGACCACATCGTTCCCGACCAGGCAGAGATGCCCGCGGAGACCTTCCAGCAGGCCGGCTTCCGCACCGTCGGGCTCTACCGAAACGGCTGGGTCGCCCCCACTTTCGGTTTCGGGCAAGGCTTCGATGTCTACATCCGCCCCGCAGGGGGAGCCGTACGGCGATCGATCCGGGTCGAGAACCAGACCCTCGTCTCGAAGAGCACTGACGAGGACGCGGTCGCCGCTGCGCTCGAGTTCCTGCGCGTGCATGGTCACGAGCGCTGGTTCCTGTACCTGCACCTGATGGATGTGCACGAGTATCTCTACGACGAGGAGTCCGCGCTCTTCGGGGGGGACTACGGGGACATCTACGACAACTCGATTCGCTGGACCGACTCGGTCATCCGAGTCCTGATCGCGCATCTGGCGCAGCAGGGATACGCCGAGAATACGGTCGTAGTGATCACATCCGATCACGGTGAGGCGTTCCGCGAGCGGGGACTCGAAGGCCACGCGCGGCGCGTGTATCGGGAGACCACCGAGGTTCCCTTGATTCTCGCGTTTCCGTTCCGTCTCGAGCGCGGGATCGTACTCGAAGGCCGCACCCGAAACGTAGACGTCTGGCCGACCGTCCTCGACTTGCTCGGCCTTCCGTTTCCCGCCGACCAAGACGGGCGGTCCCTGCGCTCGGATCTGCTGGCTACAGCGCGAGGTGAGGCGCTTTCGGAGCCGGGCCCGGTTGCGGTCGCGCACCTGGATCAGAACTGGGGAAAGCGGAAGCAGGGGCCCGTGGAGTCGGTTGCGGTCGTCGACGAAGCACTGCGCTACGTGCGTGGCAACGATCGGGGCCGGCCGATCGAGCAGCTCTTCGATGCGACGAACGACCCGGGGGAGTTGGACGATCGTGCCGACGACCTGCCGGACGAGTTGATCCGGCTCCGCGAGGCAGCGAACGCCTACCTGCGAACGACCCCGCCCTGGGGCGATGCACCGACTCGCGAGATCGAGGAACTCGAGCTGAACCAGCTGCGTGCCCTCGGTTACGCGATTCCCTAGAACCGAACTCCGAGCGAGATCCCGTACGTCCTCGGATCGCCGGTGAAGTAGATCGTGGTCTCGCGGAAGGTCGATCCGTCGAACGCGAAGGTCTTGTAGAGCTGGTTCGTCAGGTTGCGAACCCAGGCTGCCAACTCGATGCTGCCGGTGGGATCGACGTAGGTGAGCCGCACGTTGTGGAGCCAGTAGGCGCGCTGCGAAGTCGTGCCTGCGGGCAGGAAGTTGATCAGCTGGTTGTTTTGGTTGCCTTTCCCCGCACTGGCGTCGAAGAAGCTCTCGGCCGTCCAAGCTCCGTCGTAGCGGGCGATGAAGGAGCCGAAGCGGCCCAGCGAGAGGGTCTGCTCGGCCGTCAGGCCGACCTTGAACTTCGGTGAGTTCAGCAGGGGGTTGCCCGATTGCTGAAATTCCTTCCGGATGATGAGGGACTGGGCTCCGACCGTCAGGCGGCTGAGTTGGATCTGCACGAAGTCGATGAACTCGGTCTCGAGCCAGCCGAAGTTGGCGTTGAGGAAGGTTCCGGGCAGGGGACGGAGCCGGAGATCGACCTCGGCGCCCCACATTCGCGCCTGAGGGATGTTGAGGATCACGAACTCGGGTTGGCCGTCGAAGCTGTCTTCGGCGGTGAAGATCTGGTAGTTCTCGTAGTCGTAGTAGAAGAACCCGAGAGAGAGATTCGCGCGGCCATCGAACCAGCTACCGCGGGTGCCCACCTCGAATGCGTTGATCGTCTCGGGCTCCGCGAGGGTCACGCCCTTGGTCAGCGAGCTCGTGGCGTTGTAGTGACCGCCCTTCCAGCCTCGTGAGAACTTCCAATAGGCGTGGGTGTCCTCTCGGAAGCGGTAGGTCAGCCGCACCGTGCCCGTGGGTGCCTCCCACGTGCGGATCTTGTGGTCGGTGAGTTCGCCCAGAGCCCGGATGAGCGCGTAGCCGATCTCTTTACGGTCGTAGTTGTACCGGAAGCCGCCGTCGAGAGTAAAATCCTCCCAGAAGTCCCACTCGGCTGACGCGTAGGCCGAGGCGCTCCAGGTCTTCTGCGTGTACTCCCGATGCGCGACGGCGAGGATCGCGGCGTCGCCGAAGTCGTTGTTGGCTTCGACATCGAGCTCCTCCATCAAGTAGTAACCGCCGGCTTCGACGCGGAGATCCAGGTCCTCGAAGGGATGGGCCGCGAAGGAAATATCCTGGAAGAACTGCCAGCCCTGGTCCTCGGTGGCGATTTCGAACAGGACCGATGGCGAGAAGTCGAGGTCGATCGAGATGAAGCGGTCATAGGCGTCGAAGGCGCTGACCGTTCGGAACTCGATGTCCCCCGGGAGCATCAAGTCTCCCTTGAGCGCTGCCCCCCAGGTGTCGTTGGTCGTCTTACCGATCCGATCGTAGTCGCCTCGGTAGGGTCGCTTGTCGAGGTTTTTCGCGATGCTCTCTGCGGTTGAGATTTTCGCCAGGTTGATGGCCTCCCGCAGTGCGGACACGGAGAACGGGATACTGGGGTCGTCGCCGGGATCCCGATCCGAAGTCCGAACACAGGCCAGACCGCAGTCGTCTATCTCTCGCTGTTCGAAGTCTTGGAACGTCTCGAACGCGTCCGGCTCCTGGTATCGACCGCTGTCCTGGCTGCCGAGGAGTCCGTTAATTTCGGCTGGACGCACCGCGCCGAAGCAGTCGTCGATGTCCAGGTCGGGATCGCAGTAGCTGCCGCCCGTCCCGCTGCTTTGTCCTACACGAGACTGCTCATCGCGGCGGGAGCCGTGCAGGTTGAGGGTCCAATCCATGTCGAGGGTGGGCAGGAAGCGGAAGATTCCCCGCGCTGCCCAGTTGTGTTGCGAGTTGACGTCGCGTGGAAGCCCCTCTGGGATCTCCGAGAGGCCGTCGGCCTTCTTCGTTCTGCCCGCCCCGTCGATCCTGTTAAACAGAATCGTCGGCACGTACTCCCCGCAGATCGATAGCTCGGGGTCTTTCGCAGCGCGCAGGTCGACCGTCGTCAGGACGGGTACCCCATCTTCGTCAAACACAGGCTCCCCCGTCCGTCGGTCCACCTCCTGGTGGTAGAGCCGAGGATCGTCGGGGTCGATGCCGACGGCGGTTACCTCCTCCCTCCAGCGGGCCTCACCGAGACCGGCAAACGCTTGTTTCGGGCCGTGGATGTCGCGTTCCGATCGTAGCGGCGCATTGCCGCAGCCGTTCTTGGCGAATCCCCTGCGGTCCCGGTAGCGGAACGCGAATCGAGAAGAGAGAATGTCTTCGTAGATCGGTGCCTCGACGGCCCCCTCCAGGTCGATGAGATCGAAGCGGCCGTACTGGCCTCGGACGTAGCCGCCGTAGCCGCCGGAGGGCTTCTTCGAATAGAGCTTGATCGCACCGGCCGATGCGTTGCGGAACGCACCCGTGCCCTGGGGGCCGCGCTGCACGTTGACGCGTTCCATGTCGAAGAGCGTGCCGAGTTGCAGCGCCGCCGAGTTCAGGGCTACGTCGTCCTGGTAGATCGAGACTGCGCCCGTCCCGTTGGCGTTGAAGTCATTGAGTCCCACCCCCCGAATGAAGAAGGTGGCCGTCGTCGCGCCAGCCGTCACGATCTCCAGGTTCGGAGTGAACTTGGCGAGGTCGGCAATGCTCTGGGCTCCGAGCGCTTCGAGATCCGAGGCGTCGAATCCCTGGACCGAGTCGCCGGCCGCGAAGTCGCGCGCCCCCTCGGATTCGCCGGCGAGGACGACACGCTCCTCGATGCCGGGCGTGTACGCGGCCGCTTCGGCAGAGTCGCTCGTGCCGGAGCCTTGCTGGCTCCACGCGGGACCGGCTCCCGCCGTCCAGGCAACGAGGAAGCCGGTGAGAAGGCGGCCCCGGGTCTGCATGGGGTTCGTCGTCGACCTCTCTCTGGAAGTGCGTCCGCGCGCATTATTGCACGCGGGTTGCGCTTACTACACCCTAGGCGGTCATGCGGATTCGGGTCAATGGAGTCGCGACGCTGGCAGCCAGCCTTTTGGCATTTGTCACGCTCCCTGCGTTTGCAGAGCCCCAAGAGTCGGATCTGCCGCCGGGGTACGAGCAACTCTGGCAACTGCTGCGTGGAGATGGCGAAAGCACGTGGGCGCCCTCCCTGGCTGTGACGAGCGGCGTCGGCTTTCAACGGCAGCAGGCTGATCTCAGCAGCATCGACGAGGGGTCGGGCCTGCCCTTGGGTCTGCCCGGCAGCGGAGAGGGCTGGAGGGTCGCAGCCTACGTTGGCGTCAACGCGGAGATCATGAGCCCAGAGATCGCGGGTGGCATACGTCTCTTCGCGAACGGAGAGTACCTGCCGACTTTCGCGACCGACCTGGATGTCGCCAAGGTCGGCGACCCGCAGGGCATCGAGATCCCGCCCGCCCGGTTTTTCCCGGAACCAACTTGCCAAGTCGACTCCCCCCTGAGCCCGTTCAGCGTTCCGGGCTGTTACTGTCCCTACGGTTTCGGTTGCTACCCCGAAGAGGCGATCACGGGAGTCGGGAGCCGCACGACCGAGAGCATCGGCCAGAACGTCTTCGGGGCCGCGATCGGCGTTGCGCTTCCCTTCGACTTCCTCGGCCGAAAGATGTCGCTGAAGCCCTCCTTCGGTTGGATCCGCTACAGCATCGACGTCGACGGCGTGGTGTTCAAGGCACTCAAGAAACCGGTCGAATCACCGACGATTCCGACGATTCGTCCGGTGCCGGTCCTTCGTTATGTCGAGATGCGCGACACCGCCAGCCAGACCTTCAACGCGATCGGCCCGGGTCTCGAAGTCGAGATGGAGGTTCACCAGGCCGGCCCGGTCGAGACGTCCCTGTTTCTAGACGCTCATGGCTACCGCGTCCTGGGCAATCGAAAGATGAAACTCTCGGCCACCACGAGCGCATCTTGCCCGGGCCCTGTCCTCATCCAACCCCCGGCTGGCTTCGAGGAGCAGGCTGCGTTGGGCTTCATCTGCGCCGTGCAGTTCGGGTTCCAACCCACGGACTACAGCGCCGACTGGTCCTTCAAGGTCGATCCGTGGCTGTATCGTGTGGGCCTCGGCCTTCGCTTCCGGTGGACCGGGGAGAAGTAACCTGACGCGCCTCGGGCTCGTCGTTCACGCTGCGACCCTGGCGCTGGTGGCGTTGGTCCTGGTCTCGGTGGGGCAGCCGGTCTTCAGCGAGGACACGTGGCTGCGTCTGTCGCTCGGCGAGGCCTACTCTTCGGTTGGCCCCTGGCTCAGCGAAGACCCGCTGCTCCACACGGCGGTCGGCCCGCCGTCGCCTGCCGCGTGGCTGAGCGACGTCGCCTTGTACGGGGTCGAGTATGTCTTCGGCTTTGCCGGCCTCCGCAGCTTCCACGTATTGGGCGTCGTGGCCATCCTCGCGCTGGCGTGGTCGCTGCTTCGACGGACCAGCGGCTCGCCGCTGCTTGCGAGCCTGGGGACGGGGATCTTCGCGGTTCTTTCCGCATACCGCCTGTTTCAGCTTCGCCCTCATCTGGTCAGCATGTTGCTGGCCCTGCTGCTCGTCCGGATCCTGGTCGTCGGCGAGCGCCCGCCTTCGCGGCAGCGGATCTTCGTGGCAGTCGCGCTCTTCGCCCTCTGGGCGAATTCGCACGCGGGGTTCGTTCTGGGTCCTGCCTTGCTCGGTGCTGCGGCCATCGGCGCGGGGATCTCGGCCCTCGCTCGTGGAGATTCGACGGATCGGGCCCGCGGCGTCCGCATCGGCTTGGCGGTGGTACTCGGTCTAGTCGCGACGCTGTTGAATCCGGAGGGCATCGGATCCCACCTGCTCTACCTGAACGCAGGCGGCGACACGCCGGCTCTCGCTGTCGTGATCGACGAATGGGCTTCGGTCGCACTCTGGCGGCTGCCGCCCGAGAATCTCCCGCCCAGCCTGCTGTCCTGGGGGATCGTGTGGATTCTGCTGCTGATCACGCCGGTGGCGGCAGTTCGGGAGTTCCGTGCCTGGCGCTCGGGTGGGGGTGCGGATCCAGCGCTGGCGGCACTCGCGATCGTCTCGCTCGTAGGGCTGCTCTCCGCAGTTCGGCTCCTGTGGCTCGGGATCTTCCCGCTGCTCTTCCTCGGCCATTGTGCGCGCGCGCACGGGATCTTGGCCAAGCGTTCCCGGCGACTCCCGGCACTGATCGCGGTGTGCGCCCTGCTGCTGGGGCCGGCGTTCGTTTGGCTCGGGGACTGGCCGATGATTTCGCGCGGCGTTCAGCGCGCGCGCTACGCGGAGCCCTACCCGGCGACCAAGAGCTACGCGCACGCAGTCTGGTTCTTGCGAGACGCGCAAGTGGAAGGCCGTCTCTTCAACGGCTACGAGGTCGGGAACTTCCTCGGCTACTGGCTGGCCCCGCGCATGAAGGTCTTCGTGAACGGCTCGCTCAACGTTCCCCGGGAGGCAATGGAGGCGCGAAAACAGATCGAGCGTCGACTCGGTGCGACATCGAACGAGTCCTTCACCGACACCCTCGATCGGTTTGGCATCGATGTCTTCTTTGCTACGGGCCTGCCGGTCTCGTCGCCGCCGAATCGTCCTTCGATCCACACGACGACTCACCTGGAGGGGGTCCCCGGCTGGTTGCTCGTGTTTCGAACCCCACGAAGCGCCGTGTACCTGAGAGACAACCCGCGCAACCGCGCGAACCGCGAGCGCGTGGCTGACTACTACGCGCGTCACGGGGTGCCCTTCGACCCCGAGCGGGGTTTGGAGGTGGATCGCGTGGCGCGAGAGGCGCCGGCGTGGGCCGCAGATCACGGGGTGCTGCCCGTACACCTGCCGCGTCTCGAAGCTGCCGCGGACTCTCTCGATCCGGTGCGCCGAAAGGTGGCGAGGGAGCAGCTCGGAGCCCTGTACGCCACGCTCGGCCTGTACGAGCGCGCGATCGCGATCGAGCGGGCCCGGCTGCGCGCCGAGCCGCAAGCGAGTACTGCTGCACCCCGGCTCCTGTGGTCGCTGCTTCACCTCGGGCGCTTCGGCGAGGCCCGCGAGGTTGCAAGCCGCCTGGCCGCGCAGCCTGGCAGTGAGGACGGTTTGTCGCAGGCACTGGTGGCCGTCGCACTCTCGGCAGGCAGATCGCAAGCGGACCGGGCAGCGCGGGTCGCAGTGCTTCCTGTCTTCGAGCGCGCTCGGGCCAGGGGGGTTCTGGCGGGCTTCCGGGAGCCCGTCGCGCGGCAGACAGCACGCTGACCCGTTCCCGCTGCGGCAATGCAAGAGATGCGAAGTTCAGCAATACTCCGCCGTCCGATCGCGCCCCCCTGATCGTCTCCATCCAGGGCCAGGTTGCCGTGTCGGCGTAGGAGACGATCTGATGAAATGGTCAAACTGCCGCGCGGCAACAGTGATTGCCGTCGGAGTTCTGTGGCTCAGCGCGGGCGCTACTGCGCAGGATGCAGTCGCGGTTGCCGAAGAGTCCGCCCCGGACACGGCCGGGGAGTCGACGTCCCTCGACGACATGGTGGGCGTCCGCGCCGAAGGCAACGAGACCGGCGCGGTCACCCAGGCGAAGATCGACGAACTCAGCGACGAGACCGGCGCTCTCGTCGCTCATTACCGGACCACGCTCAAGCAGATCGACGCCATCGATCTCTACAACCAGCAGATGCAGGACCTGATCACCGCGCAGAACCAGGAACTGGTGTCTCTCGAGGACCAGCTTCATCGCGTCGATCGGGTCGGTCGAAACGTCACGCCTCTCATGCTGCGCATGATCGACTCGATCGATCGCTTCGTGCGGCTCGACGTTCCCTTCCTCTTGAATGAACGGATGGCGCGGATCGCGGAACTCAACAAGACCATGAAGCGTGCAGACGTGACGGGCGCCGAGAAGTTCCGGCAGATCATGGAGGCCTATCAGGTCGAGAACGAGTACGGGCGCACCATCGAGGCCTATCGCGCGAGCCTCGAGCTCGGCGATCGGGAGACGACCGTCGACTACCTGCGCTTCGGTCGTATCGCACTGGTCTACCAGTCTCTCGACGAGAGCGAAGCCGGTGTTTGGAGTCAGGAAACCCGTTCCTGGGTTCCTCTTGACGCGAGCCACCGCTCGGCGATCCGGGCAGGCCTGAGAATTGCCCGCAAGCAAGCCGCTCCCGATCTGATCGAGTTGCCCCTGCCCTCGCCGACGTCGCCGCGTGGGGAGGAGAGCTGATGGCCGGGTTCATCAAGATCGCCGCGCTGCTGTGCACGCTTGTCCTCTGGTCGCCGCTTGCCCAGGCCGAGCCGGCTTCGGAGCCGCAG
>Ga0310342_100000634_pt1 | contig 20238 bp, 14 predicted proteins | sample S15DNA20500_MG_FD_206155 | JGI IMG/M metagenome (GOLD analysis project Ga0310342, IMG submission 206155) | Marine microbial communities from station ALOHA, North Pacific Subtropical Gyre - S1503-DNA-20-500_MG | ecosystem: Environmental > Aquatic > Marine > Oceanic | place: Pacific Ocean: North...
CCATGGGTATTCCGCGTGGATTGCGTGCACGTTTGGCCTGGTTGCCGGCGTTGCTGATCTCGCTGGCAATTGGTTTATTGGTGATTGCCCTGGCTGGACCACGCACTCCTGACTCGGAGACTAAATTCAATCGAGAGGGAATTGCGATTGCAATGGTCGTCGACCGTTCGGGATCGATGCATGCTCGTGACCTTATTCCAGAAGATACGTCGATCGATAGGCTGACGGTCGTGAAACGAGTATTCAGCGATTTCGTGTTGGGAGCAGGGAGTGCCGGTCGAGGTCGCGAGGATGATCTTGTCGGCTTGATTACATTTGCGAGGTTTGCCGACAGCCTGTGTCCCTTAACGACCGACCATGGCAATCTCGTGTCAATGACCGAAGATCTCGAAATCGTCACAGACCAATCCGAAGATGGAACTGCAATTGGCGAAGGGCTTGCATTAGCAATTGAACGCCTACGGCGCAATACGGCGAAGTCAAAGATCGCCATCTTACTCACAGATGGCGTCAACAATGCGGGAGACATCGAACCGAAACAGGCGGCCAAATTAGCGTCTGACCACCAGGTTAAGGTCTATTGTATCGGCGCTGGTTCAGACGGAATTGCACCCATTCCGCAAATCGATCCTCGTACTTACCAACCTGCTCGGTCGCGTGACGGTCGCGTCTACTTGCATCAGAGTCGCGTTGAAATTGATGAGGAATTGTTACGTGACATCGCTCATCATACTGGAGGGCGTTATTATCGGGTGACCAATGCAGAGGGATTGTCTGAGGTGTATCGTGAAATCGACCAGTTGGAACGAACCAAAGTCAACGAAATTCGGTATTTGCAGTATACCGAGCATTATGGTTCCTTGGTGTTGACTGCCTTGAGTCTGATTGCCACGGCAACGGTGCTGAGTGGAACTTTTTTGAGAAGACTTCCGTAGAAGTGGAAGAGATCTTTCAGATCAAAGATGGAATACTAACAAATTAAACATGAATGATTTTCGATTCGCTCAACCAGAAATGGTGCATTTATTTTGGTTGGTCATTGTGTTGGCCGTCCTGTGTGTGTGGTTGCAACAACGAAGTCGAGCTGCTTTGGATCAGTTTTTGACAGTGGCCATGCAATCACGCTTGGTCCAGCGCTTGCCGGTCGGGCGTCGCTGGGCGTCGTTGATTTTTCTTGTCATGTCCATGGCGTTGTTCGTTGTCGCAGTCATGCGGCCCCAATGGGGTTTGACGCACCACCGCAGTGCGCGAGCGGGGGCACAAATCATGATTTGTTTGGACATCAGCAAATCCATGTTGGCCGAAGACGCTGCGCCAAATCGCCTGGAGCGCGCTAAAGCTGAAGTATCGGATCTGTTGAGTTATCTGGATGGAGATCAAATTGGTTTGATCGCCTTTGCCGGCAGGGCCAACGTGCTTTGTCCGCTGACGCCCGATTATGGTTTTTTTAAACTGATTTTGGATGGTGCCGGGCCTCACAGCGTGTCGCGCGGAGGCACTCGACTCGAAGAGCCAATTCGCAAAGCGTTGTCTGGATTTCATACAGACAGTGACGCTGCGCGGGCGATTTTGCTGATTACCGATGGAGAAGACCATGATTCGTTTGTAGAAGCTGCAGCTCAGGAAGCTGCCGAACGTGGTGTGAAAATTTTAGCCATTGGGTTTGGTGATGAGGCAGGCAGTCAGATTGAAGTAACGGATCCAAAGACAGGTGCTCGCACCTTGTTGCGAGATGCCAATGGTCAGCCGGTCATTAGTCGATTGGATGGCCAGACCCTGCGTGATCTTGCTCTGGTGACACAAGGTGCCTACATCCCAGCGGGTACTGGACTACTGGATTTGGAATCGATCTATCAGGCACACATTTCGCCATTGGTACGGGGAAATATCGAAAATCGTGGTCAAACAGTACGGCATGAAATATTTCAATGGCCATTGTTAGGCGGTTTGTTTCTGCTGGTTGCTGCGGTGACCCTTGGACATCGATCCGCCTCTCGGTCCCCCGGTTTGCCACTCGAGTCGTCACAAGCTGTAACAATGGTCGCCATCGGGATGCTGGTGATTGGAAACTCCATCATTGGCCAACCCGCACTGGCACAGCCACCAGATTCGGCCGTTTCGCTTGGTTCGACCTCGGCATCCTCCGGAAAAATTGGTTCCGAAAACTTGGCTGAGGACAATCAAGACTTAACAGCTAAAAATAAAGACAACCTGGCAGAAAGTCCACCGGCAGATCCACGTCAAGCGTACAATGGTGCTTTGGCAGCTTTAGAAACAGATCTCCCGCGAGCGGAAAAGTGGTTTTTACATGCGCGCCAGACGGCACTCTCAGACGGTGTCGTCCGATTTCGTGCCTCTTACAATCTGGGATGGGTGGAGGTCCAACAGGCGGATTCTGTTTTGGACGAGAATCCGCAACAGGCACTCGCTCATCTCCGTGCTGCGGCTGACCAATTCCGGGATGCGGTGCGTTTACGACCGGATCATCAAGACGCGCGACATAACCTGGAAGTGATCCTTCGTCGTGCCATCCAGCTGGCTGATTCTTTGGCTCAACAAGACAAACGAACCCTTGTTCAGCAGTTGGACGAATTGATTGAAACTCAGCGCACCATGATTGAAGAGTCACGTGGAATTGTTGAGCAAGTTGCTGGCAATGAGGATCCACATGCTACGGAACTCTTTCGTCAAGAGTTTCGGCAGTTGGCCCTCCGCCAGCGACAATTGAATTCAGATGCTCAGGCAGTAGCATCAATTGCAAGAGACGAGCGCGATTTGATCATGTCCAAAGCGCACGATCAACGATCACCCGAAGAACGCAGCCGGGCCGTTCAACTGGAGAATTTACAAAACCATTTTTTTGAAGCGATACAACGTATGGGGCAAGCCCGAAGTCAATTTCGTCGGCAGCAGGGACAACGGGCTCATCGTCGCGCGTCCGTTGCCTTGGATCATCTCAAACAGGCTCGCGATCAACTACGGGATCCTGCTGAATTGCTAGCGGTGATTATCGGCGACGGACAGACGTTGGCAAAATTTACGAGACAACTTGCTGTGTCCCAAGAGAGTTTTTCTGTAGATCAGAATCGCCTGGCAGTTCCCACTTGGTTAACACGAGACTATTTGGAACAGTCGCAGCCGGCTCTGACCTCCCGAACCACGGAGCTCGCCGCTCGTTTGGAAGCAGGCTTAGCAGCATCAGAGCAACCGGTTGCCGGCCCGGCACCTCCCAGCGCCTCGCCGGGTTCAACGTTAGAACCGGATCCGCAACCATCCGATCCGCGTGCGGAACAGTTTCTGGAAAGAATTCGTGAGGCTGCACCACTCGTTGCTTTAGCAAAAGATTCCTTTGCAGCGGCCGAAAAGTCTCTTGCCGACAAACGGATTCGCCAGGCATTTGAAAAACAGATAGAAGCCTTACAGTCCTTGGTCGATGCGCGTGAGAAATTACTGGATCTGGCTGGGTTGATTGAAGTTACGTACAACCATCAGTTGCGCATTAAGCAGATGTTACATGTAGATATTGAGACGTTAGATCTCACTTTTAGAGATACTGTTCAAATGACATTGCCCTTTCAACAGAAGAATCTCCAACGAGTGGACCGTTTAGGCAAACTCATTTCCGAAGAACTCGCATTGTTGCCGTCGACCGCTGGCCCACCGGAACCAAATGCTTCCCAGCAGGCCGAGACCCAGCAGGCCGATCGAGAGCGTTTCCAACAGGCACAACATCTTTTGGATGCTACTCGTGAAGCGATGAATGGCGCCCAGCAAAAAATGGCCGATATCGAAGCACCACAGACCACGCCGTCCCTTGGCGAGGCATCCGACCCGAGCGAAACACTGGGCAACAAAAATGCTTTACAATTGACAGAACGTCAAGACGGCGACGAAGCAGAAAGTCACGAAGAAGATGAAGGCAAAAATAACAAAGAAACGGTTGAGAACGATGATGAGAATGTTGGCCCACAGCTTGAGTCCTCCAGTGAAACCCCGGAAACAGCGAACTCGTCAGGCAGGCCGTCGCATCCATTGGATCCTGCGCGGCAGTCCGTAGATCAGGTGATCGATCACTTGCAAGCTCTTCGTAGGCTGTTTTTCACTCTCACACAACATCTTCGCGAGACGGTACAGAGACAGGTTCAACTCAACGACGAAACCGAACGTGCCCGGTCGATTGCAGAGCAGGATCAGCAAGCCGAGAAACTGGGGCCACTCGTTCCACGACAACAGGGTTTGGCTGCAATCTCGGGGCAAATTGCCCAGGCACTGGATGAACAGTCTAAAGCGAATCCAACGTCTCCGACACCCGCCGGCGATTCTCAGCCGGCCCTTTCTGAATCTGGCCAGGGAGAACAACATGCCGCGGTCGCTCGCCAGTTGGCCGAAGCTGGAAAGCTTGTTGCGCGCGGAACCGAGCAGATGACAACTGCTAGCAGTTCACTGTCTTCCGATCAACCTGATCTGGAGAAAACGCGACAATCGCAAGACAATGCGGTTGAGAACCTGGCACAGGCACTGGCCTTGCTCGAGCCACCTCAACAGCAGCAAGAGCAACAACAGCAAGACCAGTCATCTGACCAACAAAAAACGAATTCTTCACAAAATGACCAGAAGCAAAAAGATGAGCAACAACAGTCCCGTGCTGATCCATCACAATTATTACAAGCGGTGCGCGATCGAGAAGCTCAGCGGCGGCGTGATCGGGATCGTCGCCGAGCCGGTTATGAGCCGGTGGAAAAGGATTGGTGATGATTAGACGAACCGTAAGAGTTCTGACGTTATTGATTTGGTGTATTGCGACCCTAAGTGTATCGGCGCAAACGTTGGAATTACGTTCAGCTCCGCCTCCTTATTTTGTTGGCCAACAAACTCCGATTGTTTTGGTGGTCGAGGGATTTGATGAACAGCAGGAACCGAAAGTCGAAGTCAAAAATAAGTCGGACGGTTTGCGATTTCAATTGGCTAGCGTGAATCCTCAGGTATTCAGTCAGACGACCATCGTCAACGGTCGTTTTTCTCAATCTAAAACGGTTACCTGGCGAGTGATTTACTATGTGTCGGCTGATCAGCCAGGAAATTACATGATGGGACCGTTTGAAGTTTCTCAGGGCTCGCAACGGCTGACCCAACAGGCGATTTCAATGGAGTTTACTGAAGTGGCAATTGATCCAGACATGCAGGTCATCTTGCACGTCCCGGCCAAATTCGTTTATCCCGGGCAACGCGTGCCAATTCGGATCGAATGGCTTTATGATCTACAAAGTGCAAAAAATTCAATCCAAAAACTTTCGGTTCGATCATCTTTATTTGATGTGTTTTCATTTGACGACCCTGATCAAGGCCAAGATCAGCAAGCGAGTAGTGCTTTGCCGATCCAGACCGAAAAAGGTGAAATCAATTTACCTGCCACTCAAGAGCAGCGAGAAGTGGATGGGAAACTCATGGTCGTGCTGATTGCCGAACGGATGCTGATCGCGGAACGGCCAGGCGAGTTTGAATTTCCGCCAGTCAGTGCTTCCATTCAGAAAGTGACCCGCTGGCGCCGAGGGTTCCTTGGTGGACGAGAGCCGGCGGCAACAGAACCCATGCGGGCGCTGGCAAGCGAACCGACACGTTTGGTTGTGAAACCTTTTCCAGTGGCCGGTCGTCCAGAAAGTTTTTCAGGAACAGTAGGTTATGGATTTACGATTAACGTAACGGCTGGTCACAGCGTCGTTCGTGTCGGTGATCCAATTCCCTTGACGGTGACCGTCGGCGGCAACGGGAATTTGGAGAATACCAGACTTCCGTCGTTGTCGGCCAAGGGTGGGATGTCCGCCGAGCAATTCCGCCTTCCTGATGGTGATATCGTCGGTACTTATGCCGATGACCGAAAGACGTTTGGATTCAATATCCGAGTTCTCGATGAAACGATAAGTGAAATTCCCTCTTTAGCATTTTCCTGGTTCGACCCGGCTGCGGAAGCTTATCAGACGACACATTCTAAACCAATTGCATTAAGAGTTGGCGAGGCGAACGTCGTTTCTGCAGAAGATGTAGTGCGAAATCAATCACAACCAGAAAAGCTTGAGCAGGGCGGATCAGGAACTGAGGAGCAGGCGGCCGGCTCGACATCGGGTCAAATAGCAAGATCGTTCACTTTGCATGGGGCGGATTTGGCAGTGGAACGTACGGCAAGTGAGGTCTTCAACGACGCTCGGCGAAGGTTCGGAGGTCATCCTGCACGAGTTACGATTTACGTCGGAGGTTTTGCACTGATTGCCTTGGCGATTGCGGATCGCCGGCGCAGAAATATTGATCCAGCGATTCGGTATCGGCAGTTAGTTTTAAATCAGCAATTGAGACTAATTCAGAAAGCATCGGCTCTACCAGATCGGCAGTCAGCCGAGCAGATCGCGATCGCCCTGCGAAAAGTCATAGCAGAAGTTCCGGATGCTGATCGGGGTGAAATACAGAAACTTCTGTCGGAGTGTGAAAATCTTGTCTATTCGCCCGATCCTCTGGCGAGCCAGGTCGACACATCTTTGCCACAGCGGGCGACAATCGCCGCTAAATCGATCATCGAGAACTGAACTCTAAGATGTTGCGTTGTACAACCATCCGACTTTTTGCATCCCTCTCAACGGCCCTGTGCGTGGCTTTTGCACCGATATCGACATTGGCAGCGACAACACGGGAGCAACAATTTAACGAAGTTTTGACAGTTTATGAGTCGGCACTGAATAAAACCGATCGAGATGCTCGACTTGAACAATTCCATCGCGCTGAGCTGTTGTTTGGCCAGTTGATCTACGGAGACGATGACCGAGCTATTCCGGATGTGGTCAACGCTAAGCTGTATGTCAACATGGGAAACGCAGCATTACAAGCGGAGCGTTTAGGTCCGGCAATTTTGGCCTTCCGCAATGCGCTGAAGATTGATCCCGACCAGCGCCAGGCCCGTCAGAATCTGTCTCATGTCCGATCGTTATTGCCGCCATGGGCGTCTCGTTCGGAGAGCCCCAATGTTTTGGACACGTTTCTGGCTTGGGGGAGACGATTTTCTAAGACCGAGCGAGCGACACTGGCAGTTGTATGTTTCTTTTTGTCTGCGGTTTTTATTTCAGCTTTCATCCGCTGGCAACGAGCCTTGTTTCGTAATCTGGCATTGTTTCCCTTGGCTGCCTGGTTGGCTCTGGTGTTAACCGACATCATTGGTCGTGCCAACAATTCGTCTTCTGCAGCCGTCGTGATAGTTCCTAATACAACGGCAAGAGCTGCGGATTCACGTCACGCGCCGATGCGTTTTCAACATCCCTTACCCAGTGGTGTGGAGGTTGATATCCTCGACGATCGTGATCAATGGGTTCACATTCGCTTGTCCGATGGTAGAGATGCCTGGGTTGCCTCCTCGAGTTTGGGGAGAATTCAGTAACCCATCTTGCTTGGTGATCCATGGCGTTTCTGCCGTTGGAAAGCCGTCAGTTGACTAGAAATCAATTAACGAGGATATTCGCAAAGAATCTGGTCGAGCAAAACCTGTACATCGCTCGTTACATTATCGAGTCGTGCCTGCCAAAGGGAATGAACCGATCCGGTAGAATCGAAGGCATCAGGTGGGAAACAAGCCAGAATGCTCTGCACGATTTGCGCGTTCAATTCTGCGTTGGGACAGTTGCCAGTCGGTACGGGAGAAAATGCTTCTCGCAGTGAAGCTAACATGAGAGACCAACTCAGCTGGTCAGATCGTGTGCCACGATTACGTTGCAAATCATCAGCAAATTGTTCGGCTCGCCTGGTTTCGAATGCGAGATTGCTGATGTTGCGTGTTTCAAGTAGACAGCCTAACAGCAGATCGGTCCATCGCTCAGAACGACGTCGCAGTCGATTCAAACTAACTGCCTCACTGGATGTGACTGCTGCTGGATTGACGATGAAATTCAATGCGCGATTACGAGCTTCCAAGTGACCCAGCAATACATTGTGAATGGCCGGTTCAAATTCACTTGTGTTCCTATCACTAGCGTCTGTTTGAGCAACCGCTGTCCAAACACGAGTTAATATCTCGCTGGTAATGATTTCTTCAATTACGATACGTATTTCACACCACAGCTGGTCGTTGTGCGGAGGAGGTCCATGCTGGAAATTGTTGTCCAGGTAGTCCTGGTAGGATTTCAATGCACGGGACCAATTATCCAATCGACATTTGGATGACAGCCAATATTGTTGAAGGCTATTGGTGGAGAAAAGCCTGACTTTGTGAACCACTGCTGGTCCGGTCGTTGCCAGCTGGGCGGCCAGTTCAATAAGTTCGCTTGTCTGCATGGTTAACTCTTGATTTGTCCACAGAACGGAACCGAGCCATCGTTCTTTTTAAAAGAATCATTTTTGTCACGGTTGGCTGCTTTAAATTGTTGGGTCTTTCAAGGCGTAGATTAACAGCCTGATCCGTTTTAATTGCAATTGGAGTGCCAATTCACAAAAGGGATACGCATCAGGGCCAGAAGACAAGGAAGTGACAGGAGTTGCGTCAGAAGAACCAACCAACACCGCTTGTCAGCCCGCGGTCTCCGCGTTTCCTCAAGACAACATTGACCAGTTCCAGACGTTGCCTATTTTCCACGAGCCGGTTCATCGCTGCGGTATCGGAAAGGTTTTCTGGAGATTGTGAGGATCGGCGCGGCTGTGCTATGTGCGATAACCGCATCCTTCGAATGTCGATCTGCTTCTACCAAGCCACGGTCGCTGACCAGGAAATCGTCCCCACTTTTGACTTGAGATGTAGACAACCAACTCACATTTCCGCCTTCAAAGATCGCATTGTACCCCTGTTCGCCATGTTGTGTTTTTGTTCGTCGTTGCGAGGTGATTTGCGGTGCATCTGATATCAAAACGAAATGCTTTCGTTGACCAATTCGAGTTGAAAATTATTGGTCACCTTGGACATAGCCCAAATTGTAGCCGTAATTATCCTCCAGTTGTCACTTTAACTGAACGAGTTTCAAATCGTTGGACGTGATCACATGTCGCCTCTGCCAAACCGTCGGGTGGGCAATGGGCTTGTGCGTCACGTTCAAGCAGTTCCAATGATTCGACACACTTTTCAAGTTCACTTTGCAATTGGGGATTTTGTAGCAATTCGGCTTCCAATCGCTCATGCTCAGCGTTGTCCAGAGATCCTAATAGATATCCAATCAGGTTGTCGCGCATCGCATCGGTCTAAATCGTTTCGGGGTGCATCGCTTGCCAGGAATCGTTCAATTTAAGGATCGCCGAATGCATCCGACTCTTCACGGTTCCGACCGGGATTGCAAGAGATTCGGCGGCCTCACGATATTTTAGTCCTTGGAAGTAAATCATCAGCACAACACTTCGTAACGAATCGGGTAAAGTGGCCAGCTCGCGACGGACCCAGTCGCGGCGTTCTCCATCACTCAATACTTTCAACGGTTCTTCGGCGTTGCCTTGCAACATGTCGAGTAGCTGTCCAATCTCGTTTCCTCCCTCCTGTCCGCCCGGTCGGTTAAGACTGACCAGACGGTGTCGTTTATTACGTCGTTGCAGATCGATTGCCTGATTGGTTGCAATCGTATAGAGCCAGGGGCGAACTTTGCGGTCGGCTCGAAATTGCGAACACTTCAGGTGAACTTGCAAAAAAGTCGTCTGAAAGGCGTCTTCTGCTGCTTCAGAATTACCCAGGTATCTGCGCAGATAGCTGTACAATTCTTGTTCATAACGGTGTACCAACTGTGAAAAATAATCGCGGTCTCCGGACTCCCGATACGTGATCAATAACTGCTCGTCTGTCAATTCAGACAAATCAGCTTCGTCGCAAGTCGCGGACGTCGATTTTTCGATTGTTATACTCATCTTACGCACCATCCCGGGCAAAGTTCACTGAAAGAGCACTAAGTGCCCACTAAAAACATCCTTGACGCTTAACGGATACATTCCGCAAACTTCGTGCCACAACTGTGGAATTCACTTTCTAGTATCCGTTTCCATCTCTTAAGTCTTGGATTAGTAATCAGTTATCAGTTGTCATCTGCGATGGCCACCTGTTCGCAGTTTTCCCATTTTGGAAAATTTTACAAAAATTTGTTTGAATCAAGTTGTGTGGCTTGATCTGGCTGTTGGCTTCAAAATTGTTAACGTTGATCTGCTTGTTGTGCCGCCCTTGTGGGTAATATGTTGCCGTTGACGTCCTAATCTTGCTCGACAAAAGCTAAAATTGTAGAAATTTCAGATTATCTGGACCGTCTGTCGGGGAGGTGGCTTCGTGACCCATGAGTTTCGAGATTCGAAGGCTTTTGGATATTAAAATTTGAGTGTCGAACTTTCGAAAAACTTTTTTTGAGACCAACAGCGCTGTGTTTTCTTCGATATCTACAGATTGAAACCTGTGGTTGAGGCAAAAAACGGTTGATGTGCACCCACAAGAAACATCACGCTTTACGGTTAGATGTCCGTGTTTTGGAACCGGAAGTCATGGATGGGACCGATGAGGCCCGGGACTACGATTCAATGGATCACACGGGGGTAAATCGCAGCTTTGTGGACGATCTTTTGTTGCCTACCGCCGTGTTTGAAAAGAATCAGGCGTGCAGGGTACTGGATCTTGGTACGGGCACGGCCCAAATTCCGATTGAACTGTGCCGTCGGAACAACATGGTACGTGTCACCGGTGTCGATTTGGCGGATAGCATGCTCGAGTTGGGCCGTGAAAATGTTGCCCGCGCTGGTCTGGATACGCGAATTTCGCTTCAGCCCTACGACGCAAAACAACTTCCTTGGGCCGAAAATCATTTCACCGTTGTGATGTCCAATAGTATCGTTCACCATATCGCCGAGCCTGCTTTGGTATTGAAGGAAGCCTTACGAGTAGTACAGTCTGGAGGATTGTTGTTTTTTCGTGATTTGTTACGTCCCAGGGATCAGACCTTACTCAATCATCTTGTGGAAATTTACACGGCTGATGATTCGTCCCATCAACGCGAAATGTTTGAAAATTCTTTAAGAGCCGCTCTTAGCCTTAGTGAAATCCGGGTTTTGGTAGAGCAGTTGGGCTATGATCCCCAAACGGTACACACCTCGAGTGATCGGCACTGGACGATGATTTTGATGGCAAAGTGAGATTTTGTTGGTAGCGACCTAGTGGGCACTTGAAATTATGCTAACAGCAGTTTTGTCTCGCACTGGCTGTCGGTTGTTTGCGTCATGTAAAGTTTCCTTTTAACTTTTCTGATAACGCTAGCACCACGGCTGATCAGAATTGGCGTAGGGCCGAGTTGGCTAAATTGCTAGAATCCCCGCCCTTGATGACTGCTATCCGTGCGGATCGAATGAGTTGATGTATGAAATTATTGCGCACTGTTATTGCTGCGGGGATGATTGCTTGGCTGGCTGAATTGACAGGCTTTACATGTACGGCTGCCGCCCAGCAGCGCGAAGAACCAGGTGTTGCTGGTCGTGATGCGACCCGAGATCCAGTACCTTTGGGCGAAGCTCAGCAGAAAGTCCCTGTTGCCAAACAACAAGGGGCCGAAACGAAACAAAGATTTCCAACGGTCACACCTCAAGAGCACGACTATTTGGAAAAGTTGTTGAATTATTGGGAAGCCCGCAGCAAAAAAATTCAAACGTATCGGTGTGAATTCGATCGGTTTGAGTACGACGCGGTGTTTGGCGGACCCCATTGGAGTCAACACGCCCGCACGGTGAGCACGGGTCTGATCAATTACGCAACGCCCGACAAGGGTGAATTTGCGGTGCATACAATCCACCATTTTGAGGGTTTAGGCAATGACCAGAAGCCGACCTATCGTAAGAAAGAGGCAGAGCATCAGGAGCATTGGATTTGCGATGGTGACAAAACCTATGAATTTGACCCCTACCAAAAGCAGCTTAAGGTAATGGAGCTGCCTGCTCATTTGAAAGGAACGGAAATCGTCAATGGTCCGCTCCCATTCATGTTTGGTGCTGACGCGAAGAAACTAAAATCGCGTTATTGGATGCGGCCAAGACGGTCGGAAAAATCGGGCGAATATTGGATTGAAGCGCGCCCCTTACAGCGGAAAGACTCAGCCAATTATTCGCAAGTGTGGATTTTTATCGACGACGAGGATTACCTGCCTAAAGGAATGGTGCTTTTTCATACTGATGGTCGTAGCCGAACGACCTTTCACTTCAAAGATCGAAAGGTCAATGCATTTGAGCCGTTGAGACTGTTTAAAGCGGAATTCTACCGTCCCAAAACGCCGGCTGGTTGGAAACTTGTAAACACAAATTTTCAATCAGGGGTTCCTCTGCATCACAGGGTGCACCAAGCCAGTCCGCGACAGGCGGCTCGCTCTGAGTAACGATTGCTGGTTGCGTAGGAAAGACTTTTCCGATCTACCGCGCGCACTTATAATGTAGGAGTGTCGCTGCTAGAGCCATTTTCCAACTCCGCAGGAACGTACGTGGATGGTCCACGTGGGAACCTGAACTAAAAGATTCTGTGAATTGCTGACTCATGGCCGTTGTAGGACTACGGGGATTACCCTGGGCTTCGCGGCGGATTGTCCGCCTGCGTTTTCATGCTCCCGTCGTTTTGACGTTGAGTGCGATGCTTATGATGTTTTCATTGCGCCCGATAGACGCTGCGTCGGACGTTGGTGGGGTAGCTGATCCGGCCCGTCAACGGAGCGTTCATTTAATTCGTGTGCCACTTCCGATTGTCGGTGCGGTGGATCGGCGAGTGATGAAGCAGATTGATGCGGCCCTGGAGCAGACTCCCGAGAGTGGGGATCGCCCAATCGTGATACTGGAATTTTGGCCGCCAGCTAACGACGCCGGGTCGGGCAGCCAATTTGGTAGGTCCTGGGAGTTAGCTCGATATTTATCAAGTGATCGCCTGAGACGTTCCAGAACGATCGCCTACGTGCCTCGTTCGATCGATGGACATGCAATCCTGGTTGCCATGTCCTGCGAGGAAATGATCATGCATCCCAACGCGAGATTGGGACGGGTGGAATCGGAGCAATCGCAAATCGATCCGACCATTCGCAGAGCGTACACAGATCTGGCTGATCGATTTCGTACATTGCCGGCGGCGGTCGCCCTCGGGTTGATTGATCCTTCGGTGACCGTTTATCGGGTCGAGTTGGCCGGTGGGACGCAGTACGTTTTGCCAGACAAATTACAGGAGCTGAAACAAAACCAAGCTGTCAAATTAGTAGAGACAGTGATTTCAGCTGGTGAATTAGGCCAATTTTCAGGTCGGCAACTGCGCTTGAAGCATGGTTTTGTCAGCCGCCTAGTAGGCAGTCTGGAGGAGTTGGCCGCATCTCTCGAATTGCCCCGACATGCCCTCGCGCATGACCCTTTGCTTGGTGGGCAACTCAAGTCGGTTCAAATTCAGTTGAAAGGGCCCATCACGGCCCAGCAGGTTGACGAGGTTCAGCGGGCACTGGAAACCGCTATGAAGTCAGAGGCAAATTTTGTCTGTTTGTGGATAGACAGTCCCGGAGGATCTCCTCAAGACAGTGTTCGCCTGGCGAATACTCTGGCAGCACTGGACAGGGGTGAAATTCGCACCGTTGCCTATGTACCTCACCAAGCGTTAAGTGATGCAGCGCTGGTCGCGGTGGCATGTGATGACGTAATCGTAAGCGACGACTCACTTTTAGGCGGTGATGGGCCCTATCAGATGGATGGTGACGAGCTTGCGGACCTCCACGATACGATCCGGGATTCCATTGCCCCCAGTAAATCGCGCAGTTGGTCATTGATCGCGGCTATTTTTTCACCGGATTTGAAGGTTTACCACTATCGGCTTTCTGGGGGAAGCGTCGTCGAGTATTTCTGTGAAGAAGAGCTCCAGGCTCAAGCAGATCCTGATCGATGGGAGCGGGGACAAGAAGAAACCCAACCGGGTACGACTTACAGTGTCAAAGGATCCCGCGCTGAGAAAGTCCATTTGGCCCGTGACATTGTGGAAAATTTTGTTGAATTCAAAGAACTTTACCATCTCGAGGATGATCCGACGTTAGTCGAGCCTAAATGGGCGGATGATTTGATTCGGATGTTGGCATCCCCTGAGTTGGCAGGAGTGCTTATGTTCATTGGGGGTTTGGCGTTGCTGTCGGAATTTATGTCGCCAGGGATTGGATTGGGCGGCTTCATAGCCTCGGTTTGCTATTTATTGTTTTTCTGGAGTCAATTTTTAAACGGCACGGCTACCTGGTTGGAAGTCCTTTTGTTCCTGGCAGGTCTTACTTTTATTGCATTGGAGATTTTTATTGTTCCGGGGTTTGGTATTTTTGGATTGGGAGGCGGAGCATTGATTATTGTTTCGCTGGTGCTGGCTAGCCAGACCATCATTCAATTTCCACAGAACGACTATCAGTTGACTGAATTAAGAAATTCTTTGTTGACCGTGGGTGCCGCTGTGGCCGGCGTGGGGAGTACCGTGTTTTTGTTGCACAAATATTTCGATCGGGCGCCCCTATTGTGGCAAATGATGTTATCGCCAGCCCATGGTGAGCAGCTGGAAGATTTGCAGGAGCGCGAGTCGCTAGTGGATTATTGCCATTTGCTTGGCAAACAAGGTTATACGACAACACAATTGATTCCAGCGGGTAAAGTCCGCTTTGGCGATGAAGTTGTCGACGTGTTGAGTGACGGGGAAATGATTCAGCGCAACACGAATGTCTATGTCGACGAGGTACATGGAAATCGAGTCATTGTCAAACGTATTGATTGACATGGGATGATATGCAATGGACACGCTGATCTGGCCAGCTGCAATTTTGTTATTGTCAATTACATTGCTTGGCCTCGAGATGTTTATTCCCTCGGGCGGTATCCTGGGATTTCTTTCGGTTGTCGCCATGATTGCATCTATTTTCGTGGCATTTCACAACGGAGGAATTGTCTACGGCACCGGTTTTATCATTGTCACAACGGTTTTGTTTCCGACCCTGATTGTGCTTGCCATTCGGTGGTGGCCGCAAACTCCAATAGGCCGACGCATGCTTATTCGACCGAGTGACCGTGCAAAAACCATTTTGCCGAATGACAGTCGCCAACTCCAACAGCTGATTGGAAAGCGGGGTCGTAGCAAATGCACCATGCTGCCAGCCGGCGCGATTGTGGTCGAAGGTCGCACTTACGATGCGATCACTCGCGGCATGCCAATTGAAGCAGATCAGATCGTAGAAGTGATCGAAGTAAGTGGAAATCGCATCGTTGTTGCCCCGAGTGCAGGACCCTTGCAAAAATCGCGTCAGCAGCAGGAAACTGAAAAAGATCTCCTGAGTCAGCCGCTAGATAGTCTGGGTCTGGATGATTTAGGGAATCCTTTGTCTTGAAACCTTTTGCCTCGTAAAAAACACGGCTGGCAGTGGTGAAATGTCGTCTGGCTGGAGTCGCCGAAAATTTCGATGCTCATTAATTTGCCAATCCAAATCTGGCATTGGAGATAGGTCGCGGACATTTTCTTGATTGGATCTACTCTGGCTTGACAATTCGCTCAAGCTACCTCAAAGTAAGCCAAAGTAGCGATCGTCTGCCTCAGCGAGAAAAAGCTACTTCGCATCGTTGACATTCGAGGCAAAGGAGGACCCAGCATTGGACGACTTTAGCGGCATTTTGATGATGGTGGCGGTTGGCGTGGGGCTGCTGGCCTTGTTGATATTCCTGGCAGTTTTCACAAAATATTTTCGGCTATGGATCCAAGCCTACCTGACCAAGGCGGATATCACGATTTGGGATTTGATCGGCATGTCTTTCCGTAAGGTCAATGCTACTGTGATTACACGTTCAAAAATCATGGTTGTTCAGGCCGGTTTGGGTGATGATGTTGTTTTAACTACCAAGTCATTAGAAGCACACTTTCTGTCGGGTGGCAATGTGCCTCGAGTGATCCAGGCATTGATTGCAGCCAACAAAGCAAAGACGATCGACCTTGATTATCGACACGCGACGGCCATTGATCTGGCAGGTCGTGACGTGTTGGAAGCTGTTCAAACGAGTGTTTATCCAGTGGTGATTGATTGTCCGGCACAGGGCTCTGCGCGACCTAATCTTGATGCCGTTGCCAAGGATGGTATTCAGTTGAAGGTGAAAGCCCGGGTGACTGTCCGTGCTAACCTCCAGCAGTTGATCGGAGGTGCAGGTGAGGAAACGATTGTTGCTCGGGTTGGTGAGGGGATTGTCAGTGCAATTGGTTCGGCCGATTCACACAAGCATGTACTTGAGAATCCAGATTTGATTTCAAAGGCTGTGTTGGCTCGCAAACTGGATTCACAAACGGCATTTGAAATTGTCTCCATCGATATCGCAGATATTGACGTAGGTGACAATATTGGTGCTCGATTGCAGGCAGACCAGGCCGAGGCTGACACCCGTGTGGCTCGGGCTCGAGCCGAAGGCCGTCGGGCCATGGCTGCTGCTGCGGAACAGGAAAACGTAGCTAAGATCGAGGAAAGTCGCGCACAACTGGTTGAAGCAGAAGCAGCAGTTCCCAAGGCAATGGCCGAATCGTTCCGCACGGGTCGGCTGGGTATCATGGATTATTACAAGTTACGAAATGTCCAGGCGGATACCGATATGCGGAAGGCGATTGCGTTGCCTGGCGAGTAGACAAAAATTATGGTCCAGCTTCATTTGTTAGCGCTGGAGTTCGAACCGGCTCATATTTTCTGGGTCGTGATCGTTGTGTTGTGGCTGCTGAAGATCTTCAGGTCGGTAAAGACTTCTGCCGCTGGCAAGCCGGTGGTGAATGTTCCGCAGGATGATCAGGCGGGTCTGCCAGAAAACAAAGACGTTAAAGACATTGAGGACTTTTTACGCCACACGTTCGAGCGACTCTCCGACAAGAACGCAGCTCCCGATAGGGAAGAAGAAATGATTGTGGCTGCGGATGTTGTCGAGATACCGAAAAGACTGGAAAGTGAGCTGCTGGTGCCCCAGGTTGTGGGGGATCGCGAGTCTCTTGGACAGGGTTTGGAAAAACGCCTGGAACACCATGATGACACAAGGGAAATCGCCCGACATACGCCCCAATTGGGTCAGGAAGTTGCTGAGGCCGATGAACAAATGGAGTCTCATATTCATGAGAAATTTAACCACCAAATTGGTACCTTGAAATCGACGCTGGCCGAGACCCCAATACCGCAGCAGGAGCATGTGCAAAGTCACGATGATATCTCGACAATTGAGGGTACATTGGGAAAACAATTGGCTTCATTACTAAAGAATCGTGATGGCATGCGCCGCGCGATCGTACTAAGTGAGATACTCAACCGCCCGGAGGATCGTTGGCAGAAATGAAAATTACACCCGAATCAACACGGATTGGCTGGATTGGAACCGGTGTTATGGGATCCAGCATGTGTGGTCATCTAATTCAGGCAGGATATTCGGCCACTGTCTACAACCGCACACAAACGCGCGCGCAAACGTTACTTGATGCAGGGGCTCAATGGGCTGACTCACCCATTGAAGTGGCTCGTTCGAGTGATGTGATCTTTACGATTGTGGGATTTCCAAATGATGTCCGTGAGGTCATTCTTGGCGAACAAGGGGCGCTTGCCGGAGTTGAAAAGGGAAGCGTGATTGTCGACATGACCACGAGTGAACCGTCCCTGGCTGTTGAGATCGCGCAACTTGCCGGACAAAAAGGGGTGCATGCAATTGACGCACCCGTTTCGGGTGGGGATGTTGGGGCACGAGAAGCCCGTTTGTCGATCATGATTGGCGGTGATCAAGCGATTGTGGAGGCACTCAATCCGTGCTGGCAGGCAATGGGCAAGACCATTGTTTATCAAGGTCCAGCGGGTGCGGGACAACATACCAAGATGGTAAATCAGGTATTGATCGCGACCAATATGATTGGCGTTTGCGAAGCCCTTTTGTATGCCCAACAGGCAGGATTGGAATTGAATACAGTTCTCGAATCGGTTGCTTCCGGTGCTGCCGGAAGTTGGTCTCTCTCCAATCTGGGTCCCCGAATCATTGATGGCAATTTTGATCCAGGATTTTTTGTCGAGCATTTCATCAAGGACATGGGAATTGCCCTGGCCGAGAGCAAGCGAATGGGCCTGGCGCTACCCGGCCTTGCCTTGGCTCATCAGCTTTATTTATCCGTCTCAGCTCAAGGCCATGCGCGGGATGGCACCCATGCATTGCAGCTTGGCCTGGCATCACTATCGGCAATTGACTGGTCGAAACGATAACGTAACAAACAAATCGCCGGGCCCTGGTGGTCTCTATCCGCCAATTTTGTTGCCGAATAACCACATGTTGGAATTTGACAACCGGCAGATTGCGCCCTAGGTTTTCAAAACACAACGGATGGAGTTGCAATGATTACACTTGGAGATCCAGGACATGATTTGTGTAGACTCGGCACCAGAGCTCGATCATGGGGATGTCAGTTTTCCATTTCGCCCTACGATTTTAGTGGTTGACGATGATCAATCTCAGGTTGACGTACTGCGTTACCGGTTGGGTCAGCAGGGATTTTCCACACTATCGGCACCCAAGGGGAGTGATGGGATCCAGCTGGCTCGAATTGAGCAGCCCGTCCTGATTTTGTTGGACCTCTGTCTGCCGGATACCGATGGCCTGACGGTTTGTCAGCAAATGTCGGACGATCCGTTAACAGGGGAAATTCCGGTAATCATTGTCAGTGGGGTGGAACAAGCTGATTTGATACGGCAATGTCGGGCGGCCGGATGTCGATTTTATGTCCGCAAACCGTACGATCCGAACGCTTTACTGGTTTTGATTTACCAGACACTCGAGGGAGAGTGGTCGTAGTCAGCGGTACTTGACCCACCTTGCCGTGTCATTGCTAGAATGGATACAATGATGGATTCGGCCCGCGGGCCTTTTCATTCATTGATTGCGGAGAATTGTGTGGGATCCAAAAAGACAGGCAAGGGCCGGCGAAAGATTGGTCGCAAGAAACGACGTATGCGATCCAAAATTCGCCATCGCAAGAAGTAAATTTCTCTCCTCTGAGTCGGCTCGCATTGTTTTTGAAGCGAGTAAGCTTGCATGGGTGGCGAATCGGTGGATTGTGACTCGGGTGGATTGTGACTGGGGCGGACAATGACGAAGATCCGCATCACAAAAGCCCGCCGTAAAATATCTGCACATCGAGATAAAGCAGGTGTTCCCCATATCGCCGGCCAATCGTGGTTGGATGTACTCTACGGACTCGGCTACATGCACGCGACCGACCGGGGTACCCAGCTGCTGTTTTCACGGGCTGTAGCCAGTGGATGTGGTGCTGAAACCATTGCCGACAGTCCCGAACTCTTGGAAACTGATCGCTTTTTCCGTCGCATCGGCCTGTATCGTAACCTGGACAATGAAGTACGTGAGTTGGATGACCGTACGTTCGATCAGTTGACAGCATATTGTGAAGGCATCAACGATGGAATTCGCGCTACGGGGCGATCGCTTCCGATGTGGGCCACAGGTTTTCAGCCGAGCACGTGGGATCAAACGGCCGTCTTGCTGATCGGCAAACTGATCAGCTTTGGCGGATTGGCGGTAAGCCAACTCCAGAATGAGCGTCTTTTGTTAGAGATGATTCATGCTGGTGTCGATGACGAGGGATTGCGTGAATTGTTTGCTCCATTATTGGATGATGTTGATTTTGAGTTGCTCCGCCAGGTTCAGATGAGCAATCAACTATCAGATGAAGCGTTGGAATTGATCACGGATCTACCGCGTTTGGCCGGAAGTAATGCTTGGGCTGTCGCGCCGCATCGCAGTGCCACGGGCAGTGCGCTCTTGGCTTCCGATCCTCATTTGGAAGTGAATCGGCTACCGGCTATTTGGTATGAGGCCGTTTTGTCGTGGGGTGACGAGTACGTGATGGGTGCTTCGTTACCAGGGTGTCCTTTGTTTGCAACGGGTCGAACCCCAAGGGTTGCCTGGGGAGTGACTTATCTTAAAGGAGATACGATTGATTTCTTTATCGAAGATTGTCGACGAGGTGGGGAGACCGCCTGGCAATATCGAAGAAGAGATTCCTGGTATGATTTTCGAGTTCGAGAGGAAGTCATACATCGCAAGGGGACCGATGCCGAGACAGTTCGCGTGTATTACAACCCACAGGGTACACTGGACAGCGATCCGGACCGCTACGGCAGTGGCTATCATTTATCTTTAGCCTGGACGGGTAATTCAAATGGTGCGGGACATGCCATGGCGACATGGCTGGAGATTGTTGGTGCCGACTCCACTCGAACTGCT
>Ga0310342_100000637_pt1 | contig 20170 bp, 12 predicted proteins | sample S15DNA20500_MG_FD_206155 | JGI IMG/M metagenome (GOLD analysis project Ga0310342, IMG submission 206155) | Marine microbial communities from station ALOHA, North Pacific Subtropical Gyre - S1503-DNA-20-500_MG | ecosystem: Environmental > Aquatic > Marine > Oceanic | place: Pacific Ocean: North...
GGTCATGCTACCAAGCTATCAGGCCTGAGAGAACCTATAAGGATTTCTTGGACTTTTCGGATTTTGACGCCGATGAGATCAAAAGCAGCAAGTGCGCCGATTTTCTATCGGCACCAGGATCGTTAACGGATTGCTTGACGGGGGACTAACGATGGCAAAAAAATACGCATTTTCAATACTGGTTGCTGCTGCGGTAAGCAGCCTGGGGTGCAAGATGCCAATTGGAGGCCCCGCTAGCGGATGTTCCAGCGGTGGCTGTGACACGGGCGGCTGCGAAACGGGTGGCTGCCCCAGCGCATCGTTCACACCTCATTCAGGCACTTCCCCTTCCGGAGCGGGCGTACTTGCCCGATTACATGGGCGTGCTGCCAGGCCTGGCAGCCGCGGAGCCGTTCAACAGGCGCCTGGGCCCCCCACGGCAACAACTGCCTATCCCTACTACACACTTCATGGACCACGGGACTTTCTGCAGGTACCACCGCCACTAGGTCCGTAATCTAAAACACTGTCGTTCGGCCATCGCCACTAGCCATTAAATCGGCCCAGGACGAGTGAGATGTTTTGGCCACCAAACCCAAAACTGTTATTCAGGGCGATTTCGCAACGTTGAGGGCGGGCCTGGTTGGCAATATAATCCAGATCACAATCTGGGTCAGGGTTTTCATAGTTGATCGTGGGTGGCAACAAGCTGTCCCGAATTGCCATCAAGCAAACGATTGCTTCGGTAGCACCCGCGGCGGCAATCAAATGTCCCATCATGCTTTTAGTACTCGATATCGGGACATTCGCAGCGCGTTCTCCAAATACCTTCTTACACGCCAGTGTCTCGACTTTGTCGTTCACGGTGGTGCTGGTGCCGTGTGCATTCACATAATCGATCTGTTCGGTCGAGATGCTCGCATCTTCCATTGCCATCTTCATACAACCAACCGCACCGCGGCCCTCTGGATGAATGTCGGTAATTCGATAAGCATCTGCTGTCGATCCGTAGCCAAGTATTTCTCCAAAGATATGAGCTCCGCGGGATTTCGCACGCTCAAGCTCTTCCAAAATGACCATTCCAGCACCTTCACCAAGCACAAATCCGTCGCGCAAGCGGTCAAAAGGACGCGATGCCCGTGTGGGTTCGTCATTGCGGGTGGAAAGAGCTGTCAAGAGATTAAATCCGGTCACACCAAAGGGATGAATCATGCTGTGGGCACCACCAGAGAGCATTACATCAGCATCCTCTCGACGAATGATTTCAGTAGCTTCGCCAATCGCCTGACTGCTAGCAGCACAAGCTGTTAAACAATTGACGTTGGGACCTTGAGCATTGAACATCGCAGCCAGATGACCAGCCGGCATATTAGGTTCCTGCTCAAGTTCGTCCATGGGATCAAGGATCTCTAGCCCCTTCCTGGTAAACTGGCTGACATCAAATTGGTCGTTTTCAATGGCAGCAGCCACCATCTCACCAAAGGAATAGAAATCCTGATGTCCTTCACCGCTCCCTAAATAGACACCAAAGCGAGCCGGATTCAGGTCGGAGTCGATGATGCCAGATGAGTCGACGGCCTGCTGAGCCGCCCCAGCTGCAAACCGCGAGTGCCGACCTCGATGTTTCCATATTTCCTCATCACCACAGACCAATGAACAATCCCAATCTTTTATTTCCGCTGCAATCTTGGTAGGGAATCCCGACGCATCAAAAACGGTGGTACGATCCACTCCGGATTTCCCTTGCTTCAAGCCAGCCCAAACGGTCTCGACATCATGGCCCAGCGGATTAATACAACCGACGCCGGTTATGACAACGCGTCGTCTCATGGCGCGATGATCCTTTTCAGACAGCTTTCAGGACTCAGCAATATCAACGGTGTTGGCCGCATTGGTAGCCTGTTCAGCCTCCAACAAATATTGAGGTATTTGCAAGGGTGTGCCATCCGAATTTCGCCCAACCTCAAACAATCGAAAGAGACGTAACATCCGCAGAAACTCTGCAGGTTTAAACAATTGCTCTTCAATACGATGATCAAGATGAGCGAAAAATAAATCCACTTCAGCTTGCAGTTTGTCACCCAAATGACAAGTTCCTCGAATAATGGCACCGTCCGGCTTGACATCTTCCATGATGGTCGTGTACCTCAGCGTGTCGCCCGGAACCGGGTGAAAATAAAATACTGCCTTGGATACTTTAGCCAGTACGACTCGCTCTTCAAAACGATTCACTTCACCAATCAAGATGCCGGCGGTCTGGGCAATTCCTTCGATTACCAAGGATCCGGGCAATGTTGGATATCCCGGAAAAAAGTCGTGCAAATGATCTTCGGACAAAGTCACGTTCTTGACAGCAACTGCCCGATGACCACTTTCAAATTCTATGAAACGGTCGATCCAAAACCAGCGCATGACGGGCCTCATCCTCGTTAGTCAGTAAATGTGGGTAAAACCACCGGGCAGGTGTTCGGAATTCATTAATCGAACTGGGGGGGGTTCTTCCCGAAGGTTAAGCACTGAAAGCCTGGCAGCTCCCCCTGCAATCTAGCAGCTATGGCTAAGCCGACAATTTGCCTTCGACATATCGACACATATCGCTAACGGTCAACAGGTTGCCGAAATCCTGTACCACCGGGTTGGCCTCAAACTTGGAAAGGTCTGCAAAAGGCATGCGCTCTTTGAGCTGCACAATCCCAGCGTCACTCACCTTTCCGCCTTGTACATATTCAGCATTGGTCAGAATATCCTCCGGGAACAATTCGCTCCGCGGAATCTCAATATTGAAAGCCTTTTCGAGACGGAACACAATGTCCAAAAAGTCAATCGATTCTGCACCTAAATCTCCCACAAGCGTCGCTTCGGGAGTCACTTCGTCGTCGTCAACACCCAATGCGTCAACCAATGCCGTACGGATTTTTTCAACGACCTCTTCCTTTACCATAACCTGAACCTCAACTTGTATCGCTTATGCACCTAATGGAACTTACCTGATAAAAATTCGAAATCGGAAACAAGTTCAAACACCAAAATCAATATTCAACATACGGCCTCTACCAATGCGAACTGTAATTTTCAAAGTCATGCCTGACATTTGGCCGGTTTGCAATTCGATGTTTTGAATTTGTTTCAAATTTCTTACTTGAATTAATCTCTCCTCCGTAGAATTCAGCTTTTATTCTTCCGACGTTAGCCAGCTGCTTGAAGCCCAGTCGTGTTTGACGAATTGGAGGGATGATAAATTTGTTTGAATTCCTCAATCATCCGCCAGCGTGTATATTGATCTATTCCCTGACACCCGGGATCACTATCACTTTGATTGAATCGCTCAAGCACTAAACGTGCGCGAACCGCATCGACGCCGTTTACACAACCGCTTACTTTCAATTGAGTTGTAGACGAATCATGTTTGACGATCTCTGCAGTCACGACCAACACTTCTCCCGGTTCAACAAACTTTGCGTATTTGACGTTCCGGGCCTCGCGCAATAATACCAGACTGCTGGAAAAATTCTCACTTTTACGCACCAACCAGGCACTTGCCTGTGACATCGACTCAAGCATCAAAACCCCAGGCATCACTGGAAATTGCGGAAAGTGATCCTGCAGGTAGTCTTCGCCGAGCGCCAAACTCTTTTGGGCAACAATGCGCTTGCCCGGTTGAAGCTCAACGATCCGGTCGATCAAGCTAAAACGCATATTGAGCCTTATGGATTCCCAGGGGAATTAGTAGGGTCGGTCAGCAAAAATCGTCTAATCGGGTATCGTCTCTACCTTCCCAAAATTCCCTGAAAAACGCAAAGTACATTAGTATAACGCGGTCTAAGATCCTTAACAAGCGACGATCGCCTTCTATCCATTTTTAACAGTTTATTAAATTATCCTTATTTTCCTTTTTTTACACAAGTCCTCATTTGTCCCCTGCAATCGTCAAAAGAGGCACTCTCCAGAATGCATCATCGGTTATCTCAACAGCAACGTCCAACGGAAGTAATCATCGTGAATCTATTGGTTATCTAGGATGTTGTCATTCTGAGTTGCTAGCTGCCAGCTCGGTAAAAAGATCTCATTCGTTTTTCCCTTTTACAACCATGCAAAAGGAGATCGCCCCATTGTTAAACGTTGCCGTTAGCACGACCTGCTGCAATCACGAAATTGTGGTGAATCCCGCAATCAGGCAACTTTCAGGAAAACACTCTTTCAAATTGAATCGTACAGGACTACTCAGCTCTGCCAGATAACTCCATCCCGTCCCTCTTCTACTGGAGACGACGTAATCGCCCTGAAACGTAGATGTCACCATCCAGATTTTGCACCACAACCTCCTGAAGTTGTTGTGCAATTTGCATGCTGTCGAGACCGTTGCCGGAAATAGGAGTGATCGCATCGGCACCACCGACAAGTTTGGGGGCAATAAAAACATGCGCTTCGTCGATCCAATTTCTGTCAAACAGGCTGCCCAATATCTCACCGCCTCCCTCGACCAGTAAATTTGTAATTTGGCGCCGACCCAATTCCTCCAATATCTGGTTCAGCCTGTCTTTTGGATTATCAGCATCCACACCAAAAACTTCACACCCTGCCACTGTCAATTGTCGACAGTTATCGACCGATGCTTTCGGACCGGTGAATACCAATACGGGAACCTCTCGTGCCGACTGCACAAGTTGGCTCTGCAAGGGCAACCCGGCAAGAGAATCAGCAATAATTCGAATCGCCTGACGGGGCCCCGCAGGTCGTGCAGTCAACTGTGGATCATCGACTACGGCTGTGGCCCGACCGATCAGAATAGCGTCGACCCTGCCTCGCAACTGGTGTACAAGTCGGCGAGACGCTGTGGATGAAACCCACTGACTATTCAACGTGCGCGTGGCAATCTTCCCATCCAACGTCATCGCCCATTTGGCAATCACCCAGGGCCGTTTGCCAGTGACGAGCATGTGATAAGGCGCATTGAGCTGTGCTGCTTCATTTTGAAGAATGCCCACAACAACTTCAATTCCCGCTTCTTTTAGCTGCTTGATACCCCGACCGTCAACAAGCGAGAATGGATCACAATCAGCAACAACAACTCGGTGAACTCCTGCCGCAATGACCGCGTCGGAACATGGCGGTGTTTTTCCATGATGACAGCACGGTTCCAACGTAACGTACATCGTCGCCCCACGTGCGTCTGCTCCCGCCTCTCTCAATGCGTCGATCTCTGCATGATCACTTCCGAACTTTCGGTGCCAACCCGTCGAGACAACTCGATCCTTTTTGACAAGCACACAGCCCACCATAGGATTAGGTTCAACGTAACCCTGTCCCTGAGCGGCAAGTGTCAGAGCCATTCGCATGTAGTGAGTGTCGGTGGTCAAAACAGTGAGATTTCAGAGATCTGTGTTCAGGAAATTTACCTCGCGAGGGATGTCCAAACCCCAGCAAACGACATCGGTAACAGGAATTTTTCTGAACACGGCTGCCTGATTCCCGATCAGATCGTAATTAGTCCTGTCCAGGCAACCAGATTCCCGGCTTGTCCCCATCATCACTCTTGGCAGCCGTTTCGGGTGTCCAGAGCTTTGCCTCGTTTTCCGCAGTACCTGACTCACGTTCCTGCTGTTCACCACTGTCGCTGACCGTTCCCGTACCAACAGCTGCAGACTCAAGTTGCTGGCCAACCATGTCTTCGGTGATAGCAGACGGGTCCACCAAGCCATTTTCCAGCAACATCCGGCCGACCGCTGACATGATCTCTTGGTTATCCCCATACCTCCGCCGAATGTGATTTAAAAGTTCAAGAAACTTTTCCTCTTCTCGCCTTCTGATCCGGACATCCAACTCGTGGATCAACCAAACCGCTGGTGACTCTTTCCGCGCAAGGGCCGCCTCACGAGCTTGTTCAATCACCTCCAAACACTGAGTCGTATTTACCGCCGAGCGAAATAGCGCCCGGTAAAAATCATTGGAATCAAATTTTTCGCCACCCCCACCAGCCAACCAAGCATTTCCGAATTTCCAAATTGTCGCAGCCAAGCCGTAGGACAAGGCATCTCTTAAATAAGATTCAAGCAAATCCTGACTGAGCTTGTTGACATCAAGCCAATACAAGCGAACAGGAGGAAACTTTGACTTGTCAACGCTGGCCGGGTCGATCGGACTGAGAAGTGGCAAGTTCAACGACTCGCGAAGAGAATTCAAATCATCACACATACGTCGACTGGCTGCCATTTGCTCAAGATTCAAGATGAGCGCTAACAACCGGATTTGATACGTTTGATCCTCAGCTGCCTGGCGCGGAGTTTTCCCATCCAAAAGGGGATTTTTCATCTCGGGCCATTTTTCGAGGATCACCTGGCGAGAATGTTCTATCGTCAATTCCTCGACGCGAGTGAGCTCACTTGTCTCGGGGACGCGATAACGCCACTGTAACGCATCAGCGATACGCGACACTTCGAAAAGGACTTCAGATTCAAGTTGCTCACCGACAAGTTCACCGAGGGTCGAATGAACGACCTCAATGGCAGACTTCGACCACGTTTCACTGACCTCTAACTCAATCCGAGCCGCCCGATCGGTTTGCTTTCCAAAGACGAAAACGCCAGCCAAAATCGTCGGACAATCCGCGAGTTTCAGCTCCCCTTCCACTTCCGAAGTCGGTCGATCACTGACGGTAAATGCTGCAGTCGGTGGTAGTTCGTCGTTATCCCGCTCGAATTGCTTCGGATCAACTTTGTTGGAAACAAACCTCTTATCCGACAGCAAGGCTTCCATGGTACGGCTGGCATCGGATAATTCGAAGCCAATACGTTGAATAGATATCGTGTCATCAGGCGCCAAGTCATCAATCAACTGTGCCAACGCTTCTGCCTCAACCGCGTCTTGAAGTGAAACCGAAGACAGCGCAGCGTAGGCACGCCATGATCTGGTCGCTGCCGCTGGATTACCGAGCTGTCCATGCAGGATGGCAATATTTCTGCGAATGCGTGGATTCTCCGGCGCGCGGCTTGCCAGTCCATTCAGTCTTTCCAGACTCGCTCGCCATGAACCGTTGCGGGCCAATTCAACAGCCGCCATAAAATCCTTTTTCCACGTTACCTCTTCGTCAGCTTCCTGTAAAATTGGCGGTGAGTGGCGCAAGAGGATTGAGGCATGCGGCGAACCCTTAATTCGTACCAACAAATCAATCACCGCTCGATCAGGTTCCTGAGGCACTGAGCAGTGTGCCAACAAATGTGCCTGACCAGCAACCAAATCTCCTTGATTGGCAAAAGCTGCTCCTAATGTTGCGAAGGCATCTCGAACTCGGTAAGGAAGTGCACGATCCTGGCATTTCTCAATCGCACGCTGCAGCACACCGGCTGCCTCCTGTACTTCTCCTTCCATCGCGGTCACGATCGACAATTCCACCATTGCCGACGCATTATCCGGTTCTCTTTTCAACAGCTGATCGGCGGCCTGGCGAGCAACATCCAATTTCTCCATTTCACCAGCTAGCATGATCTTGATGATCATCAATGAGGCCCGCACACCGTGACGCTCGATCAACTGATCAACCAGGGAAAGACAGGCCATTCTCTGGTCACCAGCTAGTTTGCGCACCAAACGGTCAAGATCTGCGACAATGTCTTTGCTACAGCAAAACTTGACTTTTTTGCCGCTTCCACACGGGCAGAGAGAATACGGATTGAGTGCCATCTGGATGCGTCCTTTGCACGTAGAGCGAATCGTTAGATCCCAGAAACGCCACCATCCTACCATAGACAACCAGCGACGAGAAGAATGAGGGATGACCCTCATTCACGTCCGTTAGCAATTTCAGAGAAAGACTGATTCTTTTTTAAGAAGGCCCAAATTGGCGTCAGTTAACAAAAACTAGCGATTCCGAATCGACACCATCCACCGCGGTAAAAATGGGAAGTATTTCGTGATGCAGATGCCATGCCGATAGTGAACTGCCATCACGATTGCCCATTTCCTCATCGACCATGATCGAATGGGCATTTTCTTTATAAATCAAAACGTTTACGTCGCTGCCAATTCAGATCGTTTCTGAGCAATCGTCGCTAACAACGATTTTTGTGGATCGGCAAATTTGCGAATCCCTTCCTCCATAAGTAACGATTCCAGATGTTGAAGATCAACCTCTCGGTCGATTTCTGCCAAAATTTCGTCTCCAGGAAGTTGATCCACACGACGTTCGAAAGTGATGCCACTGGCCATCACTGCGTCGTTAGTAGCCGGCGGATTGGTTTGAATATCACTCCCTGCGAAGGCCTCGACATAGCGTGTCGGTGAATCCTCAGGTTTTTTTGTCCCCGTACTGGCAAAAATCATCTCCTGCTCAAGCGGCGTATCGAGCTGGGACCAAAATTCAAGATTCTTAGCCCAGATTCGCTTGGCATTAACAATCCCTACCTGTCCCTGCGCAGCTGCCGACAATTGAGCAACATGTTGCTCAGTGTAAACGTCTACGCGTGAAACAAATATACTGTAGACACTTTTAAAGTCGTTCAATTGACCAAGTCGCTGAGCTCCCTTCCAGATGGCATCGCGTGCGACCAAATATTGCCGTTCTGTGAAAATCAAAGTCACGTTCAACTTTACGCCATTGGCAGCCAGCTCCTCCAACGCTGCCAGCCCTGCCGGCGTTGCTGGTACCTTAATGAGCCGATTTTCATGTCCGGCTGACCAATGTTTTCCCAATGCGATGTACTGATCGACACGATCCTGGTGCGACAATCCCAATTCTAAATCTTCTAAGAGCGGATCAACCTCGAAGCTCACGTAGCCGTCATTTCCCGATGTATCTTGCCATACTTGTAAAAAAATTTCTTGCGCATCACCCACGAGTTGATCGGTCGTTTCCCAAGCAATCGTATCATCATCCTTGCCCTGACCAATCAGCCTCTCCAGCCCACTGTCAAAGCGGCCGCTGTTAATCAAATCCGCCACGATTACCGGATTAGAAGTAGCACCAGTTGCACCAAACTGACGGTTCGAACGCACTAAATCAGGGTCAATAGAGTCCAGCCATAGTTTTGTTCCAGTGCCAATAAGTGATGCCAATGCCGTCGTCATGTCTGTTTCCTGTTTTTATAGAACCAAGTCATGGATGTCTGTTTATCAATAATAGCCGTTTTGAGCTTGCTTTCAGACATTAATCCGGGTGCGCCCCTACTTGCAATTCGGGAAAGGGTCTCGGAGTTGCAAAAACAAGCAGTTTCAGCTATCTCCACTCTACATTCGCCTATTTCAAACCAAATATGAATAAAATAATAGGAGTTATGCATAGCTTGAATAATATATATTAATCTTATCGATAAAGATAATTATCTGGATAATATTGATTATTTTGATTATTTCTATTGTACAGATTATTTATGGACGATTAGCTGGTAGGACAAATTATGATCAGGCTCTCGGCAACCTTACAGGTCCGCCGAGCGTGGAAAACTGGGGGAGTATCCCGTGGAATCTGCCTTAAAACAATATCTTTGGACGGTGATGACTGTCACCGGCATGTTCATTCAGACAGCCGCCGCCCAGGATTCCAATGATTTAGACGACCTATTCGAAACCGATCTACCAACGGTGGAATCACCAGCAGAAAATCGGCTTGATGATCTGCCGCCTGAACCCGCCAGGCAAAGTATCGATGTCGTGCCCGATCTGCCAGTTGCCGAAGAGGAAGGTCAGATAACACCATTGGGTGACGTAACGCCAATCACCCCAGAAGCCTACCCCAACCTTAACATTCCTTCAGAAGATGCCATCGGCGACCAATTGACAACACTTCCAGCTAACGAAGAAATCCCAACTGGCGGTCTGCTGACCAGCGAGGAAAAACAATCACCCAAATGGATCGAAACAGGCGCTCCCCATGAGCTCAATGAAGATTCTGGAGATACCCAGACAGGTAGCGCACTGACGGGTAACATGGAGACCCTCTCTTCTGGAACTCGACTATGGCGGGGCCATTGGTATACCGAACTCAACATCGTGATGATGCGAATGCAAGCACCGCGACCAAGACGAATCGCAAATGACATCTCGTCCGGTGTGCCCATTAATCAGAACCTACTGCCTCTTCGGCGGCTCACGACGATCACTGACACCCACGGATTTGAGTCCGGTATGGAAGTCACTTTTGGGAACATCCTGGGTCGTGACCGCCACAATCGTGACCACTCCATCGAGTTTACCTATTTGGGACTTTTAGAATGGACATCTCGTGCCAACCTCGATAGTTTTGAACCGGGAAAAATCTCGACTTCACTGGTAGCGTCTGGCTTGAGAAATCCTCTCACCGATAGTGATGTAAACGGCATACCCGATGTCGTCCAAGATGCACACGGCTTTATTGGTGCGGACAATCAGGCCTTTACGCTGGCATCTCAACTCGACAACTATGAGTGGAGCTACCGCATTCGCAATCGCCTTCGTAAAGATCGCATGATCCTGAAGCCCGATGGCAGCTGGACGCGGAAAAATAACCCCGGGAAAATTTGGTCTCTCTTAGGGGGGTTGCGTTACACGACGCTAGAAGAACAATTCCATTATACAAGTTCTGGAAGTGCCGATGTGGCCAATGGCCGTTTTCATGTTGGAACAGAAAACCATATGTTTGGCCTGCAAGCCGGATTCGATTTTCGCGAACAACACCACAACTGGTTTTTTGATCTGCAAGGTCGATTGGGCGGCTTGGTCAATTTCATCAATCGCCAAACCGATTTAAATGTACCCGATTCCAGCAGTCTGTTATCGGGCTCACATTCGCTTGACGACGAGCATATGACATTCGTAACCGAATTGCGTCTGACGGCCGGTTATCAGCTCTTGCCACACGTTTCCACACGATTTTCCTACGAGATAGCATTTTATGAGGGTCTCGCACTGGCAGCTGAAAACCTCGACCTAGGCTCGACAAACTCGCCACTCAACTCAGACAGCAACTCCATGTTTCATGGCTTTTTCTGGGGATTAGACATCGTTTGGTAGGTGGCATAGACGACGATTCACCGAATGAGTTATCTTGTTAGGTGTCGGTTTCAGTGTTCATTTTAGGTGTTCGGGCTTCGGGAATAACTCGACTGGATAAGAGCAGTTCATTGAATTGAATCCCTTCCGAAGAGCATAAAAACCTGAGTACAAAGACTTCGATGAACTGCAACCCACTCCCTGTATTCTGAACACTCAACCCCCCCCCATGCAACGCTCTTTCTTTGCACGTCGGGCACTTCTGGTGCTGATGGCGGTTTTCTTTTTAGTGCCGTTTGGATTGCGCGGCGCGAAGCTGTCACTGCAACGCATGAAGAATAACGTCGCCGACTGGCTGCCAGATGCCTATGTGGAAACAGCCGTACTGGACTGGTTCCGACAGCAATTTGTCAGTGAGCAATTCATATTACTCAGTTTTCCGGGCTGTACGGAAGACGATCCGCACAATCGCATCGAATTGCTGGCCCAAAAAATGGTACCTAAAGATGTACCGCCAGTGGCCATCGAACATGAGTTATTCACGTTAAACGACGACTTCCATGATTGGGGCCAACAGCAAGAAAAGTGGCTCACCGGCCGTGACAACCGCTGGTATTACATCACACCAAACGGCTCACTCTTTCTTTGGAAAGGCAGCAATGCGATGGTGATGGTGGCAGTGCGTAACATCACCCGCTGGATATCTGGACCAACTGAGCTGAAGGGCACATTAATCGGTCAACTGGATACCCGATTTTACGAAAATCCGCGACAGCTAAATGCACCTCTGTTTAAAACAATCGAAACTGGCCCGCGTCTCGTCGAGCGATTGACTCGACCCGGTGGTGCGCTGGTACGCTCCAAGGATGCGGGAGCTGAAGAAATTCAACGAGCTGCCACGATCGCCAAATCGCGCCTGTCACGCGCTCTTTACGGACCCAACGGCAAACAAACTTGTCTGATCGCCACATTGACGGATGTCGGCAAGATAGATCTACGTCGTACGCTTGGTCGTGGACTCCTGGGGCGCCCTCAAGGCCGAATTTACAATTTAGCAGAAGAGGCAGGTATCCGCCCGGAAGATCTCAAGCTCGGCGGACCACCGGTTGACAATGTTTCGATCGACGAAGAAGGAGAAATCACACTGGCGCGGCTCATTTGGCTATGTGCGCTGGTGGGCATCGGACTCTCTTACGTTTGTTTTGGTAGTTTTAGATTGACCACGATGGTGTTTTTCGTCGGTAGTGTTAGTGGTATCACTAGTCTGGGAATCGTCTATTGGATGGGCAGTTCCGTCGATGCCATTTTGATGTCGATGCCAGCCGTTGTTTACGTATTAGGACTTTCCGGTGCAGTACACATTGTCAATTACTATGGGGATGCTGCAACCGAACACGGTCTGCACGGTGCTTCCGAACGTGCGGTAAGTTATGGTTGGCGGCCCTGTACATTGGCTGCGTTAACAACGGCAATCGGACTGCTTTCGTTATGCACAAGCGACATTCTGCCGATTCGAAAATTCGGCTTCTTCTCCGCCATTGGCGTGCTCGCAACGCTGGGATTATTGTTTACGTACTTACCGGCGGCACTTCAAATGTGGCCGCCTAACGCTTGGCTGAAGAAAAAAAAGCAGACAACCGGCCGCAAGAACCCGGTCGCTGCCAAGATAAGCCAGATATGGCATCAGCTGACTGATCGAATCTTGCATTATAATGTGTGGGTGACCATCGGTTGCAGTATTGCATTTCTGGCTTTGGGTTACGGTTTGACGAAAATTAATACGTCGATCCAGCTGATGAAAATGTTTGACTCTGGTGCCAAGGTCATTCAAGACTACCGTTGGCTCGAAACTCATTTGGGTGAATTGGTTCCCATGGAACTGGTAATTCGTGTCCCTAACGACCAACTCTACGAATTCAGTAATCAAGAATCGGCAGCCGCTCCAACGGAAGAGTCCCAGAACCGAGAATTAAAAAGCCCTTGGGCACTCACTTTCCTGGAACGCATGGAGATCGCAGATCACGTCCGCCGTTCCATCAACCACGCCTTCGGACCGCAGGGACAGAACATCTGTGGCAGCGCTATGTCGGCAGTAACCTTTGGCCCAAAGCTTCCAGGTCCCGGACGCAGCACCAATGCCTTCATCGAACGCAGTGTAACATCACGGATTCTCGAAGAAAATCGGCAGGAATTTCTAGATTCCGAGTACTTGGCCATTGATGAGCAAACCAAAGCCGAACTTTGGCGCATCAGTTTACGAGTCAAGGCGCTGGTAGATATTGATTACGGTGCTTTTGTTAGTCAACTCACCGAGGCTGTGGAACCCGTCATGCTGGCTTATCAGTGGCGTGAAAAGATACTCACTGAACTGAAAAACCGGCAAAACAGTGAGGGTACCCAAAGTAACGTACCAGCAAATGTCTATGTGCTGGGTGTGCCGTATTCTCGCTATCAAAAGTCTGCTCAAGCTTCGATGACGACATCATCGAAGAATTCATCAAAATCCGATCAAAATACGAACCGAGCCAATATCAATCAAACTCAGATATTTGCAACAACACTCACTGATTTACTGCTCAATGCACGAGTCCGGTTTGATTATCACGACCCAGAATTGGTTGCCTTGTCTGCAGCTCTTCCCGAAAAGACAAAGAGTACAAAACGCTTTCAGCGAACACTGAAACACCATGCCATGGACGCTTGGCGAGACAATCTGAAAAACAAAGACTGTGTTATCGTCGTGGGCGACTACTCGTGTTACGACATTGACTACATAAACGAAAACAGCCGTTTGGTCGTCGATGTACGTAAACATCATGCTGATCCCATAACGCTCTCAAAAGCGAATGACCAAAACTGGCGAGAGGTTTCCAATATCTCCGCCATCTATACAGGCGTGGTTCCGCTTGTCTACAAGGCTCAAAGGACCTTGCTGACCAGCCTGATCTGGAGCACCGGCCTGGCATTTGCAATTATCGCAGTCGTCATGGTTCTGGTCTTGCGTAATCCTTTAGCCGGGCTGGTCTCCATGATTCCCAATGCCTTTCCAGTGGTTGTGATATTTGGTTTGATGGGCTGGACTAACGTGCTGGTCGATATTGGCACGATGATGACCGCCAGCGTGGCGATGGGTGTGGCGGTTGACGATACGGTTCATTTTCTAACCTGGTTCCGTCGTGGGCTAGACCAAGGTCTGAATCGACCCGGGGCAATTCGAATGGCCTACGACCGTTGCAGCGCAGCCATGCTGCAAACCACTGCAATTGGTGGATTGGGACTCATGGTGTTCGCACTCAGTACTTTCACACCCACTCAACGATTTGGTTACTTGATGTGTGCATTGCTAGTGGCAGCACTGGTCGGCGATCTGATATTTCTACCAGCACTGTTGGCAAGCCCGTTGGGACGGGTTTTTGAGCGCAAATCACCAAAATTTAAAACAGCTCCGACGACAAAATCAGCCGAAGATCAACAGGCCAATGACGACGTGATTTCGGGCCCACATCATGGACGAACCGATGATCATCAACGACGGCAACGTTTGCGTACTGACAAAGCACATCGCCCCAAACAGTAACAACATTCAGACTGCACCTAGTAGTACAGCCACGGCCTGGCCTGACAAAGCCTGATTCACCACAACGGACGAGAATTGACGGAAAACAACCTGTTCGGCTAACTCGCCCAGTGGTCAGGCGTCTGTTACAGGTTTCTTATCGACGGTTTCGGACTCAAAATCGTAATCGTACAGCCTATACGTCTTGGTCCTAATGGCTCCTCCCCGTTCCAGAGTAGCGCGAGAAAGATGGTTACTTTCTAACACCCAGGAAAACTCCACCTCCTGGATTCCCCATTCCAGCATATCTGGAAGCAACCGGTTAAGGACAACCAGACCTATGCCCCAACGTTGAAATTCGGGAATAACATTGGTCGATATGAGGCGAACGGTTCGCAACGACTTCCGTCGATTGAGCAAGCGAAGAAAACCCAGCGGAAACAAACGACCGTCGATCTCTCGGATTCTCGGATTGTAGTCCAGCAAGCCGAAGATTGCTGCTACCGGTCGCCCATCGACTTCGGCAACACTGGTCATCTCAGGTACGATCAAGTGACGCAAAGAAGTACTCATGTGGTCAATCTCCGCATCCGACAGAGGTACAAAACCCCAAGTTCCTCCCAAAGATTGGTTGTAAATATCCAGGAACATACGCACTTCCGTACGAAACCGAGAGCGATCTAAACGTCTTAATTTGACGTCAAATCGGCGCTTTGCCTCATCAATGACAAACTGAAGTTTTTTGTCTAACGACCCAACCATGTCGACATGGCCCCAATACGCGTACAAATCCTGTACTTTCTGAAAACCATTTTCTTCAATCAGACGCCCATAGTAGGGCGGATTGTAAGTCATCATGAATGTGGGCGAGCTATCAAAACCGTCCACTAAGAGACCGCATTCATAATTCAACGACGGATTGGTCGGCCCTCGAATCGATTCCACACCACGTTGTGAAAACCAATTCTTGACCGATTCAAATAGGGCAGCTGCCACTTCTGAATCGTCTCGGGACTCAAAGAAACCGAAAAAACCACGACGTTCTTCGTGCCTCAGATTGTGCGCTCGATTGATCAATGCCAGCACGCGTCCACAAGGCTCTCCATTTCGAGATGCCAGAAAAGCCTGGCTTTCCACCTGGTCATAAAACGGATGACGACGATATCCCACCAACTCCTGTTGATTTCGCCTGAGAGGGGGGATCCAGAAAGGATCCTCTTGATAAATCGCCCACGGCAATCCCAGAAATTGCTTCCACTGCCGACGGTTTATGACGGGTTCGACAACCACATCGAACACTCTAATCGCACCAGTTCAGAAGCGTCAAGCGGCGATTACACTGAAAAACGCTTTTACAAAAATTGATAATCCTCACTAACCAGACAAACCGTTGAAAACCCTTTTTCTGAACATGGATCGTGAACCGCTTTCATAAAGGAGTTATTGGTTTTGGTCGCCGAAAATTGGCGACTCTTGCGACTTGCTATTTTAAGGATTATTTGTTCTTGCTAGTTTTGAAGAAACTCAATCTCTGCGAATTGGGCCGAAATTGACGGCCCAAACAATTGGTTCAAAAGTGATTGTAATAAAAGCCTCTGATCAGCAGACTCACTAACGAACTTGTCCACAACCAACAAGCTGACAACCACGCTAACTCCTTAAAAATCTTAAAACGATCATCCGGAACACCATCCACCACCCCACTCAACCGGAGCAAAAAACCAAAGTTCCATGACTGTACTTGTCACCGGATCCACTGGACTATTGGGCAACAATGTCGCCCGAATATTGATCGAAACAGGACATCATGTCCGGTTGTTGGTCAGGCAACAGCCGGATTTTCGGCCTCTTGCCGATCTGGATGTGGATATCGTTACGGGAGACATTCGCAATCAAGTAGATGTGCAACAAGCCGTCGACGGCTGCGATTGGGTCATTCATTCAGCAGGTTACGTTCAGATCGGCTGGTCGAATTCTGATCTACACAACGAAATCAACGCGAAAGGCACCGATCATGTGGCGGCAGCATGCCGTCATGCGGGCGTTAAAATGGTACACGTTTCTACCGTCGACACTTTGGGAATCGGATCCTGGGATTCACCGGTCGATGAACGATCAACTTTCGACGGGCACATACTTTATCCGTATGTGGTTAGCAAACGCGCTGGCGAACAAAATGTACAAAATCACGTTGAAAAAGGCTTGAATGCGGTAATTGTCAATCCAACATTCATGCTTGGTCCGTGGGACTGGAAACCGTCATCAGGTCGGATGTTGTTACGCGTAGCCGCAAGACCTACTCCCATAGCTCCCAGCGGCGGCAACAACTTCTGTGACGCTAGGGACGTGGCCAGAGGTATTCTTTCGGCCGCCGAACGTGGCCAAACCGGCCGCCGCTACATCCTGGGTGGTCACAACCATAGTTATTTTGACGCTTGGAAACTTTTCGCAAAAGTCACCGGTGGCAGGCCACCCCGCATGAGTGCTGGTCCACTCATGCAACTGATTGCAGGTCGGGCAGGAGATCTCTGGGGCTACCTGTGTGGAAAAGAACCAGAAGTTAACTCGGCATCCACGGCCATCGCACGCCTACCACATTACTTTACATGTGACCGGGCAATTCGCGAGTTGGACTACCAAGTCCGTCCTCTTCATCAAACCGTATCCGATACATGGCGCTGGTTTGTCGACCAGGGATATGCCTGACAAAAAAAAGGCCGGTATTGCAAAATTCACACTCCATTTCCCCGTCAATTGAACGTGGCGACGCTAATCATTGACAAACAGTATCGGCACGAAAAACAAAAAGGGGGAAAGTGAATAGGGCGATGAATCCATGTAAATTCCAATCCTGCCAATCTCTTTGATCAGCTGCCGGTTGGTTTGGCCATTTGACTGTCAAGTTTGCCAATTGGCGCGTTAAGCTATAACCATCTTTTACCGATGGAAGCCTCAGTTCCAACACAGAATCTCAAAAGAATTTGACTTCCCCAGCACAACATTAAAAATCTTAATCCGGGAAGGAGATTCCGCCTCCAGAAGGTTCTGGTGTGTCCTCCACCTCCGTAGTAACAACTGACCGATGGCAAATCCACAATGTATTACGCACGAACGAACCTTCGCTGTAGGGGACAAAAAGTGCTTTATTGTGGGGGGGGGAATGCGCAGTCATCAAAACTCAAGGGGATTGATTTGTATGAAATCTTCAGACCGTTGCATGCGAAATAATTCCACAATCCTCTACAACTTCATCAGTCAAAAAAGTCTGGAAACAGAAAGGCGATCCTCGCTAATTTCCAATTTTCCGGTAAAATCGGCCCGTGTTCAGCTGCATCACTTGAGGCAACCTATTTCGAAAAAACAACCTTCCTGACATTTAACGATTTTATCAAACAAACGGGCATTTCCCCCTCCTTAATGGGTTAACGAGTCAACCATTCGAGGGTATAAAACCCTTGTAAAACGTCAAATTTGGTTAACACTTTGTCTGCCGATGAATCTCCGGCAGCGTGTTGAAGATTACAATTTTGAAATAACACAATGTTTTGAAACGACTTAAGGCATTCTACAGGAGTTTCTTTCCACGTGACTGCTCCACCTTCGTTAAAATCCCCTGATTTTTTAATCACTAAATTCCGCTAAATGCTTGCAATCGTTTTTGTTTTGATTACAATCGAAGTTTCGTGGTTGCCCCTAGCAAGGGTCCAATGTTTAGCGGTTTAGGCCCTCGGGGTCTATTTACAAATCGAGGAAACGCTACTGGAAGAAACGCTAATGTCTGAACATTTTGCAATCGATCAATTCATCGGTTGTTCCCAATGGACTGAGCGAATTAGGAAGCGCGTTTTACAGATCGCCAATTACAAATATGGCGTTTTGGTGACAGGTCCAACTGGTACTGGAAAAGAATTGGTCGCGCGTGCTATTCACGCTCATAGCTACCGGAAAGATAAGCCGTTTATCCCGGTCAATTGTGCCGCTATTCCCGGCACACTCTTTAGTAGTCAGCTCTTTGGCCATGTAAAAGGTGCGTTCACTGGAGCACAATATGCGGCCTTAGGTTCCTTCCGTGCCGCTGACGGTGGAACGATCTTTTTAGACGAAATAGGCGAGCTAGATTTAGAATGTCAAGCCAAGTTATTACGAGTTTTACAAGAGCGCAAAGTAGTTCCTGTGGGTGCTCACGATGGTGAAACTGTCGACGTTCGAGTCGTAGCAGCAACCAATCGAAACTTGGCTGAAGAAGTTCGTGCGGGCCGCTTTCGGTTGGACCTTTATTACCGACTAAATGTTTTAACAATCGAAACACTCGGTCTGAAAGATCGCGTGGATGACATCGAGATTCTTTCTCGTCATTTCCTCGCAAAGACGGCAATCGAAAACGGGTTGCCACTCAAACAGCTCTCACCGGCAGGTCTGGCAACATTGCAATCCCATCATTGGCCAGGCAATGTTCGAGAGTTGCAGAATATGATCGAGCGAGCGGTCGTGTTCGCTGAAGGAGATACGATTGGTCCGCAGGCATTTCCACAAGTTACTGATGCCGAGATGGATCTTTGTGGTCTACCAGTCGCTCAGAACCCCGCAAATCCTGAACCGCTGAAAGATTCCGGTACTGGAAGTCATCGAGAGGTGCCTGCCAACCAGTTTGAAAACGTGACCGAATATGACACTATTGAAGGTCAGTGGCCAACGCTGTCCGAAATCGAATGCAGTCATATTCGAAAAACATTACAAGAGACTTACTTCAATCAGAGCGCAGCAGCTCGACTATTGGGTGTCGATCGTAAATTGCTTGCCAGAAAGATCAAGAAGTATGGCCTTATAACACCGCAGCGCCGCTCTTGTGGCGAAACGGCAAAAGGCGATGCTTCGGATGTGGCCAATGCAACGACTGAAGATTAATTTTTTGAACTAACATGAGAGTTATCTCCACCTTTGTTGTGGGGATGCTGAATCGGATGATCAACGTTTCCGATAATTCGTCAAATCAGATACCTGAGGATTCACAGATCCACCGTCTGCCTCATGGAAACTGGGTACTTGGTAGTAATCCAACCGTACGTCGGATTGCACGACATGCTGAGCGGGCCAGTGAAGTGCAATGCACCGTGTTGATCTCAGGTGAGACCGGTACTGGCAAAGAAATATGGGCGAAACTCTTGCACCATTGTGGTCCGCGACGAGAAAAACCGTTGGTGCCAGTGAATTGTGCCGCCCTCACCGCCACTCTTGCCGAAAGCCAGCTCTTTGGTCATGAGAAAGGCGCATTTACTGGGGCTGCCGGAGCTTCGTTAGGTGTATTTCGGGCCGCTAATGGTGGTGTCGTCTTCTTAGATGAAGTCGGCGAAATGCCCATGGAGTTGCAACCCAAGTTGCTGCGTGTCCTTCAAGAAGGTGAAGTCACACCTGTCGGATCTTCCCATCCAGTGCCCATCGATGTCCAGATCGTGGCTGCAACAAACCGAGACTTACACACTGAAGTAAGCAGCGGAAATTTTCGAGAAGATCTCTTCTTCCGCTTGAATATGGTCGATTTGAGAATTCCTTCATTACGAGAACGAATCGACGATATCCCCGAATTCATCAGGTTCTTTTCCGAAAAATTCGCAAAGCAATACGAACAAAGGATGTGGAATCCTGACGGTGACACGTTAAGACAGTTCTGTGAATACC
>Ga0310342_100000639_pt1 | contig 20166 bp, 16 predicted proteins | sample S15DNA20500_MG_FD_206155 | JGI IMG/M metagenome (GOLD analysis project Ga0310342, IMG submission 206155) | Marine microbial communities from station ALOHA, North Pacific Subtropical Gyre - S1503-DNA-20-500_MG | ecosystem: Environmental > Aquatic > Marine > Oceanic | place: Pacific Ocean: North...
CCGAGTTGCCAACATCTTTTCATCAGCAGTTCCTTACCCACTGGACCCGGCCGTGTGATGGCCCCTGGCCGGGACAGGCAGAAAGGGAATGGTTGGACCAATTGGTGCTGACAGACCCTGCACGGCGACGATCCGCAAGATCTGTGATCGAGAGGATCGTTCTCATGCAGCGGATCATTGCTTCACCTGATGGCATCCGCAATTCGACCCCCGTGGTCTGCATGACTGCAGTTCCGGTAAACCAGTGGTCCAGAATGCGTGTCTATCGTCAGCATCGCAGGCGATGGGATTTCCTTCCTTTTGCCATCGCCGTGCGACAGGACTGGCTCCGGCGCCAGGGGGCCCGTCCGGTTATCTATGGCGAAGCTTCTGACTGGCAGGACCTCCCTCCCGACTGCCAGCCTTTTTTCCAGAGGGCCCGGAGTGGGAAAGGGAAAAAACAGATCGACTGGAGACGTGAACGAGAATGGAGGATCGTTGGTGATCTTGACCTTGAGGGGCTGGCAAGTGAGGACGGATTTATATTGGTCCCTGACTCGAAAATAGCCCGGCAACTGGCCCCCTTGAGTCGCTGGCCTGTCCTTTATGAATCAGGCAGTCCCGGTATCTGACCAGCGCTGCATCCAGGTTTCCAGCATCAACACAGCCCACAGGCGCTGGCTGTGGTCCTGTCGTCCGCTGGCGTGCTCGTCAAGCATTTTCTGGAGACCCTGGCGGTGGACATACTGGTGACAGCATGCCGACTCGGAAAGAAGCACATCATGCGCCAGATCTCGCAATTCATGACGGAACCAGTGGTCCAGGGGCACGCCAAAACCCATCTTGGGACGGTTCCATATCTGCTCCGGCAGGAGATCGCCAAAAGCTGATTGCAAAAGATGCTTCCCGCGTCCCCGTCGATACTTGAGTCCCACGGGCAGTCCAGCAGCAAACTCGACGAGCCGGTAGTCGAGCATCGGCTGGCGGCACTCGAGCGAGTGGGCCATCGTGGTAATATCGACCTTGGCCATCAGGTCGCAGGGGAGGTAAGTCATCAGGTCGGCCAGCGAGACCTGGCTGACCGGGTCACGCCGGCAGTGGTCGAAAGCCTCCTGAAGGAATTGCCCAGGCTGCTGGCCGACCTGTTGGGCCTGGAAATCCTCACTGTAGAAACCGCGGCGGTGTTTCTCCTGGAAGATCCGGATCCAGTCAAGGTAACGTCGCACCGATCCCCGGTTGAGTGGCTCGGCAAACCGTTTCATCCGACGAAGGCGTGACTTGTACCGGCTTGAACCTGGAAGCAGGTAACGTCCCAGGCCGGAAACCAGCCAGCGCAATGGCGGGAATCGATCCAGCTTGCCAGCCAAAGAGACCGCCTGGTATCGCGGGTAGCCGGCAAACAACTCGTCCCCTCCATCCCCGGAGAGTGCCACGGTAACCTCCTGCCGTGTTTCACGAGCCACGTACCAGGTTGGAATTGCGGAACTATCGGCCAGCGGTTCGTCAAAGTGAAATGCAAGCTGGGGCAGGATATCGATTCCATCCGGCTTGACACGGAACTCATGGTGCTCGGTTCCCAGGTGATTGGCGACCTGCCTGGCAAATGCCGTCTCATCATATTCCCTCACGGGAAATCCAATCGAGAAGGTCCTGACAGGCTCTCCGCAGTGGCCCTGCATCAGTGCCACGATCAAGGAGGAATCAACTCCTCCAGACAAGAAAGCTCCAAGCGGCACATCACTCTGCATGCGAAGTCTCACGGATGAATCCAGTAACTCTCGCAATCTCTCCACCGCCTCCGCTTCCTCGATCGGCTCACCTTCAGACGCCGGCAATTCCCAGTATGGTTCCACTCGCAGTTGCCCCTGCTGGTAGACCGCCAGGCAGCCTGGCGATAACTTCTGGAAGCCTTCCAGGATGCAGTGCGGGTGGGGCACATACTGGTACGTAAAATAGAGGTCGACTGCCGTGCTGCTTGGTCTGGCCTCGATCCCTGGCACCACCAGCATGCTCTTCAGTTCACTCCCAAACAGCAGGCGGCCGGGCTGCTGGCAATAAAACAGGGGTTTCTGGCCCAGCCGGTCACGGGCCAGAATCAATTTCTTCTTTTTTCCATCCCAGATGGCAATCGCGAACATGCCGTTGAGCCGGGAAAAACAAGCTTCCCCCTCCTCCTCGTAGAGATGCACGATGACCTCGGCATCTCCCTGGCTGGTGAACTGGTGGCCACGCGCCAGGAGTTCCTCTCGCAAGGACCGGTAATTGTAGATCTCGCCGTTGAGCACGACCTGGATGGTATGATCCTCGTTGCCAACCGGTTGCTGTCCGGTCTCGAGATCAATGATGGCAAGGCGACGGAATCCAAGCCCAACGCCGGGGTCGTCTGGATCAGGCGCACCATCATCAAAAAAGTACCCGGTATCATCGGGGCCGCGGTGCACGAGCGCATCGGTCATCTGGCCAAGCAACTGGGAGGAAATCGCGCGTCCGGATTCCGTCCAGGCAGCACCGGTAATACCGCACATTGCTTGGATCCCAGGGAGAAGAGAAGTGGGTGGGAGAAATTGTTACCGAGCCCGTTTGTAGGTATTCATCGGTTATCCCGCTCTTTTCGATACGCGCCATTTGGCAAAAAAGTTCACCCTGGCGACGATCCGCTTCGCTCTTAACCAAGCAGTTCCTGGTAAATCGAATCATAGCTTTCCACCATCTGCTGCAGGTTACCACCTGATTCATAGTGTCTCCGGCCCGCCTCGGCCATCATCTCCATCCGTCCAGGATCCTTCAGCAGCTGGTGAACCTGGCGAGCAGACTGTCCGGAATCTCCCACCGGGAAAAAATCGGCGCAGCTTTCATCGACCAGGGAACGGTTGGCCGTGGTATCGGCGACGACCAGTGGCAGCGATGCAGCCATGGCGTGAAAGAGTGTCGTGGAGACACCGTGGGACTCGGACGGCATGAGCAGCAGGCTGGCGTCTGCAAGCACCTGTTGCCAGCAGCCAGGGGGACCAATGTGCACCTTCGATTCGATCTCCAACTGCCTGCAGAAACGTGGAATCCATGTAGCATTGGCAGCCGGTCCAAGCAGGACCATGTGAAGGTTCTCATGGACCGCACAAAGCAACTCCATCACTTCCAATGCCTCCCGGATTCGTTCATGCCGGGCATCCGATCCGGCGACTGCGATCACCGTTGCCGACGATGGGATCCCCGACGGTTCGATTTCGACATCACCCGGGTAGGATTCCACGGCGGCGGGAATCACGTCCACCTGGATCCCCGGCCCCCTGCTTTCCAGATAGCTTCCCACGACACGTGATGTGGCGGTCACACGATCAGCGTGGTGGAGCCAGCGGGCACCCCGGGCCGGTATCATTGGGCCCTTGCGGCAGGGCGGGTTATGGACACTTGCCACTCGCCAGCGAGCGATACTCTTGAGCGGCCACCATGCTTCGATTCCAAGATCCGCCACACCCCAGGTATGGAGCAGGTCAGGCTGCCACCGGCGCATTTCACGGGCCAGCTTAAGCAGGACAAATGGATCGCCGGGCATCGAGCGGCAAATCCGGTATTCATCATCCCCAGCCTGGGCCAGCAGGGAGCGATTCTTGACGAATCCAAACAGGCGGGTCTGGTAGCGATCCTGCGGTAATCGTCGCTGTAATGACCGCACCAGGGTCCGTTCACCACTCGCTTCCAGACTCGGCAGGTAATAGGCAATGCGGAGTGTCATGATCTGCTTATGCGTGCGGGTTGAAGTCCGAGAGAGCCTGGCGAAAAAGATCCATGTGACCCGACGCCATCTTTTCCAGCGAGTAGGACTGGCTGACACGCTGGAAAGCCACTTCTGCCATCTCTGTCGAAGCCCCCTGCTCGGCAAGGCCCGCCAGGATCGCCCTGGCCAGGGCCGGGACATCGCGGGCCAGGGCAAGTCGACCGTGGACCTGGTCATCGACCAGCTGCCGGTTCCCGGCGATATCCGAGGCAACGACGGGCAGATGCTGGGCCATTGCTTCCAGCAGGGACAGGGAAAGCCCTTCGGCATAGGAGGGGAGGACAAACAAGTCCGCGGCCTGCAGGATCACGTCCACATGATCAAAGGAACCCGGCAGAAGAATGCTATCCCGTAGACCCCTCTGGTGGACACGTTCAAAAATCAAATCCCGGTCGGGCCCATCCCCGATCAGCCAGAGACGGGAATTCGGCTCTTCCTTTTCCACTTCCGTCCAGGCGTCGACCAGGTCCAGTAGCCCCTTGTTCCTATCCAGCCGTCCGGTAAAAACAACCAGCTTCGCATCCGCTTTCATCTGGAGCGAGGCATTGACCTCCGCAAGTGTTTTTCTGGCCTCCCCCTTGGTGGTTTCGGTCCGGGCATTTCCCAGCATCACCCCATTGGACAGCGAATGCACTCGATCAGCATGATATCCCGCCGCCACCAGTTCGTCGGCAATCTGCTGGCTCGCTGCCACCACACCGGAGGCCTGCTGGCAGCGGGCCCGGATCCGGCTTCCAAAACGGGCTGTCTCCTGCCACTGGCAATCTCCTGTCTGTCCGGCACCCTCGGCACGCAGCAGGACCGGCACTCCCAGCTTCTGGCCCACGTTGATCGCGGTATAGGCTGAATGCTTGAGCATGGAAACAAAGACCACATCGTATTGGTCACGGTTGCCCATCAGCCAGCGTCCCAGCTGGCGCATGTACCGCCAGGTTCCCCACCCCCGTGTTCGTGGCTGGGATAACCGGACCACCGGCACCTCGCGGTGCACCAGGTCGGTCGGCCAGGCAGGATCCCACATGGCCGTCAGGATCACGGGCCGGGCACCCTGCTCCAAAAATTGCTGGGACAAGTTCGCCATGACCATTTCTGCACCGCCGACAAGGGGCCAGAACCGACGCGTCACCATGGCTATCCGCAGAGGGGTCATGCCTGTGCATTTCCAGGTTCTACAGGATCATTACTCTCCAGGTCCGCTTCTTCCAGGACAGCAACATAAGGCAGATTCCGGTACTGGTCACGGTAATCAAGACCATTCCCGACCACAAACTCATCCGGGATCTCAAAAGCAATAAAATCCGGGCGGATATCGACCTCCTGTCGTCCCAGCTTGTGAAGCAAGACGGCTGTGTGAAGCAGCCGTGGCTCCATCGACTGGATCATTCTCTGGACCTCGTCCAGCGTATGCCCCGTATCAAAGATGTCATCCACCAGGAGTACTTCCTGACCGACGACATCAGGCAGGATGGCCACATCCAACTCCAGTTCACCCCTTTCCACTCCGCCCCGGTAGCTGGTTGCCTGGATAAATCCAATTCGCAAGGGCATCTTCAGCTGACGAATCAAGTCTGCCAGCAAGACAACACTTCCAGTCAAAACACCGATCACCGTCAGTGGCCGGTCACCAACCATGCTGGTGATCTGCTCGGCCATCTTGCGGATGCCGACATCCAGTTGTTCTGCGCTGATTAGTTCTTTCATCCGATGCTACCCCTCTGTACCAGGTCGCTTCGCGCTGCGGCTGGTTCGACCGGGCGTCTATTCTAGATCACTGCCCATTTCCCCTCTACCGCGATGCTGTCGATCTGGTGCCCGGGAGGATTATTCTGACAGTACGACCAACTGGCCCGTCCTGACCGATTTTTCGGCTGCCAGGCAAAGCAGCGTGGACCAGCGTCCATCCACCCCTGTACAGGGGGGCGGCTTGCCGCTCCGCGTCGATTCTGCCATGGCATCGATCTCGCGTGCCAGTTCGACCAGTTCCCCCGCGTCCTCGGCAAGCTCAACCTCTGTGACATCGTCTCCCAGGCCATAACGCAGTGCAAAGTGCGAATCGTCTGAACGGGCGTCTGCGGCTCCCCATTCGGCCCAGATCGCACCCTCTGTGCCAACCACCTTGGCCATCTGGTAATGTCCAAAGGCCGCCAGGGACTGGCTGACAAGGGCGTAGGCATGATCGGGGTAATTAACGATCGCCGAGAAGTTATCCGCCAGTTGGGGGCGGGCCGGATCGCGAGAATTGGCCCGGGCATAGATCGAGACCGGGTCACCACTCTCCTCCAGGTACCAGCGGGCCAGGTCGAAGAAATGAATCGGCTCCTCCAGGATCCAGCTGCCGACGCGCCGCTGGTCATAGCGCCAGCCATCAGATCCAGGACGGTAGGGAAAACGGGACAGTTCCACAAGCACATGCTGCACCCTGCCGATGGCCCCCTCCTCGATCAACTGCTTGACACGCCCCCAGAGCGAGGAGAGCCTTAGCTCGTGGCCCACCGCCAGGATCCGCTGCTCCCTTTCCGCCAGCTCCACAAGCTGGTCACATTCCGCCACCGTGAGCGCCATTGGTTTTTCCAGCAACAGGTGCTTGCCCGACTCGAGCACTGCCATGCCCATCTCGTAGTGCAGCATGTTCGGTGCGACAACGGAGACCACCTCCAGGTCATCACGCTCAAGCATTTCCCGGTAATCACCGTGGACAGCCACCCCCGGGTGGTCTTCAGCGGCCCGCTGCCGGGATGCTTCCGAGCGGCAGGCGACGGCAACCAGCCGGCTTGTCTCGCTGGCCTCGATAGCGCGGGCATGGTGAAATCCGAACAGGCCATAGCCGATCACGCCAAAGCGGATTAAGGGTTGATCGTTCATAGGTTTTTCAATCAGCTTCTCAGCGGGGTCATGATTCACCCCCGCCGGAGACGCCCGGCTGGAGGGAAGAGGCATCCAGGTCCTCTAACACCTGGTCACGTGTCTCCCGGGCAAAGAGGACGATCACGACCCCCAGCAGGTACAGTGGGGCCAGGAGTATCGCCTTCTTCTCCGGACTGACCGGGGCCATGCCAAACCCGAAAAAAGCTGCGGCGGTTGCCAGGCGACCCATGTTGAAACAGAAACCGGCTCCCGTGCTGCGCAGCCGCGTGGGGTACAGCTCGGGAAAGTAGACCGCGTAGCCGGCATGCATTCCCAGCGTGAAGAAACCAAAGACCGGGAGCGTAATTGCCAGGGACAGGGTCGAGTAATTCCCTTCCAACAGGACCTTGAATAATAACCAGACCATGAAAAAAGCCACCACGTGATAGAGGATGAAGGCCCTCTTTCGACCCAGCCAGGTCGAAATCGTCCCGAACAGGACCAGGCCCAATCCACCACCGATGGTATTGAGCACCATGCTCAACATCTCCGCTGACTTGATGCGGCCATGGTGTTCTTCAAAGGTCTTCGTCCGTTCCTCCTTGTAACTGGCTTGTTCCTCCGCCGAGGCACCTGGCTCCGGTTCTTCGACCCCTTTTTCTTCCAGTACCTCCTGTTGTGCCCTCCGCAAGAGGGCATTCTTGCCATAGATGTGTCCACCCCAGAATGTGACCAACCCCACCGATGCCAGTCCGACTCCCACCAGCGTATTACGCAACTGTGCTCCCTGGAATAATTCGACCAGCCGTCCTGTCTGTTCGCCACCCGCTTGCCCTGCCCGCTGACGCGCCTTGACCGCTTGCTCCGGGTCTTTCAGCTTCCATCGCACCAGCAGAGTCAGCAAGGCGGGTGCCGCCCCAATGGCAAAGCCATATCGCCAGGCCGACGGGCCAAGTACATCCGTGTTGCCAACCACGAAAGCACCCACCGCGGCTGCCATCAGCGTGCCAAAGACGCTGGATGCGTGAAAAATGCTGCTCATAACCGGGCGTGAACGATCGGGCATCACTTCGGCAACCATCGCCGAGGCGACCGCCCATTCACCACCCACTCCCATCGCCACAAAGAATCTCAGCGTGACCATCTGCCAGGGCTGCTGGGCAAAAGCCGTAATACAGGTGAAGAGAGAGTAGAACAGGATCGTGATGATCATCGTGCGGGAACGCCCGATCTTGTCACTGAGGATCCCAAACAATACTCCTCCAAAGGCACCTCCCAGCAGGAAGCTGCCAAAGGACCAGTTGATCCAGCTGCGCGCCGAGGGATGATCCGCAGAGACACCCAGCAGTGCCGGCATGGACTCCCGCATCGATGCGACGAAGACCTGGCCCTCAAAGACGTCAAAGACCCAGCCGGCCGAGGCGATCACCAGCACCAGCCACTGGTAGCGGGAAATTCCCTGGTACCAGCGGACTGGTGTTTCGGGTTGTTGCGGTAGATCAGAAGTCACGCTATGACAGTCCTTTTCCGGAATGGAACCCCCGCCCGACTGCTGACCATGCTATCGGGTCGCGAGAGCGGAAGCCAACGGGTAAAAAGAGGAAAGCCATGTTACAAGTCGCCTGGAAAAAGGAAAAGTAGCCGTGGGAGTCTGGCAGGAAGAAATGGTAGCGGGACATCCCTGCGACGTGTTTGAACCGTCTGAACGGAATCCGCACAATCATGCCCTGATCTACCTGCACGGTGTCCACATGGAAAGGCTGGTGGACAAGCAGCCTTTCATCGACCGGTTCGACCAGCATGGACTGGTCGTGGTCTCCCCGATGGCGGCACGAAGCTGGTGGACCGACAAGATCTGCGAGGAATTTGACAGCGTGCTGACGGCCGAACAGCACGTGCTGGAAAATGTCCTCCCCTATGTCCAGCAGCGGTTTGAAACCGCAGACCGCCAGGTTGGCTTGCTGGGAACCAGCATGGGGGGGCAGGGGGCTCTGCGAATCTCTTACAAGTACCCTCGCATCTTTCCCGTGGTAAGTGCGATTGCCCCGGCGGTCGATTTCCACCTGCGGTTTGACCAGGGGGATGAAACGATTCCCCTGATGTACCCGGACAAGGAAGCGGTCCGGCAGGACACGGCACTCCTGCACATCCACCCGCTCGATTATCCCCTGCACCAGTTTTTCTGTTGTGACCCGACTGATGACAACTGGTTTGAAAGCGTGGACCGGCTTCGGATGAAGCTCGCGTCCCTGGGCGTCCCCTTCGAGGCGGACCTTGAAACCGAGGCCGGGGGACACGGTTTTGGATACTACAACCAGATGGCCCAGGTGGCAGTTGATTTCCTTGCCGAGGGACTGGAGAAGGAACGCAGGCGTGTCCCATAGCGGGATATGCCAGATCTCTCTGGCGGGACCTAGCTATCCTGGAAAGCGGCGGTGATATCCAGCATCATCTGCTTGCCATCACCGAACAGCATGGAGGTGTTCTCCATGGCAAACAGGGGATTGGGAATCCCGGCAAACCCGGGACTGAGGCTCCGTTTAATCACGACCACCGAGCGGGCCTTGTCCACATCAATAATCGGCATCTGGTAAATGGGGCTGTTCTCATCCGTCCGGGAACAGGGATTCACCACGTCGTTAGCCCCAATCACGATGGCCACGTCGACCGTGTCCATGGTGGGGTTGATATGGTCCATCTCGATCAGCTTCTCGTACTCCACGTCCGCTTCTGCCAGCAGGACATTCATGTGACCCGGCATGCGTCCCGCCACCGGATGGATCGCGTACTCGACCGTGGTCCCCCGTTCCTCGAGCATCTTGCCCAGGTTCTGCACTGCATGCTGGGCCTGGGCGACCGCCATCCCATAGCCTGGCACGATCACGACCCGCTGGGCAAACTCCAGCATCATGGCGACTTCTTCCGCCGCGGTCTGCGTCACATCCTTGTACACCTCATCCGCATCACTGGCACTGCCTGCTTCCATGACCCCAAACAGCACATTCATCAGTGAACGGTTCATCGCCCTGCACATCATGCGGGTGAGGATGATCCCCGAAGCTCCCACCAGTGAACCGGAAATAATCAGCACGTTGTTACTAATCACGAACCCGGTCGCCGAGGCCGCCAAACCGGAATAGGAGTTCAACAAAGCAATCACCACCGGCATATCCGCTCCGCCGATCGAGTTCACCAGCAGGAAGCCCAGCAGCGAGGCGACCGCCACGATAAGGAGATAATAGAAACCGCTCTCCCCCCGCGTCATCTGGATGGAAAGTCCCACCAGCACCAGCAGCAGCAGCACATTGACCACGTGCGGCAGGGGCAATCGCCATGACTTCTTGAAAAAATCAAGCTCCTGCAGCTTGCCGAAAGCCACCATGCTTCCCAGGAAAGTAACCGAGCCGATGATGCCGGAGAACGCTGTCGCTACCCACTCGCTCGAAGTCGGTTCACTCCCGGGCAAGAGTAACATGGCCCCTGCAACGATCACCGATGCCAGGCCGCCAAAACCGTTAAAGACGGCCACCAGCTGGGGCATGGCAGTCATCTGGATCATGTAAGCGAGCAAGACTCCCATCGCACCTCCGCCGAAAATGCCCCCCACGATCCAGGGGAACTGGACAACGTCGCCGGAGAACATCGTGGCCGCGACGGCCACGATCATCCCCAGGACTCCATACAGGTTGCCCCGCACGGCAGTCCGCGGATGGGCCATCTTCTTCAAGCCGAACATGAAAAGCACGGCCGAGAGGATGTAGGCAATCTCGATGAAGACCTGTTTATCCAATGTCTGTTACTCGCTTCCGCATGTGCTAGTGCCGTTTGACGAACATCGAGAGCATCCTGTGGGTGACCAGGAATCCCCCAATCACGTTAACCGTGGCCAGCGACACTGCCACCATCCCAAGCCAGGGCGCACCGAAATGATTTCCGGCAACGATCACCGCTCCGACCAGGGTGATACCGCTAATCGCGTTGGAACCGGACATCAGCGGCGTGTGGAGCGTCGGCGGCACCTTGGTGATAATCTCGAAACCGACAAAGATCGCCAGCACGAAGATCGTCAGCGAGGCGATCATCACCTTGCCGCGGTAATCACTGTCCACCTTTTTCTTTCCTGGTTCTTCAGCAGGCTCATTTTCCGATTCATCCACGGGTTGCTGGTCCTCGCCGGCGCCCTCGTCAGCGGTGCTCTTTTTTGATTCTGCCGAAACTTCTTCCGAATTTTTTACCGGAGGAGGTTTCGCCTCTTGACTTGATTCGCGGGCCAGCCCGTGGACGCCAGTGAGCACCAGCAGCAGGGTCGCCACGAACAGCACCAGCAGTGCCTGCCCGCTTGATTGGATCATGAAGTTATTCTTTTGAATCACGCTCAACCTCGTCTTCTTGCTGGGGCGGATCATCCGGATCTTCGTCACCGGCACTCTCCTCTGAAGATTCTCTCCATGATAACTCGGAATCCTCCTCCTCACCGCCTCCTCCAGGCTGCGGCCCATCCTCTGTTTCCTTGTCGCCAGAATCGTACACGAGGTTCAACCCGGCCCCCAGCTCATAGTTCGGGTCCACCTGTCCTGCCGGATCCTCTGTCGATTCCTCCGCCGGCGGCGTCTGACCCCCGTCTTCTGCCGGTGCCGGCGGGTCACCTGGAGAGTTCGTATCGTCCTGCCCGCCAGGTGTCCCTGCAGGGGGCCCCAGGTTCAATAGCTCTCGGATACGTGCCTGCGGGATCTCCCCCCCGTGGGCCACAAGCGTCTCGCTGATGATCTCATCCTCCCGATCCAACTGGATCACGCCATCCGTGGCAATATGGAGCAAGAAGCGCGTGACGTTCGTCGAGAACATCTGGCTGGCGTGGTAGGGGATTTCCGCTGGCAGGTTGGTGGGCCCAAGGATCACCACGCCCTGGCTGACCACTCGCTGGTCCGCCTCACTTAACTCACAGTTTCCACCGCGCTCAGCTGCAAGGTCAACGATCACACCGCCCTGTCCCATGCGGCCAACCGCATCGGCGGTTACCAGCAGCGGCGCTGGACGCCCAGGAATTGCCGCCGTGGTGATGACAACGTCGCTTTCGGCTACCACGTCTGCCATGAGTTCTCTTTGCAGGCGGTAAAACTCCTCACCCATCTGCTTGGCATAACCGCCCTTGTCTTCCGATTCGCCGGCTTCCAGTTCCAACTCCACGAATTTCGCTCCCAGGCTCTCCACCTGCTCACGGACGGCGGGTCGCAGGTCATAGGCCTGAACGATGGCCCCCAGGCGGCGGGCGGTTGCAATCGCCTGCAGGCCGGCAACGCCCGCACCGATGACGAAAACACGGGCAGCGGCAAGTGTCCCCGAGGCAGTCATGAGCAGCGGAAAGATACGTGGTAGCTCGCTGGCTGCAAGCAGGACAGCGCGATAACCGGCAATTGTCGCCATCGAGCTGAGGACATCCATGCTCTGGGCCCGGGTGATCCGCGGGATCAACTCCAGTGAAAACTGGTTCAGACCACGCCTGGCGAGCTGTTCGATGGCAGCAGGGTTCCCCAGGGGGTCACAGGTACCTATCACGTAACCACCAGGTGACAACATCTCCAGATCCGCTTCGCCATATTCCGGATTGGCACCCAGCGAACGAACTTGCAAAAGCAGCTGGAAATCTGGCAGCGTCTCCCTGGGAGCTACACGGGCAGCAGCATTGGTATAGTCCTCGTCAGAATACCCTGCCGCATCCCCGGCCCCCTCCTCGATCCAGACCTCGAAACCGGCCTTTTCCAGCTGGGCCACGTTCACCGGAACCAATGCCACACGCCGTTCGCCGGGGTACGACTCCTTCAGGACACCAATTTTCATTGTCCAACCAGTTCCCACCTGGGAAAAGAAAAATCGAGGTTTCCGTTGCGTTATAACGGATTGGCGGAGGTCTACAACAGGGTACTGCAGACCGTTTCATGCTCTTCGATAGCCCCTCCCCGCGGGCTTCACCGGCCACCCCCTGGAGAGCCTTCAGCGGCCCTTGTGAGGAGAAGGGGGCTGGGTTAGAATCGGCTGTTTCCAGTTTGGAATTGACGGTCAAGCGTTGGAGTGGACAGGTGGCAGGCACACGGACTTACATGGCAAAAGCGGGTGAGGTCGAGCAGAAATGGCTGCTCGTGGACGCCAGCGACAAAATCGTCGGGCGATTGGCAACCCGGCTTGCCACGATCCTGATGGGCAAGCATCGGCCCACCTATACACCTCACGTGGACACGGGTGATTTCGTGGTGGTGATAAATACCGAGAAGGTTGTTTTCACTGGAAAGAAGTGGGATCAAAAGACATACACCTGGTATACCGGCTACCCGGGACAGCGTTCCATCACGGCGGGTCGACGACGCGAGTTACAGCCCGAATTGATACTGCGTGAGGCCGTCCGGCGGATGTTACCCAAGAACAAGCTTGGCAAGCAGATGCTCAAAAAACTAAAACTCTTTGTCGGGCCAGATCACACACACCAGGCACAGCAACCAGAACCGATCAATTTCGATGAGACGAAAGACTAGTGAGTAGCACGTTTTTCACGGTAGATAAGAATGAGTACAAATGTTGAAGACCGTATCAAGAAGTGCAAATCCAATGGGGACGCGCTAGGTACGGGCAGACGCAAATCATCCGTGGCCCGCGTACGGATTCGTCCCGGGACAGGGGTGATCCAGATAAACAAGCGGACGCTGGATGATTTTTTCTGTATCGAGATGGATCGAAAAACCATCCTGGAAGTCCTCTCGACCGTCGAACAGGACAAGAACATTGATATCATCATCAATGTCTCCGGGGGGGGTACAACGGGACAGGCCGGTGCCTGCCGCATGGGCCTGGCACGGGCGTTGGTCAGCTTTAATCCTGACCTGTTCCCTCCACTCCGGGACGGCGGTTTCCTGACTCGTGACTCGCGCATGAAGGAACGAAAGAAACCCGGTCGGCATGGAGCACGTCGCGGTACTCAGTTCTCCAAGCGTTAAGAAGATCCTCACCGGGTGGCATCCAGGCGGGTGTGGCGGAACTGGCAGACGCGCATGGTTGAGGGCCATGTGGGGGCAACCCCGTGGAGGTTCGAGTCCTCTCACCCGCACTTCTTCACCCTCTTCTCTTGCCCTCTCCTTCCTGTTTCCAGGAGCCCACCTGGCTGTTCCAATCGCCGACAAAACTGGCTCATACTGCCCGGCTTGGATACGATGGTGGGCAACTGAAAACACTACCAGGGAGACTCGCATCCATGCCATGTTACCTCCTCCGATGGCTCCTGCTCGGCAGTTGTATCCTCGTCCCATGGAGCCTCTCTGCGGCTCCTCCATTGACCCAGCAGAAGGGATCGGAGGAACTGCGACGGGCCGTCGATTTCTTTCGACAGCATGTTTCGATCCAGGGAGGGTATCTCTGGCGTTACTCCGCCGATCTCACACTTCGCGAGGGCGAGGGACGGGCTTCAAAAACGACCGCCTGGGTCCAGCCTCCCGGAACGCCCACGGTAGGAGAAGCCTTTCTGCAAATCTACCGGAACACCGGTGATCGTTACTACCTTTCTGCGGCCAGGGAGACCGCCATGGCCCTTGTTCGCTGCCAGCTTAAGAGTGGAGGCTGGGATTACCGGATCGAGTTTGATCCTGATCATCGAAAACGCTATTCGTACCGCCTGCTGGGAGAGAATGGCGGCTCTCGAAACACCACCACGCTGGATGACAACACCACCCAGGCCGCAGTCCGTTTCCTGATGAACATCGATCGGCAGCTTGAATTCCAGGACGAAAAGATTCACGAAGCAGCACGCTACGCATTCCAATCCCTGCTGCGAGCCCAGTACCCCAACGGCGGCTGGCCGCAGCGATTTTCCAACTATCCTGATCCGGACAAGTTCCCCGTTCGCAAGGCGGGTTATCCCGAGAACTGGCCTCGCACCTATCCCGGCGTTGACTACCGTTCTTTCTATACCTTCAACGACAACACGATTGCCGACACCATCTCCCTGATGCTTGATGCCGGCGAGATTTACTCGGAGCCCACCTACCGGGAGGCAGCGATCCGGGCAGGAGACTTCATCCTCCTCTCCCAGATGCCCGATCCCCAGCCAGCATGGGCCCAGCAATACAACCACCAGGGCCACCCTGCCTGGGCACGCAAGTTTGAACCGCCGGCAGTGACCGGAGGCGAATCCCAGGGAATCATCACAACACTGTTGATGCTCTACCGCCGAACAGGGGAAAAGAAATTCATCGAACCGGTCCCCAGGGCACTGGCCTACTTGAAATCGTCCCTTCTGCCGGACGGGAGACTGGCCCGGTTCTACGAACTCAAGACCAACCGGCCACTCTACTTCACACGTGACTACCAGCTGGTTTACCATGACCGGGACCTTCCCACCCATTACGGCTTCCAGGTCAGTTCCAGGCTGGAACGGATCTCCCAGCAATACGAGCAACTCCTGGAGCGTGGTCCCGACAAGGCGCCCCCTGGCAGTCCCCAGGTCCAGCGAGCCCAGCTGACACCATCGCTGCGTGGAGCTGCCGAAGAGGTGGTGGCCGCACTGGATGACCGCGGGGCATGGGTGGAAGAAGGTTCGCTGAAGTACCAGGCAGATGGTGACAATGCCTCACGGATCATCAGCTGTAATACTTTTATCCACAATGCAACCCTGTTGAGTCATTTTGTCGGTGCCCGCCCCTAGGGCATCCCTGCCACACCATCAGGGCGCCTCCGGTGCCAGCTGGCCGGCAAGTTCGACAAGCGTCCGGACCATGGCACCGGAACCCCCCGCATCGATCCAGGCCTTGGGCTTGTCCTGGAAAGCGGGGCCGGCGATATCGAGGTGAATCCAGCTGGCCTCGCCCACAAATTCCTCCAGGAATTTTCCCGCAGTAATCGCACCGCCCCAGCGCCCTGCACCGATGTTCTTGATATCTGCCACGTTACTACGTATCTGCTTGGAGAATTCCGGGAACATCGGCAGCTGCCAGGCACGTTCCCCACATCTGGCAGCGGTCGCAAGCAACTGGTCGCACCAGTCCTGGTCGTTGGTCATCACACCACAGACATCGGTCCCCAGGGCCACCACGCAGGCACCGGTCAGGGTGGCCAGGTCGACCAGGTGATCCGCCTCCTGCTGGAGGGCCACATCCAGCACGTCCGCCAGGACCAGCCGGCCCTCGGCATCCGTGTTGAGCACTTCAATCGTCTTGCCACTACGTGCCGTGAGCACATCACCCAGCTTGTACGATGAACCACTGACCATGTTTTCCACCAGGCCGACCAGCCCAACGACATGGCAGGGAAGATGCATGCGAGCAATTGCCTGCATGGTTCCGAGCACCGTCGCTGCGCCGGCCATGTCACATTTCATCGCCTTCATCGAATCACTCGGCTTGAGCGAGAGTCCACCGGAATCAAACGTGACCCCCTTCCCCACCAGTGCCAGGTGGGGGTTTTCCCGGCCCGCGCCACGATGACGCAGGATCAGCAAGCGGGGATCCCGGTCCGACCCCTGGGCAACAGCCAAAAGTGACCCGCATTTTTCTTCTTCCAGTTTCTGCTTGTCCCAGATCTCCAGTTCCAGTCCCGTTTCACTGGCGACCTGGGATGCAACCTCGGCAAAGGACTCGGGGTAGATTATTCCAGCCGGCTCATTGACCAGCCGCCGTGTCAGGTTGGTTGCCTCACCCAGCAGCAGACCCTGGTCGACCGCGGCGGCATGGCCCGTCTGCCAGGCGAGTTCCTCGATCGCATACAGCTTGGTTTCTGCACGGTACAGGTCCTGCCCCACGCAGCCCATCACGGCTCCGCTCACCGCTGCACAGACTAGCTCTTCCTCCCAGCCATCGACAAGCAGGAAAACAACACGTTCTCTCTTTTGCGCTGCCAGCAGCTTGGCAGCACTCCCCGCCGCTGTGGCGGCCGCTCCGCGGTCGAACGTCCCAGGATCGCCCAGGCCTACGACCACCACATGGTCTGTCCCCAGGCCGGCAGGGGCAAGCCAGCTTGTAAGCTTGTTGCGACCCGTGGCAATCTCCCCGGATTCGATCAAGCGGGTCAACTGGCCACCTGTCAGGCTGTCGACCTCCGCGGCCGTCCCCTCCAGGGAGGCCCCCTCGTGGACGCCCAGGACGAGGGCATCTGCCTGGATCTCACCAACTGGCTGTTCCGTTGCAATGACATGCATGGTAAATGGAATACCTTTCCTGGGATAAGTCACCTTGGCTCAGCACGTTGAACGGCTATTCTAGGTTGTAAGACCGGCGAGTAAAGCAGCGGGAGCCGTTCTGCCAACCTGCTCCCCGCCTGCTTACCCGGCGCGTTAGAATCAGGGTTTGCTGAAAGACGGCCCTTCTCGCCCTTCCGCGTCTGGAAAACGATGGGTTACCACAACCTGCGACAGTGCATCACCGACCTGCAAAGGACCGGCCAGCTCGTGACGATCGAGGAGCCGGTCCAGGCAGACCTGGAAGCAGCAGAGATTCACCGCCGCGTCTATCGCTCTGGTGGGCCTGCCATCCTGTTTAATAATGTCGTCGGCTGTTCCTTTCCGATGGTCTCCAACCTGTTTGGCACACTCCAGCGGGCACGGTTCCTTTTCCGCGATACCTTCGAACGGGTCCAGCGGCTGGTTGAATTGAAGTCGGATCCATCGGCATTCTGGAAGCGGCCAGGCCGCTTCTGGAAGTCCCCCTGGCATGCCCTGGGAATGGTCCCCCGCAGTCCTCGCAGTGGGCCGGTCCTGAACAACGAGACGATCATCAGCCGGCTTCCCCAGCTTACAAGCTGGCCGGATGACGGCGGTGCCTTCGTCACCCTGCCTCTGGTATACAGTGAAAACGCGGACCAACCGGGCCTCAAGAAATCCAACCTCGGCATGTACCGGATCCAGATCTCCGGGGGGGAATATGAACCGGACCAGGAAATCGGACTGCATTACCAGATTCATCGCGGCATCGGGGTACACCACGAGGCAGCAATCCGGAACAATTCACCCTTCCGGGTGAACATCTTTGTGGGAGGGGCTCCGGCCATGATGCTGGCGGCCGTCATGCCGCTTCCCGAGAACATGTCCGAACTCGGTTTCGGGGGGGTCCTCTCCGGGCACCGGATTGGCATGATACCGCATGCCGGTTCTCTCCCTATCTACGACCAGGCTGATTTTTGCATCAGCGGGACAGTCCACCCGGACAAGCAGCTTCCGGAGGGGCCTTTCGGTGACCACCTCGGTTATTACAGCCTGGCTCACAATTTTCCTGTCCTCCAAGTAGAACGGGTCTACCATCGGACAAATCCGATCTGGCCGTTTACTGTTGTTGGCCGGCCGCCGCAGGAAGATACAGCTCTTGGAAAGCTGATCCATGAGTTGACCGGGCCGGTCATTCCCACCCTGATTCCCGGGCTGCGGGCTGTTCATGCGGTCGATGCAACCGGTGTCCATCCGCTGTTACTGGCCGTGGGAAGTGAGCGATATGTTCCTTATGAAAAAGACGCCGGGCCCCAGGAGCTGCTGACCCAGGCCAACGCAATTCTCGGCCAGGGGCAGCTTTCCCTGGCCAAGTACCTGCTGATTGTGGATGGGCAGGATGATCCGCAGCTGGACATCCAGGATATTCCCGCTTTCCTGGCCCACCTCTTACAAAGGGTTGACTGGCAGCGGGACCTCCATTTCCAGACCAGGACCACCATCGACACACTTGACTACAGTGGCAGTGGATTGAACCGGGGGTCCAAGCTCGTGATCGCGGCCCGTGGTCTGCCGCGACGGACCCTGGCGACTGATCTTCCTGTCAATTTCCAACTTCCCGACGGCTATCACGAGCCACGGGTCTGTCTTCCAGGAATCCTGGCGGTCCGTGGCCCCAGCTGGCAGCCAGTCACGCAGGGCCAGACGACGGTCCATGACTTTTGCCTGGCAGCGGCAACCAACGAGGGCCTGGGCCAGTTCCCACTGGTCGTGATCGTGGATGACTCTCGATTCACCGAAGAATCCATCAACAACTTTCTCTGGACCACATTCACGCGCAGCAATCCGGCCAGTGATATAGATGGAATCGGGGCGTTTGTGGCAGACAAGCACTGGGGATGTCATGGTTCACTGGTCATTGATGCTCGTGTCAAAACACACCATGCACCGCCCCTGGTCGAGGATCCGGCAGTCAGCTCCCGCGTCGACGAGATGGCTGCCCGGGGTGGGCCAATCGCGAAGTACCTTTGAGGAATGGGGAGCCCACCCGGATCGGTGGTAACGCTCTCCAGGTAAGCTGGATAACATGCCTGGACTCATCCACTGGATGGACGATTTTCCGTTACGAATTGCGATCCCTTTCGCTTTCTGGCTCTTCTGTTGTGGTGCCTGTATAGGCAGCTTCCTGAACGTCGTCGTTTACCGGCTGCCCCTCGGCAAGAACCTCTCCCGCCCGCCCTCTTCCTGTCCGTCATGCGACCAGCGGATTCGCTGGTACGACAACATCCCGATGATCAGCTGGATCTGCCTGAAAGGTCGATGCAGGAACTGCAAGGAACCTATCGCCATCCGTTACCTGCTCGTGGAGGGCATCGTGGCCAGCAGCTTCGTGCTGCTGGGCATCGCAGAACCGATCACCGCCGGCTCCGTGTTGCCAGGCGATTACGAAATTCAGGACGTGAACATCTGGATGATCTTCCTGACTCACCTTGCCCTGCTTACCACGCTGCTGGGAGCGGGCCTGATCTGGCGAGATCATGGTCGTGTTCCAGCACGGCTCTTTTCAACTCTCCTGGTCATCCTCGTGGTGGCCCAGCTGGTCGCCCCCGATTTTTATCCCCAGCTTGCCTCAGAGGGATCTCAGCGTGGCATGACCCTGCTGGCCGGCGGGGCAACAGGCCTGCTTGCGGGCGGAGTACTTTTCCTCCTGGAAAGGCTGCTCTGCGGAAAGTCCAGCACGTCCGTCATCGCCTCGCTTGCCATCGTTGGCATGGTGCTCGGCTGGCAACTTACCGCTGCAGCCATGGTCGTGGTGGCCATCTGTTACCTGCTATTCCAGCTGGCTGTCGGCCGGCGGCGACCACTTCCCGTATTGCTCTTCACTGCAGCAGCAACCTTGCTGCTGATCGTTCGCTGGCAGTGGTGGCTGGATCTTCTCTCTGCTGCATTCCCGGCATGATTGCAGATCACCATTGTTTCGGGATGCCAAGGGTATTGAAAGTTGCCTACAATAGAACCAGTGATTGATTCATACGCTCCACAGGGAATTGCCATGACAACTTTCACCCGCCTTCATCCTGCTTACCGATGCGGTGTTTCGAGCCTGGTAGTGATCTTCATCGCCATGCTGCTAGTCGCAGGCTGCTCAAACGATAGTAACAAGCCACTGAGTAGTGAAAACAGCAAGTTCAACAGTGGTAGTGCAAGCAGTGAAGCAGGTGAAGCCGGCAATACAGCTCCCTCCCGACCAGAATCATTGACCGAACCACTTGAAATTCCCACTGGGGATGCGGCCACATTGATCGAGTTTATCAAGAACGTCACCAGCCTTCAGCCGTCCACTCGTGAGGAGGCAATGATCATGACCCAGGCGGTCCTGGAGGCAAGTAGCAAG
>Ga0310342_100000640_pt1 | contig 20153 bp, 13 predicted proteins | sample S15DNA20500_MG_FD_206155 | JGI IMG/M metagenome (GOLD analysis project Ga0310342, IMG submission 206155) | Marine microbial communities from station ALOHA, North Pacific Subtropical Gyre - S1503-DNA-20-500_MG | ecosystem: Environmental > Aquatic > Marine > Oceanic | place: Pacific Ocean: North...
GCAAGGATCTCCTTGACGATCCTGCCCGGATTCTGGGAGATCAGCTTGCGCTCCCGGCCGTTGTGCTCGTATACCAGCTTGTCGGGATCGAGCCCGAGCAGGTGAAGAAGCGTGGCGTGGTAGTCGTAGTGGTTAACGACATTCTCCACCGCCTTGTGGCCGAACTCGTCGGTCTCACCATACACACAGCCACCCTTGAAGCCTCCCCCGGCAACCCACATGCTGAAACCGTAGGTATTGTGATCCCGGCCGATATTGTCTTCGTTCTGAACCACCGGCAGTCGGCCCATCTCACCACCCCAGTGAACGACCGTGCTGTCAAGCAGTCCGCGCTGTTTCAAGTCCGTCACCAGTGCGGCCGAGGGCTTGTCGACCTTCTTGCAGGCTGCCGGCAGGCTCTTCTTGATACCACCATGGTGATCCCAGAACTGGTTTTGTGTGAAAACCTGTACGAAACGGACTCCCCGCTCCACCATCCGCCTGGCAACCAGGCACCGCGAGCCGTACTCCGCCGTGGCCGGTTCATCCATCCCATAGAGTTTCTTGGTCGCCTCGGTCTCCTGGCTGAGATCCAGTGCCTCGCGCGCGGCAACTTGCATGCGGGATGCCAGGCGGTAGACACTCGTCCGTGCTTCCAGGTCAAGTTCCCCGGGTCGCTCAAGCTGGTGATAGCGATTCAAGTTTTCCAGGAACTGGAGGTAGAGTTCCTGGGGCCTGCCTCGCATCCTCTGGGGGGCGGTCAGGTTGAGAATCCTTGGCTCTCGAGGCCGAATGACCGTTCCCTGGTAAAGCGACGGCAGGTAACCATTGCTCCAGTTTTCCACCCCCATGACGGGCAACTGGCCCGGATCGATCAATGCAAGGTAAGCCGGCAGGTCCGTGGTTTCCGAGCCAAGGCCATAGCTGACCCAGCTTCCCAGCGCAGGCTGTCCCCCAAGGGTCGTGCCATTGGTAAGTGCCCGGATCGACTGGCCATGGTTGTTGACGCCCGTGTGCATGGAACGAATCAACGTGATATCGTCAGCGATGCCCGCCGTGCCTGGCAGCAGTTCTGAAATCTCCATGCCGGATTCGCCGTGCTTTGAGAATTTCCAGGGGCAACCAAGCACCCTGGCACTTGCCTGGGCCGCATTGTCATACTTGACCTTGCCCGGAAACTTCTGACCGTCCAGTTCATTGAGTTTTGGCTTGGGGTCGAACAGGTCAATATGGCTCGGTCCACCCTGCATCCACAGCGAAATTACAGATCTGGCACGCGGTGCATGGTGCGGTTGCTTGGCGACCAGGTCAAAGGTGGCAGGTTGTGTACCTGGCTTTCGCGGAGTGGCCTGCAACTGCTCTTCCAGCAGCAGGCATGATAGCGCCACGCTACTCAAACCCAGCGCATTGGAGGAGAGGAAATGCCGTCGAGTTGACTGCCGGTTGATTTCCTGGTTCATGGCCTGGATCCTGTTTCAATCCACGTAAAGAAACTCACTGGAACTCAATAACGCCTGACATAACGTAGCCAGGGCCTCGATCTGTGGATCGCTGGAGGTGACTGGCTCCGCCAGGTCACCACTGTTATCGCCTGCTTTTTCCTTGTCGGCCAGCAGCTCTTCAAAATGTTCTACCAGTTGCTTGAAAAGTTCGACAGCTTCATCCAGCTCCCGCTCCCCGGCTGTCCGGCAGTAGACAAGCTGCCAGGCCCGCTGGACCTGCGGGGCAAGGTCCTTGCCCGCCTCTCGCTGGATTTGCTCGGCAAGGTAAATCGACTGGGTGCGTACAAAACGTCCGTTCATCATCATCAGTGCCTGGGGCGTGACTGTCGACTGGGTCCGCATCGTGCAGTTTGGCTCCAGGATCGCCGCGTCAAAGGTTCCAAGCATTCCCAGCGGCCGGCTGCGTCGAACCTGGACATAAACGCTGCGGCGGAAATCCTCCCCTTTCATCGGAAGCACCGCTCCCGGCCGGCCGGCATTGAGGTTTTCAATCCCGATGACAAACTGGCCGACCTTGTCCGCCATCACCGGGACGGGCGGTCCGTAGCGGTGAGAATTATATTTTCTGGTGATGACCAAGATCGCGTCCCGCAGGGACTCCGCGTCCAGACGCCGCATTGCCATCCGGGAGAGAAGCTCGTTATCCGCGTCGACGGCATCCTTCTCGGGGCTGCGCGTCGACTGCTGGCGGTAGGCCGTGGAGAGCATCATCAGCCTGTGGAGATTTTTCAGGCTCCAGCCCTGCTCGACAAATTCGCTGGCCAGCCAGTCCAGCAGCTCCGGATGGGTCGGCCGTACTCCCAGGTAACCAAAATCGCCTGGGGTGTTCACAATACCGCGGCCAAAATGGTGCATCCAGACCCGGTTGACCAGCACTCTCGATACAAGCGGATGGGAGCCACTGGTAAGCCAGCGGGCGTAGGCGAGCCGCCGTCCCGTGGTAGGCAGGGAATCATCATTTTCCTGGAGAAGCGTGGTCTGGCCTGAATCCAGGATCGGCAGTTCCGCGGCAGTCACCTGCTGTCGAGGTTGGCTCACATCCCCCCGGAAAAAGAGAAATGTTGCCGGTGGATCCTGGTTGAGCGGTTCGGTCAGGGCACGCACAAATCGTTCCTCGGGCTTTGTCTCGCGTACCTTCGTGGCCCGGTCGGTATAGGTCTTCAGATCCGCCGCTGCCTTCGAGTCATAAAGGTAAAGTGAGCCGGCCGATACATTGACACTGGGATTGTCCTTGAGCAACTGCTTTTGTTCATCGGACCTGTCTTTTTCCGCTGTCTCCCTGGCCTTGCGAATTGGCTCCCGTAATTCCTCCGGGAGCTTTACAAGCTCCTTCTCGAAAGTCTGCTGGATGTAGTCCGACTGTTTCTTCAGCCGCTCCTGGTCAATCTTCTTTGCTTCCTCCTCGACCCGTGCGGATGCGGCTCGATCTTCATCGGTGTAGAGTGAGACCTGGCGGCCCTGGGGTGACTTCCAGTTCTTCCAGTCCAGGGCCGGCTCAAAGATAGCCCGCAGCCGGTAATAATCTTCCTGGCTGACAGGATCGTAGCGGTGGTTGTGACACTGGGCACAGCCAACCGTGATCCCCAGCAGCGATGTGGAGACAATCTTGATCGTCTCGGAAACGACGGCATTCCTGGCCGCATCCTGGTTCACATCTCCTGACCCGGTACCATCCGGTGCCATCCGCAGGAATCCCGTCGCGGTCAGTTTACCGACCTCGTCTGCCGTCAGGTTCTCCAGCTTCCGGCCAACCATCTCGTCACCAGCAAGTTGCTGCTGGATGAACTGGTCCAGGGGCATATCGGCATCCATGCTGCTGATGACCCAGTCACGATAGCGGAAAGCATTTGCCCGAACCGGGTCATCGTCCACCACTCCTTCTGAATCGGCGTAGCCTGCCACGTCCAGCCAGTGGCGTGCCCAGCGTTCTCCGTAAGCAGGAGAACTGAGCAGCCGGTCGACCAGCTGCTCGTAGGCATCCAGGCTCGCGTCGGAGACGAAGGACTCCACAGCAGCCGGGGACGGAGGGATTCCCAGCAGGTCAAAGTAGGCGCGGCGGATCAGCGTTACCCGATCTGCCTCGTCCGAGTAGGCAAGGCCCTGCTGTTCTAGCCGGGCCAGCAGGAACTGGTCCACCGGGTTACGTACTCGATCCCGCTGCCTGACCTGGGGCGGCTTTATCCGCTTGATCGGCTGGAAGGCCCAGAACGATCTTTCCTGCTCGGTGAAGTAAGGCTCGTCACCAAGCTGTTCCGGTTCGGGACGCAGTGTCTGGGCCCCGGACTTGATCCAGCGACCAATCAGGGCAATTTCATCACCGGTCAGCCGCTTCTCCACCTCCTCCGGAGGCATCTGGTCGGAACTGACATGCTGAAAAAGCAGGCTCTCATCGGCATCCCCGGGAACCACGGCCGGTCCAGATTCACCACCCACGACAATCAGCCGGCGAAGCCGCAAGTCGAGCCCCCCCTTGAGTTCCTCTCCCTCGCCATGGCAATGAAAACAATTGGCCTTGAAGATCGGTCGCACGTCTTGTTCATAAGAGGGCTGTCCTGACACCTGGCGATCCCTGGCCTGCACCGACAGGAGAGTGCTGACAAATGCCAGCAGGAAAACAAGTGGCGGGGTGATATATCGCTCGGCGGGGATTCGCATTGTCTCGGCGGGAAAAGAGCGGGGGAGGATCCAGAAATGGTTCTTTCCGGGATTTACTTGTACCTACCAGTATTTCGCAACATTCACTTCGCTACAAGCCAAATCCAGAGAGCTGCATGGTGAGTTCATGTTGAACCGGATGTTGTCATTTTGATGACGTTCATGGCCCAGCAAGGGTTGTACTTCAAGCGTGACTCTCGCCAGGCTGTTTGATTTATCCTTCAAGCTGGTAACACGTTCCAGCGATCAGTCAACAAATCACTGTTTTTCTGGCACAGTTGTTGCATTTATTTTAAATATTGCGGTCTCTACGACGACTTGTCAGTGGATTGCACCTGAACAACTTTTTTTCGAGGGGCTCGGTTCATGCAGAAAATACGACAGCGATGGCATATGGGGGTTCTTACAGCATTCCTTGCGGGATGGCTCACCACCACTGGCCAGGCATTTGAGCCCGCAGTCGAAGCGGATTGGGGTCAACCGGCTGCAGAAGTTTGTACAGGCGAGAAGCTGGGCACAGCGATTACCCTGTACGACAAACCCCAGGTCGCTGTCCGCATGGCCAGGGAGCAGGGGAAACTTGTCTACGTCCTCCAGGTCTCGGGTAATTTTGCCCGCGAGGAATTCACGTGAAACAACGCCCAAAAATTCAGGGCAGGTGCCCTGTCAGACCCACGTGTTGGAGAATATTTTGGCGAGCATTTCATCGCTACCTACCACCAGATCGGTGACTTTGAAGTCGTCAAGGTCAATGGTCAGCTTCAAAAGAACGGTGGCAACGTGGCCAGTTATTTCTGTACACCCGATGGCAGGGTCATCCATGTAACGGCAAAGCCGATTAGTGCGGACCAATTAATGCGGGAGGCGACCTGGGCAGTCGAGACGTACAACGACGCATTGACCACGGCGCCGAAAAACCTGCTTGCCCAAAGGAAGCTTGTGGAACAGGCTCACCTTGTCACCCTTCATGGAGAGATCTCGAGTTTTCAATCCCGGGTACAAGCTGAGATGCCCAAGGCCAGTCAGGATTATTACGACAAGATATATCGCGACCGTGCAGACAGGAAACGCCCGCCGGAACCGGCTCTTGTGGTTGCACGCCGGCGTGCCGCCCAGCAGCTCGGGGGTGACCGGGCACACCAGCTCATGGCGGCCCAGCCCCTGGCACCTTTCACGGAGGTCTACCGGGAGGTTTTCGAGAAACTGACCAACGAGCGTGTGATTGAAAACCGGGGTGTTGTCTATGCTGCCGCTGAGGGTCTCAAGCGAGCACAGGAAAATGGCCGGCCCGTCCTGCTGGTGCTGTACGAGGGCCATGGAGACTACAAGGATGAATGGGACGACAAGACAAAGGACCTGGTCCAGGATGTCTTCTATTCTCCCCGCGTCGCTCCTGTACTGCGCCAGTATGTTACTGTCTTCATTCCAAAGAGACAGCTCGCTGCACTCTCCAATCTCGCAGACCTCCCGGTCTATGCCGTGGGCCAGAAATCATCTCCGCTGTTGATAATGGCCAACTCCCGTGGTGAGCAGGTTGGGATGTCCTATGGATCCATTACTCCAGAACAACTCGCCAGCCAGCTCTGGCCGGCCATCCATGAGGCGCAGATGGACCATGCAGAGAAACTGGCGAGGGATGGCGAGTTCACGCCGGCCCTGAAAATACTCCAGCAGATCCGCATGGCATCAACGTCATTCACCGTGAACCAGCGAACCATGCAGCTCATCAACCAGGTCAAGTACCAGGTCGGTGAAAAATGGGCCGGCGAGGGGCGTTATCGCAATGCACTGCGGATCTTCACGACCGTCAGCCGATCCACCGATGACGAGGATCTGCGGCAGCGATCCATGGAGCGTGTTGCCCAGCTCCGCAGCATCTACGTGGTCGCATCTGCGGAAAACCACTGACTGGAGACGAGCAACCAGGGATGTCACCGGGGTTTCCCGGGGATCTGCGTTCGCATGCTGACCAGGTACTTGCCACACGTCACGTAGAGCGTGCGCAGGTCATTATCGCCAAAAGTACAGTTGGTAATCGTGTCGACCGGGGTCTCCCGGTAAGCGACCAGTTCTCCTGCTGGCGAGATGACGTGGATCCCCGGACGTGTGTCAAGTGTTTCACTGGTCTCCCGCGTTGCATGCAGGCCGGCAGCCACGTAGAGATTGCCCTCGGCGTCGATGCACATGCCGTCACCGCTCCGCCCCGGGTAAAAATTGATCAGGATCCGCTCGTTGCTGAGCGAGCCGTCTTCCGCCAGATCATAGGCTCGAATATCGCGGTGATGGTCTGCATCCGGGTGGGCCTCGATCAGGTACAGCGTCTTGTTGTCCGGGGAGATGACAATGCCATTAGGCATATGGATCTCAGGCCACTTGAGCAACTGGGTCACCGTCCCGCCCGGGTCGATACGGTAAACCGCGTTTACATTCCCCGTGCTCGGATCCTCGGTTCCTGGCCGAGAGGTAAAGTAAATTCGGCCCTGGCGATCCTGGCAGAGGTCATTGGGAGCCGCAAAGGGAAAGTTGTTGTACGTGTCGGCCAGCACCGTCAGTTGACCACTCTTCATCTCGGTGCGGGTCACCCTGCCAGCTCCCCCCTCGCAGGCGAGCAGGCGTCCGTCCTTGTCAAAGTAAAGTCCGTTGGCCAGGTTGCTGTCTTCCCGGTACGTGGAAAGCGACCTTCCGCCGGTATTCCAGGCGAGGATCTTTGCGGCTGGCACGTTGGTAAAAAGCAGGCGGCCGTCACCCGCCCAGGCAGGACCCTCGGTAAAGACTTTTTCGTCAACAACTTCTGCCAGGACTTCCGTCTTGCCCAGGAAGCGACGGGATTTAAGCCCGGCGTATTTCTGGCTCACTCCAGCAGCCGTTGCACGAGAGGAGAGAAGGACCGGGGCGCTCGCGGCCAGCGTCGTTGCCAGGAATCGGCGGCGGGTAAAAGTTGTCCCGTTCTTCCTCATATTTCGCTCCTAGTTCTGCAGAAAGCTCTCGCTGGCGACGACGGCCTGGATGAGATCCCGGAGGCCTTTATCCTTGCTGGCCATTTCCTTGCTGATCTTGTCGATGCCTGGGCGGTCACCGACTTCGAGTTCACGTCCTAACGCGTAGGTCAGCAGTTTTTCGGTCAGGCAGCGGGTGAACTGGTCCTGGCGATCCACCAGGAGTTTTCGGAATTCCGGAACTGTCTGGAACGAATCTCCGCCCGGGAGCTTGCCGGTGGAATCGATCGGAGTTTTCTCCTCGTATGCGTCCCGCCAGCCTCCAATGGCATCGAAGTTTTCCAATGCGAAGCCGAGCGGATCGATCTTGCGATGGCACTCGGCGCACGTTGCGCTTTCCCGATGCTTTTCGAGGTGCTCACGAATTGTGACAGCGCCGCGAATGTCCGGCTCGATTACGGGAACGTCGGGTGGAGGGGGCGGTGGTGTGTAGCCGAGCAGTTTCTCCAGCAGGTAAATGCCGCGGACGACAGGCGACGTATCCACGCCGTTGGCCGAGGCCGTCAGGAAAGCACCATGGCCTGGCAATCCGCCACGTCGGCTGCCTTTGAGCGAAACACGCTGCAGCTCGTTACCCTGGACGCCTTCGATGCCGTAGTGCAAAGCGAGTTCGCGATTGAGAAACGAATAATCGGCGTCCAGGAACTCCCGCAGCGAATGATTGTTATCAAGCACGTGCCGAAAAAACGTTTCTGTCTCTGCACGCATCGCGGTTTCCAGGTTGTCGCGGTAGTACTCAAGAAAGTCTTCTGACGGAGGCATGGTTCCGATATTGTCCAGGTCCAGCCATCGACGCACAAAATGTTTAACAAATCGATCCGACCGTGAATCGGCAAGCATGCGTGTCACTTGCCCCGATAAATCTGACTGCAATTTTCCGGCGGCTGCCAGTTTGAGAAGCGTTTCATCGGGAGGCGATGACCAGAGGAAATACGACAACCGCGACGCCAACGCGACTTCGCCCAGTTCACCTTCACCGAGATTCAGATACAGGAATCCGGGAGAACAAAGAATCGTCTGGCAGCCAAGCTGGAGGCCATGCAAAGGCTCCATGCCCTCGTGGAGCTTGCCGGCCACGAGTCGCTGGATCGGCTCCAGCTCTCCCTCAAGGGGCGGACGTCGAAATGCCTTTTCGGCGAATGCTTCAAGGCGCTGACCGATCGTCGTGGCATTCAGTTCGTCAGGCGTCAGGTTGCCATACAACGCGCGATGACCAGCGGTCGGCCAGGCATCAACGTGCGGGCCTTCGAGCTCGATTTTCCAGATCCGCAGACGCGGCCCCTGGTAAGCTTTGAGAACTCCGTGTGCCTTCTCGATACCGGCCTTCATATCGACGAAAGGTTTGAATTCCGGTTTGTCGGCGGCCTCGGTCGTCAGAAGTCGGACCATTCGCTTGGCCGCCAGGGGGCCGTTGCGAAAGCGGACTTCCGGCTCGTAGCCCGCTTCCATGTAGACGTTCCACTGAAACCACTGCGGTTCTTCATTCGTCAATTCGATTCGTGCCAGTGATGTCATCTTCGAGACGTTTCCGGTGCTCTCGACGCTGCCTCGCCGATCAACTGCGGCGACTTCCATCACCAGCGGATCACCGTTTCGAAAATCGCCCAGGGCCTTGCCATAGTCATGGACGCGGCCAACGGCTGCCGCTCGAACACGAATGGTGTAGATGCCGCTGTAAGGGACACCACCTTGCCGAAACAACGGCAGGAAGCCGATGTGTCCGCCGCGATAATGGCGGCCGTAGAGATCGGTGAAAGGTGTCTCTGGAATAAAACGGAAGCGATCGGTCTGGAAGAGTTTCGGCAGCCCGTTGGCGCTTTTGCCGCTGAAGTAGAACGGAGACTGCTGCGTGTAGTTCTTTGGTGGTGGACGGTCTCCAAACTGTGTGGCCCGACGAATGGCCTCTTCGGCGGCGCCAAAGTAGTGAACCATCAACATGCCGGAAGTGACCAGGCCGGCTCCATTGTTGTCGAATCCGTCGACAGTCACCTCCGCAGGAAAATCTTCGGCTGGATTCCAAACGTCGACATTGAGTCCCAGCAGGTCGCCAATCGTCTGGCGGTACTCCCATGAGTTCAGCCGCCGAAGCACACTGTGTCCGCCGGACGTATTCAGTTCGGCCCGGGCGGTCGTGAGCTGCCGAGTCAGATGGGCAATCGCCCTGGCACGCTCTTCTGTTGGCGGCTGAGGTTCTCCTTCCGGTGGCATGCTTTCAAGATTCAGCTGGTCGACGATTTCCTGGTAGCGTTCCAGGTCATCGAGCTTCCTGATCTGCGCCGGAAGGGTGTCGAATCGACGATCGGCCTTTTGTTTCTGGTTGCCATGACATCGGATGCAGTGTTTCTGGAGAAACGCCGAAGTCAGGTCGTCAGCGTCGGCAATCGAGCTGACCGCGATCAGAAGGAAAGCGACACATTGGATGATGGTTTTCATGGCCTGCCCTATCCGATTTCCATCGGGGAGAACGTTCCCGTACTTCTGCCAAACCGATCCCTCTCGGAGCCAAACCAGTGCAGAACGGACAGCCACAGATTCGAAAGCGGTACACGCTTGTGTTGCTCTGTGGGACAGACAACATGGCCATGGTGTTTGAATCCGCCCCCGGCAAGCAACACTGGAAGGTTTCGGTTGCTGTGGATCGACCCGTCGCTCATGCCGCTGCCGAACACGATCAGCGTGTTGTCAAAAATCTGTGCTTCCTTCAGTCGGGAAATGAAATTGTTGAGCTTTGTGGTCAGAAAGGCTTCCACGACTTGCAACTGGCCGATCCGATCTTCTGACTTACTGTGGTGAGACAGGCCGTGGTAACTGCCCAAGTCCAGTTCGGCCGTGCGGAACCCCAGTCCAGTTTCCAGCGTCGCGACGCGGGTAGAATCTGTCTGCAAAGCCAGGGCCAATAAGTCATAGAACAGAGCCACTTCGTCGATATGCTGTCGCTCTTCGTCCAGCACTTCATCCATCGGCGACTTTGGCTTGGGACGATCGAGCCACTCTTCTGACATCTGCAATCGCCGCTCAACATCCCGGACCGATGTCAGGTATTGGTCCAGCTTGTCGCGGTCTGACGCGTTGAGGGTTCGATTTAAGGCGCTCGCGGAATCACGCAGAGCGTCGAGCACACTGGCCCGGTGCTTCAATCGCGTTCGTTCCACTTCGCGTACACTTTGAGGCGAATTAACGAAGAGACCTCGAAACAGCGTGGCGGGATTGTTGATCGGCGGCACATGAACACCGGCTCTAGTCCAGCACATATCGGTGCCTCCTTCGATCCCGGTATTGATCGATGGGAAACGTGTGGAACTGCCGACATGCTCGGCGGCGGCCTGGTCGAGTGAGATATTCTTTTCCGGAAACCCGGCGGCTTCTTCTTTCTTGATGCTCGTCAGAAAGCCTTGGACTGCCTTGTGCCCGCCACTGAGTTCGTGATCCAGATGCGAAAACACCGTCAGGTCGTCGCGATGCATCTCAAGCGGCTTGAGTGTCGATGTCGGCACATAGTCCTTCCCGGCCGCCTTCGGAAAGAAGTTGCCCGGATAGAAGCCCAGGTGATTTCCGACGCAGACCAAACGCCGCGGCGACTTCTCAGCGATTGAAGTGCGGTCCGCAAAACTCTCCAGGGCCGGGAGCGACAGGGCGATACCCGTTCCCTGAAGGAATCGGCGGCGGGTAAGAAACGGGATCATGTGTTCTCTCTTGCTAGAATGGCGAGGTGACGTTCCCAGCAACCAGTATGGCCATACCTTCAGGCGAATTCAACGAACCGGCCACAGCCTGCATTGCTCTGGCAACGTGATACAATTTCTTGTGCAGGCTACGCATTTTCCATTCTCTCTGGATTCCCGGTGATGAAAACACGCCCCATTGATGTTCTGCTGCTGAGCATTGCCGGGATTTTCCTGGTGCTGGGAATCGTCAACATCGTTCACACGGCCGGCAGTGAATCCACCATCACGGTTCGTGATGGGAGCGGCCTGGCTGCCGTCGACTGGCTCATCATCGTGCTCTACGCATTGCTGACGGTCGGCCTGGGGTGGTACGTCAGCCGACGTCAGAAGACGAAAGAAGAATATTTCATCGGCAGTGGAAAAATGAATCCCATCCTGGTGGGTGTTTCCCTGTTTGCCACACTGCTCAGCACCATCAGCTATCTCTCCATGCCTGGAGAGATCCTCGGCAAGGGACCGGCCGGGCTGCTCACGCTGCCTGGCATGCTGCTGGTCTACTTCATCGTCGCCTACCTGATCGTGCCGCTCTACATGCGACAACGGGTCACGAGTGCCTACGAGCTCCTGGAGGCAAAACTGGGAGTCGGAATCCGCCTGCTCGGTGCCAGCATGTTCATCCTGCTGCGGCTCGTCTGGATGTCCCTGCTGATCTACCTGGCATCCATGGCGATGACCGTGATGATGGGCGTGGATGAGAAGTGGATTCCATTGATTGTCCTGATCACCGGTTTTGTTGCCGTTGCCTATACCTCGCTGGGGGGACTGCAAGCGGTCGTCATCACCGACCTGGTCCAGACAATCCTGCTTTTTGGCGGGGCCCTGACTGTGATTGCCATCGTGACCATTGATTTCGGAGGCTTCAGCTGGTTCCCGACTTCCTGGAACGAGAACTGGGATGTCCAGCCCCTTTTCAGCTGGGATCCCGCAACACGGGTGACGGTTTTTGCGGGCTTTCTGAACATGATGACCTGGTACGTCTGCACGGCCGCCGGAGACCAGACCTGCATCCAGCGATTCATGTCGACCGAGAACGCCGCTGCCGCCCGCAAGGCGTTCAAGGTCCAGCTGATTGTCTCGGTGATCGTCTCGCTGACCCTTGCTGCTGTCGGTGTTGCCCTGCTTGGATACTTCCAGAAACACTCGCTTCCAACAGATATTTCCATCAAGACAAATGCCGACAAGGTCTTTCCCTACTTCATTGGCAATATCCTGCCACCGGGTGTTTCCGGGCTGGTGGTGGCCGCCATGTTTGCGGCGGCGATGTCGAGCATCGATTCGGGTGTGAACTCGATCACGGCGGTGGTCAGCAGCGATTTCCTTGACCGCTTTGGCAAACCGACGGGTCGCCGCACGGCCATGTGGCTGGCCCTGGCGATTGGTGCGATCGTGGTGGTCAGCAGTTCAGCCATGGGGCTGGTGCCGGGCAACATCACCTCGGTGACCCAGAAAACCACGAACCTGCTGGTGACCCCGATCTTTGCACTCTTCTTCTTTGCCATGTTCGTCCCCTTTGCCCGTCCCCTGGGAGTCATTGCGGGCACTGTGACGGGAATCGTGACGGCCCTGCTGGTAGCTTTTTCCGGCGGCCTGTTTGGTTTTGTCACCGAGACTCCCTTGACCATAGAGCTGGGCGGAATGACCGAGGCGGTGGCCTTTGAGCACTCCCAGTCAACCCGTATTGCACTTCCCGAAAATGCAGGAAAGTTACTCCAGGACGGGGAGACCCTGGCACTGGAGCGACCGGACCAGCGCGTGGTGCTCGAATTTGATCATCGGCCGGCAAATCCTGGTGTCATCGAGGGTCACATGCCTGTCGAACTTGATGCCGCGACAACGCCCAGGCAGCTCGGGGAGAAGATCATCTCGCAGCTTGAGTCAGCAGATCCTCCGTTTCATGCCAGCATCAAGCCTGACGGGAGCCTGGCACTGGACCTGGAGTTGGATCCGGTCAGCTTCCTCTATATCGGCATCCTGGCCCTGCTGGCAAACCTCTCGGTCGGCACGATTGTCAGCTACCTGCTTTCCCGGGGAAAACCGGCAGAGCATCAGGCGAAGACCGGGCGGGGTACCGCAAAGCATGGGCTACGGGATGAAGATGCTGGCGAGGACGTTTGATAAGTAAAAAACCCGGCCTCACCAGCAAGGGTGAAGCCGGGTTAATTTTTGCATTTATGAACGCTGGGGCATCAGCCGCCAAGCATTTGACTGGCCCAGCAGGCGAAGACGCCGAAGAAGGACAGGCCTTCGATCAGGGCTGCGGCAATAATCATCGCGGTCTGGATGGTACCTGCAATCTCTGGCTGGCGAGCCATGCTCTCCAGTGCCGAGCTGGCAAGCTTTCCAATTCCCAGGCCGGCTCCAAGAACGACCAGGCCAATACCAACAGCATTGGGAACCAGTGGTGCAGGTGCTGAGACGGCCCCCTCTGCAGTGGCACCACCCTCCTGTGCCAGGAGCGGGGTTGCCATCAAGAGCACGGCTCCACAGCCAAGCACAACAAATTTAACGACATTGTTCACAGAACTTTCTCCTATTGATTGACCATCAAAAATTGCAATTGTTGTTAGCGGGCCAAATCATGAACGGATGACTCGTGAATTTGATCGCCGACCACATTTACCGGCGATTCTCCGCTGGCTTGCCAATGAAAACCCCTAAGCTATCCGTCCTGCATGGCGTCTGTCAACCGACCGAATCAGAGAATCTCATCGTCTTTCAAAAATATTTCTGATCGCCATTTCCGGCTAGGAGCTGCCCGGCTTGAGAAGCTTCCGTTTGAGCTGATCCACCAGCACGGCAACCAGAATCAGGGCACCATAAACCACGTTCGCTCGGTAGGAATCGACCCCCTGCATATTCAAGCCATTCTGGATCACGCCGAGGATCATTGCTCCAATAAAAGTACCGAAGATCTTCCCTTCACCTCCCATCAGACTTGTGCCACCAACAACGACAGCGGCAATCACCTGCAGCTCATAAAACTCACCAGCCTTCGGCCGCCCGCTGGTAAAGTGCGACACATCCATCACGCCTGCCAGCCCCGCGGCTGCTCCACAAATGGCATAAACAGCGATAATAACCCAGAACACCGGGACACCGGAAAGCCGGGCAGCCTGGGCATTGCCCCCTACCGCATAAACGTATCGGCCCAGGGCCGTATGGCTCATGGCGATATGTGCAAGCAGAAACAATACCAGCATCAAGGCGATCTGGTTTGGAATACCCAGGATCGTCCCACTATAAAGCGACGCGGTCCCGGCAGCCTCGACATCCACCGAGTCGGCACCCCCGGCAAGAATAAACGAGCAGCCACGGGCAATCATCATGAGCGCAAGCGTGACCACAAAAGGTGGCATCTTGAACCAGGTGATCATCAAGCCAACAAAAACGCCGCTCATCATGCAAACCGTGATGGCAATACCAAAAGCCGTGTAGACACCCAGCCCGGAAGCATCTGCTGCACCAAACCAGTCCCGGATCGTGACCGCCGAGATGAGAGCTGCCAGTGCCATCAGGCTGCCCACGGAGAGGTCAATCCCGGCTGTGATAATCACGAATGTCATCCCGATCGCCATGATGGCAACAGGCGCGTTCTGGTTGAGGATGCTTACAAGGTTTCTCCTGGTGAGAAATGTCGGCCACATGTAGCTCTTCGGCTCATAAACCTGTATTCCCTTCAAGGAAGGGTGCCCGGCAGCCAGGCTATTGAGCGAGGACTCCCTGAGCACTCCCCAGGTGCTGAAACAGAAATGATGAGTGGCAATCGCGTTGACGCGGATGCCCTGCTTGCCGAGTTTTTCCAGCTCGACCCGTGCATCCTTCGGTGACCTGGCATGAATAGTTGCCACGACAGTGGCACCATGCTGTTTCAGTTCGCTGGCAATGGCCTGGGCCAGCTCCCGGTCACCACTGGTCTGCCTTAGCAGGATGACAACCTGTGCATCGTCCCCCAGGGTCTCGGCCAGATTACGGGCCATCGCCCGTCCGGCACCCGGATCCTCTGGATGTTGTTCACTCCATGTCGCCCAGCTGATCAAGATTCCAAGCAGCAGGAGCACCAGCACCATGCCGTAATCCGTTATCAACCTGGATTGAAGGATTCGTTTCATGATTCCCTGGCTATTCTGCTTCCGGTTCCATGTATTCAAAAACACCCGTTTCGCCTGCCGGATCCTGGCTTGTTGACCCTGTTGCCAGCCGCATCACGTCTTCCTGGCTGGCCGTTGCCGGATCGGCGATTTCACCAGAAACCGTTCCCTCGTGCATGACCAGTATACGGTCACTCATCCCCAGCACTTCCGGCAACTCCGAGCTGATCATCAGGATCGCCTTTCCCTGTCGAGCAAGTTCATTCATCAGGAGATAGATCTCGTATTTTGCCCCCACATCAATACCCCGGGTCGGTTCATCAAAGATCACCAGCCGGGCATTTTTCTGAAGCCATTTTGCCAGCACCACTTTCTGCTGGTTTCCACCCGACAGTGTTTCCGTCCGCTGGCTGGCTCCCGTGGTCTTGATCTTCAGTTGCTCAACATATCCCCTGAAAGCCTCTCCTTCCTGGCGGGCATTGATAAACCCAAGCCGGGAAAAGTCCTTGATGTTAGGTAAGCCGAAATTGTCCTGAACCGAGATTCCCAGGACCAGCCCCTGGGATTTCCTGTCCTCGGTTAACAGGCAGATACCCTGCCGGATTGCCTGCCGGGGATTCTTGATATTTACCGCTTCTCCGTTTAACCATATCTCTCCATGATCTTTCTGGTCTGCCCCAAACAGGATCCTCACCATCTCGGTTCGTCCCGCTCCCACCAGCCCGGCGATGCCCAGGATCTCACCCTGCCGAACGGAAAAGGAGACATCTCGCACGGCCGGGGCTCGCGTCAGCCCACGAACAACAAGGTATTCGTCGCCTGGCGTGGCTTCAGCCTTTGGAAACTCATTATCCAGGCTTCGGCCGACCATCATCTCGATCATCTCTTCCCGGCCCACCTGGTCCATCGGTTTTGTGGCGACATGCTTGCCATCTCTCAAAACGGTCATGCGATCGGCAAATTGCTCGATCTCGTCCAGTCGGTGGCTGATATAAATAATCCCGATATCCTGGGCCTTGAGTTCCTCGATCACACGGGAAAGTCCCTTCACCTCGCGCGGTGTCAGGGCCGCAGTCGGTTCATCCATCACGACAATTCGCGCCTCAAGCGAAAGGGCCTTGGCGATTTCCACGATCTGCTGCTGGGCAACTGTCAGGTCGCGGCAGGGCGTCTCCGGATCGACTTGAATCCCTATGCGATCGAACAGGCGCTCCGCTTCCTGTCGTTCGCGTGCCGCATTCAGCCAGCTCAAGGCATGCCGTTGGCGTCCGAGGAAAATATTCTCGCGGGCCGTCAAGGCCGGTACCAGGTTGAATTCCTGGTAGATAATGCCCACCCCGGCCTGCTGGGCTGCCTGGGGGCTATCAATCCGGACACGGTTTCCGTCGATATAGATTTCCCCCGCATTGGGTGCATGAGCACCACCGAGGATCTTGATAAGGGTGCTTTTCCCGGCGCCGTTTTCTCCCAGCAGTGCCAGCACCTCACCGGGGTAGAGCGTGAGATCCACGTCGTCCAGGGCGCGCACGCCCGGGAACATCTTGCTAATGCCCCGCATCTCCAGAAGGGGCTTGCTGGATTTCGGGTCAGGCATAGATTGCCTTACTGTTGAAGCTCTGGATCCATCTCCGCATCGGCCTTGCGGTACAACGTTGTGGGAATCAATTCCAGGGCTTCAAAATCCTCTCCATTTTGATAGGCAAGAATCTTGGCCATGATTTCCCGGCCCATCTTGACCGGATATTGAATGGGATCCGCATAGATCTTCCCTTCAAGGATCGCCTGCTTGCCGGCCTTGGCCCCGTCAAAGCCCACGATCGTAATCTGTTCCGTTTTGCCGGCCTCGTCGATCGCTTTCCAGGCACCCAGGGCGGACGGGTCGTTAATGGCAAAGACCCCGGTAATATTGGGGTGGGCTACAAGCAGGTCGGTGGTTGCCTTGTAGCCGATGTCCTCGTCACCCCCACCATTGACCTCGGCGACAATCTGGATCTTTCCCTCCTCGCGGTCCCCGTTGTGCTTGTCGATCACTTCCATGAAGCCATCCACTCGCAACACGCAGGAATTTGCCTGCTTGTAATCGAGCACCAGTACCTCGCCACCCTGGTCTCCCAGGATCTCCACCATGGCCTTGCCGGCCAGCGTGCCTCCCTGGTAATTATCTGTTCCGATATGGCCGGCAATATCCACCCCCTCCGCCGTGCACTGGAGGTCGCATGTGAATACCGGGATTCCTGCTGCGTTGGCTTTCTTGATCGCCTCCCCGATGGCCAGCTTGTCGGTGGGATTAAGCACGATTGCCGAAACTCCCTTGCTGATGAATTCATCGATATGGTTCGCCTGCTTGCTGACATCCGAGTCCGCATCGTTGGCAATCAATTTATATCCAGCCGAGTTGGCTGCATCCTCCAGGTTCTCCTTGATGACCACAAAAAACGGGTTCTTGAAACTCATGGCGGAATAACCGATTGTCCCGCCTATATTTTCTTCCGCACTCATGTCTCCAGGCTCAGGGTCTGAACTGCATCCGGTGAACGAGAAGATGGCTGCCACAATAAAGCAGGCTAGTTTTCGCATTGAGCACTTCCATTTGGAGAACGGTGGGGGTGCAGCCTCTATCTCCCCTAAGCTTATTCGTTATGCAACCTGATTACGACTCCCGCTGCGATTCCTTCAGGAAACCGGATGACACCTTCCGGGATTCGATATACTGGTCGGAACAGATATTCCTGCCGCTTTTTCTCGCCCTGGAGGCAAAGAAGTTTCCCATGCTTTACCGTGCCCTGGCCACCCTGTTCGTCCTGCTGTTCTTCTCCCCCGATACAATGGCCGAAAACTGGCCACAGTGGCGCGGCCCAAATGCCAACAGCGTTGTCCCAGCCGGGGATTATCCGGCAACATGGAATGCGAACGAGGGAGTCGCCTGGAAGGTCGCCCTGCCAGGGAAAGGAAGCTCCACACCCGCTATCTGGGAAGATAACCTGTTTCTTACCTACAACGTCGGAACGGCAGCAAACACCCTGGCGTGCCTCGATCGCCAGGGGAAGGAAAAGTGGAAGGTGGAGCTAGGAACGGCCATTGCTGGAAAATACGGGATTGCCAGCGGTGCGAATCCCTCCCCTGTGACCGATGGCACGTACGTCTATGTTTTCTTCAAGAGCGGGGACCTGGCATGCCTGGATTTTGACGGCACGATCGTCTGGCACCAGAATGTCCAGCAGCTCTTCGGCAAGGACACCAGCGATACGATCTGGTGGGATCTTGGAACCTCGCCGGTCCTGACTCGTCGCTCCGTTGTACTCGCTTACCAGCGATCTGCGGCAAAAAAAGAAGCCGCCGAAAAGCCCCCCACCTACTCCGACAATTCCTTTGTCGTTGCCTTCGACCGGAAATCCGGCGATGTGAACTGGAAGCAGGACCGCAACCTGAAAGCCCCCAGGGAATCTGCCCAAAGCTACACAACCCCGCTGGTGATCGGCCATGGCAGAAGTCGGATCCAGGCGATCGTCGTGCTGGGTGCCGATCATGTTACCGCACACGATGAGACCGACGGAAAGGAACTCTGGCGATTCGGGACGCTCAACCCCAACCACGAGGAGTACTGGCGCAGCATTGCCTCTGCCACGTTCACCAAGGACTATATCTTTGCCCCCTACGCCCGCGGGGGAAGCCTGACAGCCATCAAGCACGGTGGCAGCGGCGATGTGACCGGGTCCCATCTGCACTGGGTAATCGAGAACGTCAGCTCGGACTGCGCCACCCCGATTGCCAGCGGGGGGAAGGTCTACAGCGGCACCGACCGTGGCATGCTGACATCGATCGACATCGCCACGGGCGAGATCGACTGGCAGATTGAACTGGAGAAGAGCGGGAAGCGCTACAAGTCCTCACCCATCCTGGCCGGCGACCGGATCTACTGGGCGCGGGAAGACGGCGCCATCTTTGTCCTGCAGGTTGGCAAGGAGCCAAAAATCATCGGCAAGAATGAAATGGGGGAATCGATGGTGGCCACCCCCATCCTTGTTGATGGCCAGCTCTTCCTGCGGACACTGGACCATCTCTATTGCATCAGCAAGTAAGGCGCGTTGCTCAGGGTTGCATGCCGCCACGGATCGCACCCGCCCCGGTGGCGCCATAATTATCAATGAAAGCCTGGTCCAGCGGTCGGCTGTTGGGAACCGCAAGCCATATCCGCAGCAGATGACGGCGGAGGGCCGGATCCTCGTGATCCTCGAAGGCAAACCGGCGATGGAAGTTAACCCAGTTATTGACCAGCAGGATATCTCCCCGCTGCTGGCGAAACTGCACATGCAAAGCACTCTCCTCGGCCACTTCTTCGAGGAAGTCCATCGCCTCGATCTGTTCAGGAGTGCAGTCGGGGGCGTCTTCAGACTGGTGGGCGCGGTCAACCAGGACGCGCAGGAAGCACCCGGCAAAATGGCCTTCACTAAATGAGAACACCGGCTGGCGGCAAAAGGGTAGGGCGTTGCCGGTATCCACATTGTGACGCAGGTAAGGAAGAGGCTGCAGAAGGGCATCCAGCAGGTCTGGGCGCCGGTGGAGAATCTCATTGTAGAGGGTCACGGAACTGACGAGCTGGTTTTCACCTCCCTGCTGGGCCTGGCGAAGACAAAGAAAAGCAATCACATCACAGCGGTCGGTATGAAAACTCAACCGTTTTCGAGTATTGGGCCCTCGAGCCCGGGATTGGCCAACCTGGAATCCTTCATCTCGCACGTGAAAAAACCGTTGCCCCTCGGCTGTCTGGGAGACAGCGGTGCCAACCTGACACATCATCGCCCAGAAAGCACATGCCACCTGCTCCTCGTCCAACACGTCAACTGGAAATCCCTTGATCATGGCAGCCCCACTTCCATGCTCCAGGTCATGCTGCACCGTGCTTAGGCGACCTGCCAGCCGGGGCATCACGTAGTCGCCGGCAGAAGTTTCCTGCCAGGCCCGTCCGGACTCAAGAACAGGTTCTATCGCCATCACCAGCTCTTGAATGTCCTCCTCGTCAAGCGTGAGCTGCCAGTCCGCTCGCCCCAGCAGCTCACTGCCTCGCCAGGCAGCAGGGATATCCAGGGGCTCACCTCTGCCCGCACCAACCATGAACTTCCTCCCGGGACTGGAAAACGCACGTGCACGATACCACAATAAGACCTGCCCTTCGTTGGTGAAGAGTACGATCTTTCAAGTCTCTGAAAG
>Ga0310342_100000641_pt1 | contig 20142 bp, 15 predicted proteins | sample S15DNA20500_MG_FD_206155 | JGI IMG/M metagenome (GOLD analysis project Ga0310342, IMG submission 206155) | Marine microbial communities from station ALOHA, North Pacific Subtropical Gyre - S1503-DNA-20-500_MG | ecosystem: Environmental > Aquatic > Marine > Oceanic | place: Pacific Ocean: North...
GCATGCCAAGTGGCGACTTGCCCAACAGAAAAAAGGTGGAAAAGGATGATGCGAGAGAAACTCATTGGATTGCTGATCCTTGCTGCACTATTGCTGCCATCTTCCTTGCAGGCTCAACAGAAATTTGAGCAAATGTCCCTGGAGCGGTGGGCCAAGCTTCGTGAAGTGGAACGTTACCAGTTGAATATCGCGGAGAAGTATTACAAGGAAGGTAAGTACAAGGTTGCCTTAACCGAGTACGAGAAGTACCTGGCACTTTATGAACGGAGCGAGGCCGCTTCTTATTCCCAGTTGAAATGGAGCCTTTGCCTGACCCATTTGCGTCGGCAAAACACGGCGATCAAAGAAGGGTTTCAGTCGGTCATTGATTATTGGCCGGACTCGGCAGAAGCGGCCAAGGCATCCTACCTGGTTGGCAAAACCTATGTAGCCATTGGCCGTATTTCCAGCGGTAAGAAGGCCTACCAGCGAACCATTATCGATTACGCTAAGGATCCGGTGGCAGTTTATTCACTGATGGGCCTGGCTGAAATTTCCCAGAGGGAAAAGGACGAGAAGAGCCTGATCAAGATCTGGAAACGCCTGGCATTTGACATTCCACGCAACAAGGCGGTTTCTGGTACCTGTGCGTCGGCGGCAACTTCCCTGACTAAATACTACTTCGCCAAGGGGATGTTCGAGGATGCCTTGAAGAGCCTGGAAACTAATTACAAGAAAGAACAACTGGCCTACTACGTTTACAGCTACGTCCGTTCACCCATCGGGTCGCTGGTGGGAACAGATGAAACTAAGACCCAGGGGCTTAAGCTGGCTGACCGGGCAATTGCTTACCTGAAGGCTGATTTTTCAACCGATTATTCTACCCCGGAACTTAAGGCTGCTGCCGCTGCGCAGTGGTATCGCATGATCGAGGTGGAATCCTATGCGGGGCGGGGTGATAAGGTGTTGGCTGCCTATGCCACGATGCTCAAAATCTTTGGCACCAACGATGACATCCTGGGGAGACTGGCCGATTACCACGCCGCTAAAAAGCGCTATGCTCAGGCGCGGACGATCTATCTCCGGTTCAAAGACAAGATCCAGGGACTGTCACGCGTAGCTGCCAGTTACCGTACTGAAATGAAAACGGCCGAAGCGATCAAGATTTACCAGCAACTGGTCGGACTCGATGCTGAAAAAGCCGCTTCCTGGCAGGGAGCACAAGGGGCAACGTATCGAGAAGTGGGGAAGTACCCGGAAGCGATCAAGGTCTACCAGGCATTGGTTCGAACGGATGCGGTGAACATTCAACAGTGGTTATGGGCACTGGCAACCACGCAACGCGACGCTGGCTTGATCAAAGAGGCGATCGGTGCCTTTCGACAGTGCGACAATTTCCCGGAAAACTACAAGCAAATGGCTTCCTGCCACCTGGCCTTAAAACAGCACAAGGAAGCTCTCATTCATTACGCTCAAATTCTCAAGGGGCACGAGGGGTCTGCTCCCTGGGCCCAACTGCAAATCGGTTATACCTATGAAAAGATGAAATCCACGGAAGCCGCCATCAAGGCCTTCCAACTTTGTTGTAAGAAATATCCCAAGGCATCGTATGCCAGCCAGGCGCATGCGCATCTGCAGAATAAATACAAGATCTCCGTGACCCTCGGTGGAGCCACCGACGACGAGTAATTCTAGCAGAGCCAGCATTGCAGTTAGTCCAGTGCCGTGCTGACCACCTCGGCGGTGCCGCCACAATGTCCCTGGATTACTTCCCGCACCAGTTCCAGGGCTGCTTGCCTCTCAGCGGCGGGGGTGGCGATTGTCGACTCGACAATCACCAGTACTTCACTCGCGGTTTCGCCGACCTTGCTGAAATCGGCCTGCAGGGAATCGAGGCGACAGAGTAGTCGCCCACGGGCATCCACGTAACCGAACTCGCCAGCCACGACCGCTTGAGGATCCGGACTTCCCAGCGGTGTGAAGGTCTCCTCACCGGTTAGAATCCGCAGCTCGACAGGACTGCTAATCTGCCCTGCATCATGGGCTCCCAGGCTGCAGAGCGTTTTTAGCGATACCAGGTTGTAAGAATCAACCAGGTTGTTGATTGCCGGTAACGTCCCATGCTTGAGCGCGTATTCCAGCAGTTTCTGGTTTGACGGGGGATGACGGCGAGGTTTAACGCCAACTTCTCGCAGGATCTGGTGCAGTTGGACGATTGCCGGCAACTGGCGAATCTCGGACCGACTCTGGTACTGCTGGCGGATGGCTTCGGCCGCTGCATCGATCTGGGCACGCAGGTCGTTCGACGCCGGCTCGATCGTTACCTCGCGGTGCAGGATGGCACCCGCACGAAGTCCCAATTGTTGACAGGACGCTGTAACGTGAAACATCTTCAGTCCACTTCCGTATAAAAACAGCCCGCGCCCACGACACGGCCAGCAAGATCTTCGATGATCTGCACCAGTTCTTGCCACAGGTACAAGGCCTGGCTGGCATCAACCCATAGCCAACAGACGGGATTGTCTCCCAGTTGATCTTTGATGAGCCCGCAACTGACGGCCGCCACGCGTGTGAAAACAGTCTCCCTGGGCATGAGGGCCTGGTAGTCTAATCCGCAAGTTTGCCCCATCAACTCTCTGACCCGCCGACCCGCCAGCAGCAGACCGGCATCTTGCCGGGACGTGATCAACAGGTCCTGCTGGTAACCATTGATGTGGAAGTCCGCACCCATCTCAACGTGGCTGCTGTCAATCGGCCCACGCAATAGAAACTCGTCGTTGCCGGTACGGGTTACCCAACCGTTGTCCGGTGTTGATGCACCCTGGTAGATCTCGCCGGGAACGGGTAGTCCCCGCGCTGAGAGCCAGTCGGCAGCACCCGGTCCCTTGAATTCGAACAACGGCAATCCACTCAAGTCGCACAGCGCCAGTTCCGAGATGGCTGCCCGTTCTTCAGCGGAGGAAGTGAAATGGCGTGGCAGGGAAGTGCCACCCAACTGGCACCAGTTGTCGCAGTGGCTCTCGTGCCAGCTGTGCAGAGGTGATCGTTTGATGGTGGTGGTGCTCATGGAGTTTTAATCCGCTGACAGTTGTTGTCGGGTGTTTTTTGGATCATAGAACGGTAAATCGGTCACTTCGACGGGCACCCGCGTGCCGTCGCTGACTTGGACTTGCAACGATGTGCCGGCAGTCGCCAGGTTGGGAGTCACAAAACCCATGGCAATGCCATGGCCCAGTGTTGATTGGGGACTGATACTGGTGATTCTGCCAGCCAACTGGTCGCCACTAAAAACCAGGTGGCATTCCTCTGGCCAGGGACCTTGATGGTCGGCAGCAAACCGGAAGCCGACCAGTTTTCGTTTCACGGTTTGCCGTCGAACGATCTGCAGACTGCGGCTACCAACGTAAAATGACTTGTTCTTGCCCAGTGCCCACTCCACGTCAGCTTCCAGTGGGTTGGTTAAGGCATCCGTATCATGACCGACAATCAGGTGTCCTTTCTCGAGCCGCAACAGTCGCTGCGCTTCGAGTCCAAAAGGTTGCAGGCCGACGGTTGAACCCTGTTCCAGTAAACAAGTCCATGCTTCTAGGGCCTGGTTAACGGGCAAGTGGATCTCGTAGCCGAGTTCACCGACAAAGCCGACTCGCAACAGCGTCGCGGGGATTCCCATTACGTCGGCTTGTCGGGCGCCGAGGTAAGGAAAGGCATCAGCGGACAGGTTTAACTCGGTGAGCGGCTGGAGAACCTGGCGGGCTGCCGGTCCTGCCAGGTTGAAGGCCGCCAACTGGCCGGTGACGTTGCTGAGCGTGACTTGTATGGAAAACTGTAAAGCCCACCGTTGCATGTTGCGGTAGAATGCCGCCACACCACTGCTGGTTGCAGAGACATAATAGTGGTCTTCGGCCAGGCGAGCGACGATGCCATCTTCGATGATGACGCCGGTTTCATCACAGGCGATCCCGTAGCGCAATGTACCAATCCGCTGTTTGTGAAAACGTCCCGTGTAAATCCGTTCCAGGAATTCTGCCGCCTGGGGGCCGCAAATGTTGATTTTACCGAGAGTACTTACGTCGATCAGGCCGGCTCGGGATCGTACGTTTTCTGCTTCTGAGAGGATTCTCTCTTGGCGCGACTGGCCCTGCTGCTGGTAGTATTCGGGCCGCAGCCAGTCGCCGCTATGGATCATGACGGCAGCGGATTGTCGATGCCAGTCGTCCAGGGGTGTCCGCCGCTGAGGATGGAAACGGCGTCCGGCCAGGTGTCCGATGGCTACGGGCTGGTAAAAGGGGCGTGATGTGGTGGTACCGGTTTCATTAATCGAAGCGTCATTGAGTTGTGCCAGGATTCGGACGGCAGGAAAGTTCGATAATTTTCCCTGGCTGGGCCCCATTCCGACCGTGCTAAACCGTTTTAACAGCTCGACATTGTCGTAACCTTCCTGGTGCGAGTTCTGGAAATCTTTCAAATGCAGGTCTTCGTCCAGGTCGACGAAATTCTTTTTTCCAGGATGGGAAAAAATGGGATAGGGGTGACTTGGTGGTGGCCCCTGGTGCGCTGATACGTCCGGCAGTGGTCCGTCGTAGAGGTCCAGTTGGGCGGCTGCGGCCAGGCCGGCACGTTCACCATCAGCTATCTGGGCAGCCAACTCGAAGATTCCATTGGCACGTCCCGCGACTAGCACGTGGTTGGGCAAGTCGGAGGGGACCAGTTGGTGGAGTTGCTCTGAGTATTGGAAGCGGCCACCGGCCTGGGAAATGAGGGCTGAGTTGGGATGCCAGCCGACGCTGACCAGGAGTCCGTCGCATGAGATCCGCTGACGCTGTCCGCTCAGCGGCTGGCCCTGGTCATCGAGCGGACAGAGGCTGGCTCCACGGATCGATTTTTTGCCGGCTCCGGCATGCGCTGCGAAGACAGTATGGCCCGGGTAAATCGCGACACCCGCACCGCGCAGGTCATCGGCCAGCGAGGAGGGTTCTCCCTCGGGCCGCAGGTCGGCAATGGCGGCAACCGCGACCTGGCAGTCCAGCAGTTCGCGAGCCAGCTGGTATCCTGCTGTCCCGGCAGTCAGGATCACCGCTTGCTGGCAGGGGGCCACGGCGTACTGGTGGATCAAGCGCTGGGCAGCCGATCCGAGCATCACGCCCGGCAGGTCGTTGTTCTGGAAGATGGCCGGTTGTTCAATACAACCGGTAGCGAGCAACGTCGCCCGGGTACGTAATTTCGTCAGTCGCCTGTTATCGACCAGTGCGACCCACTGGTCGGCGTACCAGCCCGCGGCCTGAGTCCCGCAACGTAGTTGGATCTGATCGGACTGCTGAATTTCCGAAAGTTTTTCAGCGAGCAGTTCTCGAGCGGTTGAATTACCAACCCATTGCCAGCAAAGACTGCCACCGGGCCTCTGGTGTTCCTCGACCAACAGGACTTTCAGCCCCTGGTGAGCGGCCGTGGTTGCAGCAGAAAGGCCGGCTGGCCCACTGCCGACGACCAGCAGGTCACAGAAATCGTAATTCTTGGGGGAGGCTTGCGGCTTGCTCTCTGGGTTGATTGCCCCCAACCCGGCGACTTTCCGCATCTGGCGTTCGAAGAAAGGAAACAAGCGGCGCGGTGTGTGAAACGCCTTGTAGTAGAATCCGACCGGCAGGAAGCGACTCATCCGTTCCATCCAGCGAAGCCGGTCTCGTTCGACGCCACCCGCCGTATTAACGGCTCGCAAGTTCATACCGTCGGCCAGTTGTAGCTGGTCTCCACGCATGTTGGTCTGCAGACCATTTTCGATCAGCACGTTCGCATCATGTCCGGCCAGGCTATAAATGCCCCGCGGGCGATGGTACTTGAAACTGCGGCCCAGGACCCGGCAGCCCTCTGCCCAGAGTGCACTGCTTACTACATCACCGTGGTATCCCTGGTAATCACGACCCTCGAACTTGAATTGAACCGGTTGCTGCCGGTCAACCCAGTGATGTTCCTGTGGTGGCAACCGTTTATCCACGACCATCCTCCTGGCCGTAGAGATAGGTGCGGTTCACGATGTCGGTGACGATGTCGCGTTCTGCCAGGAACCAGGTGCCGCTGGCCAGGTGATACCACCATTCGACCTTTACACCAGGTTGTCCCTCGCGATGAAAGACATGATCTGCCCACTGTTCGTCCGTAACGGCTGCTGGATCCGGTAATTCTCGAAGTTCTCCACCGAACAGGAATTCCTGGATGGGGCGCGGTCCGTTGATGGGGCAGGTCAGGATCTTCATAGTTTTAATGTCCTACGGAGGCAGCTCCCTTTTCTCCCACGAGTTGAAAGTCACGGAATCGACTGAGACCAAACGACTCGATCAAGGGATCGGGTCGGTCTTGGGCAACCGTGGCGGCCATTGTTTTGCCACTGACGGGCGTGGCCTTGAATCCCCAGGTCCCCCAGCCCGCGTCGAGATAAAACCCCTTGATCGGCGTGGTCCCCATGATCGGAGAAAAGTCCGGTGTCATGTCGCACAGACCTGCCCATTGGCGCAGCACCTTGATGTCGGACAGGCAGGGAAACAGGTCCAGCAGGTGCGCGGACAAGCTCTCGGCGAAAGCGAGCGAGGACCGCATCGAGGTCAGTTCATAAGGATCCAGGGACGCCCCTGCAACCAGCTCCCCGCGAGTCGACTGGCTCACGTAGAGGTGCATGCTGGCCGAGACGATGATAGGGTTCAGCCAGGGTTTGAGCGGTTCGGTGACCATGGCTTGCAGCGGATAGACCACCAGGGGTGTGCGGAGACCGACCATGCTGGTGATCGATGGGGTCCAGCCAGCCACGGCCGAGAGAACCTTGCGCGTTTTAATATAGCCCCGGTCGGTGTGCACCCCGATGACCTGGTCGTCACGCACTTCGATATCAGTGACTGTGGTCTGCTGGTGAATTTCCGCACCCCGTTGATCGGCACCACGGGCATACGCCCAGGTAACTGCATCGTGCCGTGCGATCGATCCGGGCGGATGGTAGAGGGCCCCCTGGACGGGAGCCTGGTGGCCACCACAGCTTAAGTCGATCTCTGGTGCGCTGCGCTGAATGAAGTCCGGGCCCACGATTTCGCTGTCGATGCCGAGCGTTTTATTGACTTCCGCCCGCCAACGCTGGACACGCAGCGAGGCAGGTGAATGGGCCAGCGTAAAATGACCACGTCGGGTATAGAACAGGTTAAAGTCCAATTCGCTCGACAAACCCTCGAACAAATCCAGGCTGGTCTGGTAGAACCGTCCCCCTTCCTGGGTCAGGTAGTTGGATCGCACGATGGCCGTGTTGCGGCCGGTGCCACCGCCACCGAGATAGCCCTTTTCCAGGACGGCCACATTGTGGATTCCGTGGTCCTTGGCCAGGTAATAAGCGGCTGCCAGCCCATGGCCACCACCGCCGATCACCACCACGTCGTACTCGTCGTTCAAGGAGGATGGGCTGCGGAACATGCGGCCCTCGGGGTGCCGCCTGCGCAGACCAAACTTTAACAATCGATACGGCATGGCGGGTGAGAGACTCCATTCAGCGAAAGCCGGCGACTAGAAGAAAGTCAGGTACTTGTCAATTTCCCAGGATGACACCTGGCTATCATACTCTTCCCATTCCTGGGTCTTTAAGGAAATAAACTCTTCGGCGATCGGTCCCAGCGCCTGCTGGATAACCTCATCTTCGCGAAGTTCTGCAACGGCTTCCGAGAGGGACTGGGGCAGGATCTGGGTTCCCGTGGCCAGGACTTCCGCCAGTGGGCGAGCGTACATGTTCTCAAGGTTCGGTTCGCCGGGATCAATCTGGTTGGTGATGCCGTCCAGCCCGGCCGCGGCATAAGCCGCCAGGGCCAGATACGGGTTGCAACCTGCGGAGATGGTGCGATCTTCGAAATGACCGGGTCCGGCGGTGCGGATCATCTGGGTCCGGTTGTTGTCTCCATAGGTGACAAATGCTGGGGTCCAAGTGAATCCACTGCGGCTGGAGAAGATGCCAGAGCCCAGTTTCAATCGCTTGTAGCAGTTGACCGTCGGGCTGGCGATTGCACAGAGCGCGCGGGCATGTCGCAGGATGCCGCCAACAAAGTGGTAGCCTAACTGGGAACATCCCAGTCCGCGGGCGTCCGACTCATCGTCAAAGAGACATTCGCCGCTGCTGGCATCGGCCAGGTGAAAGTGAGCATGCAGGCCACTGCCGGTGCGGTCACCAAACGGCTTGGCCATGTGGGTGGCAATCGCCCCGTACTTCTTGGCGACCTGTGAGGTTGCCATTTTGAAGAACGTGATCCGGTCGGCCGTGGTCAGGGCATCCTGGTAGTCGAAATTGATCTCGTACTGACCGTTGCCGTCCTCGTGATCCGTTTGGTAGACGCCCCAGCCGAGTTCGTTGAGTGAGGAGGTTAAGTCCTGCAGGTAGCCCATGGCCGGTGCCATCGAGCGGAAGTCATAACACGGTTTTGCCAGGTTATCTACCTGGTCAGGATCCCAGGGTGCGATCGAGCCATCCTCGTTACGGGTGACCAGGAAGTGTTCCGGTTCCATGCCGACGTTGAAAACATAGCCAGCCTCTCGTAGTGTTCCGAGAACCCGCTGGAGGTTCGTTCGCGGGCAGTACGGGTAGGACTCGCCATCGACAAAGAGGTCCGCGGCAAACCGGGCAGTGTTTGGCATCCAGGGCAGGGGAGTGTAGCTGTCCAGGTCAATACGGGCCAGCATGTCGTGTGAATGCGGGCCCTGTCCCGAACCCCAGACCGCCGCTCCAGCAAACCCGGCACCGTCGTCAATCATGTCATCCAGCGAACTGACGGGGACCATCTTTACCTTGGCTGTCCCATTCATATCCACGAACTGGGCAAGCAGGAACTCGATGCCATCGTCGCTGAGTTGCTTGCGAATTTGTTCTCGATCAGCCATCGTTGTGCTCCTCGTGTTGATTCGAAACGCCCTCAGAGAGTGAATCGGCTGTCAGTTGTCTTACTGCCTGAGCGTAATGTCGACTTTCGCTGTTCAACTTCCAGACCAGGAAATAGAGGCAAAATAATGCGGCGGCGGCGACCATCAAAATTTCCAACCCGGCCCAGGGGTAGATGGGCCCGACTTCGAGAGGATTGGTTTGCCAGTTTTCAATCGTTGGTTTCATTGGTTATTTCTCCGCAGTCGACTGGTTTCCAAGGGCCGCTTCTGCTTCCGCTAATTCCAGTTGGTGGTCGTGTTCCAGGATTAGGGTGTCATGGTCCAGGCCGGCCAATTCTACCTCGGCAGGAATTCGCAGTAGCCCGGCTCGCTTCAATCCCCAGGCTGCCAGGTAACAGGGGAGGAAGCCGAGAACGACGAACATGATAATGGCACCAGCCAACTGACCCCAGGGGGTGATGGGTGCATAGCCGGCCGTGGCTGAACTGGGATAACCCCAAAGGATAAAACCACAGGCGATCACACCGATCGTTCCACAGTAACCATGAATGGCCACCGCACCGACCGCATCGTCGATCTTGAAACGGCGCTCGACCCAGTAGTGCAACTTGTAGCCACACCAGACTCCCAGGATCGCGATAAAAAATGCCTGGATCGGGTGGTAAAGATCGTTACCAGCCGAGGCAGTGATGATACCGCCAAGTCCCCCCTGGAAAGTCCAGAAAGGGTCGCCCTTGGAGACGATGTAACCGATCAGCAATCCACCGGTCAGCGCCATCAGGAAGTTAATAGTAATGCCACTGAGCGTAGTAGGTGTCAGGTAAATCGTCGTCGCCGAAAAGAAAGTTTCGTTGTCGGCTGGATTGATATCGAGAATGGGAACATTGCAGGCGGCATAAAATCCCCAGAAACCGGTGTAGATCAGAAACATGCCGATGATGATCATCCACGTGTTGTGGGCCGGAAAGACTCGGGGCGTTCCATCCTGGCGAAATCGACCCAGTCGTGGGCCCAGGTGAATGAGGATCGCGAGCGCGGATCCACCGGCCAGGCCATGGATCACTCCCGAGGCATAAGCATCGTGATAGCCCAGTTTTTGTACCATCCAGCCGGCATCGGACCAGCCCCAGGCCGCATCGATGACCCAGGTTACACAGCCAACCAGGATGGCCAGCAACCAGAACGCTCCGGATCGGATGCGCTCGATCACGGCACCGGAGAGGATTGAGCCGGCGGTCCAGGAGAATAACAGGAAGGCAGCCCAGAAGACCCCGTTCAGCCGTGCCCAGGTAGCGGTCTCTTCGCTGGTGAGATTGTCACCCGCCGGGGCGCCGCCCATGTGAGGTCCCATCAGTTCGTTCCAGGGTTCTGCCCAGGGTGCCGACTTGAGTCCCCCGGTGATTCCGGGCCCGTTTTGCACGGCAAAGTAGAGCCACCAGCCGAAGAAGAAAAATCCGAACGTGATCACCGGGATCAGCATCGAGTTTTTCATCAGTGTGTTGAGCTTGTTCTTTTCTCGCGATACGCCCACCTCATAGAGGCAGAAGCCAACATGGATGAGGAACATCAGGACCACGGTCACCCAGTAGTAGAACTCGGTGAAGAGGACGTTCAGTGCGCTCAGTTGGTCAGTCATCGTGTTACTATTCTTGTCCCGGGATCCAGTTCGTACCAGCGAGAGGGACCCGCGCCATGGCGGCAGCCTCGACGGTCAAGGCAACCAGGTCTTCTTTTTCCAGGTGGTGGACATTCGATTTTCCGCAGGCCCGGGCCAGCGTACTTAACTCCATGGTCAGTACTTGCAGGTAATTGTGCAGTTGCCTGGCTGCTTGCTCTGGATCGAGTCGTTTTTCCAGGACTTCATCCTGGGTGGTAATGCCGACCGGGCATTGCCCCGTATGACAATGGTGACAGAAACCAGGCTCCGTCCCCAGTTGCTGGTATCCTTCCAGTGCGTCGTGCCATTGCTCGTCCTGGAAGTAAGCGTGATGGTTGCAACCCATAGCCACCAGCACGGCCTGCCCCATGGCAACCGCATCGGCACCCAGGGCCAGTGCCTTGGCTACGTCGGCGCCACTGCGAATACCCCCGGAGATGATTAACTGGACTTCCCCCACCGCATCGAGTTCTTCCAGTGCTTCGACTGCCAGCGGCAGAGCGGCCAGAGTGGGGATGCCCGTGTGTTCGATGAAAACTTGCTGAGTGGCCGCGGTCCCGCCCTGCATCCCGTCGATCACGACCACGTCGGCGCCCGCTTTGACCGCCAGTTTGACATCATCGCGGACCCGCGTGGCACCCATTTTGACGTAGACCGGGATTTCCCAGTCGGTGATCTCCCGCAACTCTTCGATCTTGATCTTTAAATCGTCCGGGCCGACCCAGTCCGGGTGGCGGCAGGCAGATCGCTGATCGATGCCCGCTGGCAGCGTGCGCATCTCGGCAACACGTTCGCTAACCTTCTGGCCCAGCAGCATGCCGCCACCGCCAGGTTTGGCCCCCTGGCCCAAGACAATTTCCACGGCATTGGCTTGTCGCAGGTCGTCCGGGTTAAAGCCGTACCGCGAGGGCAGGCACTGGTAGACCAGCGTCTTTGAAGATTGCCGCTCCTCGGGCGTCATGCCACCGTCGCCGGTGGTAGTAGAGGTGCCCGCCTTAGTGGCGGCCAGGCCAAGGGCTTCTTTGACATTAGCAGATAACGAGCCAAAGCTCATGCCGGCAATCGTGACCGGCGTTTCCAACTGAATCGGTGTCTTGGCATGCCGGCTGCCTAGCACGGTTTCGGTAGAGCACTTTTCACGGTAGCCCTCCAGTGGATAACGCGACGCCGAGGCGGTTAGGAAAACCAGGTCGTCGAAACAGGGAAGCGAACGCTTGGCACCCATTCCCCGAATTTCGTACAACCCCCGCTCGGCTGCCTGGCGAATGTAGCCGAGCGCATGACGATCCAGTCCGGCGCTTTCTTCGTTTTCCCGGGGATTGGTCACAGTCAATACTCCTGTCCGGCGTCGGCATTCCAGTGATAGAGTTGGCGGGCCGAACCAATACGCTTGAAACTCGCTGGATCATATTCTAGCTCAGCTTTTTCCAGCAGTGTGGCGACGCGCTGCAAATCCTCTGGCTCCATCGGCTGCTCGCAGGCATCGGCCCCCAGACTGGCAATCGATCCATGCACGTAAAGGGTCGCTTCGTAGAGCGAATCACCCAGGTGGTGTCCCGCATCTCCACAAATCACCATCGTCCCGGCCTGCGCCATGAAGGCCGAGAAGTGGCCCACACTGCCGCCGACCACGATATCGGTACCTTTCAGGGAAATGCCGCAGCGAGACGACGTGTTTCCCTCGATAACCAGTAAACCACCCTGGCCTGACGCGCCCGCACATTCCGATGCGTGTCCCTTCACGCGCACCGTTCCGGACATCATGTTCTCAGCCACGCTCCAGCCGACGTTGCCGTGGATGGTGACGTGGGCCAGCTTATTCATACCGGCGGTAAAATAGCCGGCGTGCCCTCGAATCTCAATGGCCACCTCCTGGTCCATGCCAGCAGCAATGCTGTGCAGTCCGTCAGGGTTGGCAATTTCTACCTGCTCGATAGCCGGTTCCCCCAGTTCATGATGAAGGTACTGGTTGAGTTCTCGGACGGTCATCGTTGCCAGGTCGAATTGAGTCACAGTTGCCATGAGTAGATTTCCTCCGGCAAGGGCTCAAAGACAGTGGCCGATTCAATATCCGGCAGATGGGCCAGGGAGCGGAATTCAGAGGCGACGGCCACGTAGTCGTCGGTCTCTGCCACCACCGCTGGCTTGCAGGCAAAGGCGTCACGAACCAGCACCAGTCGATCCGCGGTTGCCATCAAGAACGTGTAAAAACCATCCAGGACAGAAAAAGAAGCTTCGATCGCCTCTTCCAGGGTATCTCCCTCACTCATTCTCCATTCCAGGAAACGACAACCGGCCTCGGTGTCGTTGTCGGTTTCAAAGTGGATTCCCTTGCGCTGCAGTTTTCGGCGAATACTGTTGGGGTTGGATAGTGATCCATTGTGGACCAGGCAAAAGTCTTCTCCCGCCGTAAACGGATGGGCGTGTGCCGGAGAGACGGTTGATTCGGTTGCCATCCGCGTGTGGGCGATGACGTGGCTGCCCGTGAGTGAAGTAAACTGGTAACGATCGGCCAGTTGTTGCGGGTGCCCCTCGTCCTTGTAGACCTCGATCGATTTGCCAACCGAGAGCAGATGAACCGCAGGGTAGGAACCTTGCAGCCAACGCTTCAATTGAACCGGTGTGGCAGAACTGACAAGCGCCGCGTGGCTTTCGCAGGTGCGCCATTCTGATTGCCCATCGAACTGTGATCGAAAATCGTTCTGAAACATCGACCAGTCAAATTGGTCGTTGGCGTGGAAGAACCCGTAGCGTCGATCACCATTCTCCAGGGGAGTATGAAAGACGGCCAGGCCTGCTGAGTCGGGGCCACGCGTGCCCATGCAGGTGACCATCGGTGTAACCAGTTCACCCAAACGTGCGCGGTAGTTGTCGCTCCGGGCCAACAAGCCAATGATGCCGCACACGACCGCCCTCCAGGAGATGACCAGGGAGATAGGAAAACCAGGGAAACCCAAGCAGAATTCGTTATAACTGGCGCTATGGGGGGGGTCAATAGGCCGCGCCTTTGTCTGCCAGGATGCAGAAACGTCGGCTGCAAAGCGAGTGGTTGTCCCGGAAAGAATAGCTAGCCAGGACAAGCCTACTTAGAGTCGTTCTCGGTTTCGCAGTGACTGCAGAAGAGCACCTTGGAATCAGGATAATCTTTTTTCCAGACATCCCAGCGAACATTGCGGGTGCACTGCTTGTCATCCAGGGGTGTCAGGCACTCGCCCTTCTGAGAACCTGAAATGGCCTTGCCCGTTTCTTGTACCCACTCGGACCCCGTTTTCTTGTCGAACATGACCAGGTTGCCATGCACAACTTTCCCGGAGACTCGCATCTCCATAGTATCATTAGCATCCTTCAAGCGTCGCTCATGAACCATGAGCGTTTGTTCGCTCGATCAGTAACTGCAAGCGATCGCACTGTTGCCAACCGTGTCGTTGATCACCTGGTGGTATTGCAGAACGTAAAGTGGATAGAAGCGGCTCTTGCCATCGATCGAAACACCGATTCCCTTGGTGCCACCGGCAATCTTGGCGTCGTTGGCGGCGACGAATTCCGGTTTGATGATCGCCGGGCGAGCATCCTTTTTCCGATACTGGATCGGTTGGTGATGCGGTTTGCCACCGGTAGCCGTTTCCCGCAGGCGGTGATCGTTGGCAGCCTGGCCGTCAAGCACGTAAGCGTCGTAGAGACCTGGACCGTAAACCAGCCCGCAGATGAGCAGGGCCAGCAGTGGCAGGCCGATAAGCAGAGCTTTCTTCATCTCCAAAACCTTTCTGTAAGGCTGAGCTTGAAATTGTTTGGGTCGACAAGTTTATGTTACAGGCAATATCGGTCAGCAATCCAAAGCGATTGATTTATTCTTCCTGGATCGTGATCTGTTGATTCAGTTTAACGTCTTTTTGCACGGTCGTCTTGCCACTGGGCCAGTGAACTGTCACGGAATCGGCTTGTTCTGCCTTTCCAAGGCCAAAATGCCTGATCAAACTTTGACTACTCAAATAACTGGAACTCAGTACGCACTGACGGCTATAGGTGTTCGCCCCCACTTTGACTTCAATTTGGGCCCCGATTCCAAACCGATTACTGGTGGTTCCTGCCAGTTTGACTTGCAGCCAGTTGCCTGTCTCTTTGGACGTGTTTTGCAGCAGCGTCCCTTCCCCACTATGGAGTACGATTGCCACATCCATCCGGCCATCCTGGTTGTAATCCGCACAGGCCAGCCCGCGGGCGATCAGTTCCCGTTGGAAAAATTTGCCGCCCGACTTGCTGATGTCAACAAAATTGGCATCCCCATCATTGCGGAGTAAGCGGCATTTTTGCGGAAGTAATTTGGGATCCTTCAGCACTTCCAGCGTCAGCTCATCCTCGATCGTACTGCCATTGGCCAGTACGATATCCAGGTGACCGTCATTGTCCAGGTCAATCAACTCAACTCCCCAGCCCACATCAGCGGGCGACTTGATATCCAGGATTCCCGTGCTGGGTCCGACATCTTCCATCAAGATCGACTGATCCGGAGTCGTCGCGCTTTGATTCTTCCAGAGCGCGTGATCTTCGTTGACCCAGTGTGTTGTAAACAAATCCATCCGGCCTTCGTGCCAGACGTCTCCAACTGCAATTCCCATGCTGGCGCGACGATCGTAGGTCCCGGACAGGGCCGAGATGTCCTTGAACGTGCCGTCACCGTTGTTCTGGTACATGGCATCGGCCGTTCCCACGTCGTTGGCGATGTAGAGATCGGGCCAGTTGTCATTGTTGAAGTCGCAGAAGAGAGCTTGCATGCTCTTGCCGGCCGGGTTTGCCACGCCGGCCTTGTCGGTGACATCCGAAAAAACTCCAGTGCCATCGTTCTGCAGCAGGATGCTGGGCAGTGGATCGTAGGAGACCGGGTTGGTCCAGACGGCTGGCCGCCCTGCGACCAGCGGTCGGTTGCGGGCCTTTTCGCGATCAAAATGAACATAGCCACAGAGGAACAGGTCCAAGTCCCCGTCCTGGTCATAATCACCGGCAGTCATGCCCAGTAAGAACTGGTCGATGGTTCCCAGTCCCGAGGCCTCGGTTTTTTCTTCGAAGGTGCCGTCACCACGATTGCGATAGAGGATAGCGCCATGGTAATGGGTTACGGCCAAGTCGAGGTAACCATCATTGTCGACGTCCAGCCAGAGACAGCCATAGTCCCAGCCGACGTGCCCCACGCCTGCCGCCTTGGTCACATCGGTGAATTTTCCATTGCCGTCATTGCGATAAAGCTGGTTGCCGGGGCGCGATTTAAGCTTTGCGGGATCCATCAGGAAGGGACCGGCAAAATTGACGAAATAGAGGTCTTCGTCCCCGTCATTGTCATAGTCAGCCCAGCCAAGTCCAGAACCGACGTCTTCGGGAATCAGTGAATCCCGGCGAGAGTTAAAGTGCTTGAACTGGATGCCAGCTTGCTGCTGGGCAGTCACGAAGTGAATCGGCCCCTCAACGGCCACTTCCTTGCTGTCACCCGAGTGCGGATCGGCTGATTTTCGGCAGCCTGCCAGTAGCAGCAGGCCCATTAGCAGTAGTGCCAATGATCGTCGTTGCATAGTCTCTTACCCTCTTACAATTGCCCGTCAAAAACGGCTCATCGTTCAGATTAACGCGACTGCCAGTCCTGATTCAACGGGAAATCGCCGGCAAAAGGCCTTTTCTTTAAGCTGACTGGTGCGGTCGGGAGGAAGATTCGGGCCATAGCAATCATGGGGACAAGTACGCAGCCTGCAGGCCATCGGTTCATTGCCAGACGGCAGGTGAATTGCCCCGCTTTGGGCTGGCCAATTACCGCGGTTTTGACTGCTGCAATTGGTTCCAGAACTGCTGCTGGTTGTAGCTGCGCGTCTGGTAGGTGCGCAGGTAGTGCCGGTAACGAGCAGAGTCCGGCACCGCGTCGTTGAGTCCGGGCGGGTAGCTGGACATGCCCGGGTAGGGGAGTGGATCGACATGGTGACCAAGGACGGTATTCAAATCAGCATCCTTGTCCCAGCCGACATTATGTAACAGAAAGTCTCGCTGCCAGCCTGTCGGTGGTGGTGGCAATTGCGCAAACCGTAGCGTCATCTCGTCCCCCGCGCCGAGCACGACCAGGCGACTGTCGGCTGCTACCAGTAACTCGGTTACGTCTCCAAAACGTGTGAAGTTACCAGCCATTGGTGGCCAGGCTGGCTGACGGCTAACCTGCTCGTAATCATACTGTTCCGGCCCGTGATGCCGTCCCGAATGCCGGGCTGAAAAACCTCGCTCGTGTAGTTCGGCAGCGATCAGCGGGACTGGCGTTTGCTGGAACTTGCCCGGTTTTGCATCGACGGCTACCTGGATCGAGTCCCAGTACAGTTCCATGCTGCTCTGCATCCGAAGCCGGTAATCTCCCCCGACGAACTGGTCGACGGGCACGTCCACCACGATCGTCTTGGTTTTGCCACCCGGAAATCCCATGTGGGGAACGACTTGTTTCCAACCAGTTGCCTGCTCTGGATCCGGGACCCAGAGCGACGGAGGTTGTGGCGGGGCCAGGGCCGGGTTTTGAGAGATGGCCACGTTGACCGAGGTGTCGGTTGGGAAAACCCAGCCGGTCATGACCAGCTTGATTTGCTGGGGATTATTCAGCGCTCCCAGGTCCAGTTCCAGGAAGTACTTGTTGGTCAAACCCTGCTTGAGACGATGATCGAACAGTTTCAGGTAACGCCCATCACGGCGATTGATTACCGGGAGCACGTCCTGGCCCTGGTCATCGCGGGCCGCCACGGGAGCTGCCAGCTGGCTGTTGGGAATGGCATGGACCTGGAATTGGGAAACACTGGGTGGTCCGACTTTTTCATTGGAGAAGATCGAAATGTCGGCGGGATGATCGAGGGCGATTAGCGCGACCTGGTCGAAGTAAGCGGCTTCCCAGAGTTCCTCGGTCACTTGCATGCGGTACTCTCCTTCGATCGCCCGCAGTTTTTCACCGGGGATCAGCAGGTATTCCCAGTCACGCGTGGGAGCGACGACCCCTTCGGCCAGTTGCAGTCCAATCGGAGCCGCCCACAACAAGTCGGTGAAGAACTCGTATTTTTCACCCGTCCAGGTATAGAGGTAAGGACAGGATCCCTTGAGTAAACGTTGTTTCTCGGTTACGGCCAGATTGCTTTTGGGTGAGATGACGTTCTGGGGAATCCCGTTGGTCCACAAGACCCGCAGCACGTCTGCCTGCTGTTTGTTACCGATCCCGAAATGAGTTACCTGGCCACTCACCAGTTGGGCCTGGTACTGCTGGCCAACCCTTACTTCGACGAGGCTGCCGACACCGAACAGGTTGGTTCGCTGGGCCTGGAGCTTGGGGTCTGCCTCTGCGCAGAGCCGCACGTCGATCCAGTTGTTCCTGTTTCCCCCGTTGTTGTTGCACCAATGGACTGCGTTGCCGACCACCAGGGCCAGGTCCTGGTCGCCATCCTGGTCCAAGTCTCCCACGGCACAGGCACTAACATTCCCGGCGGGAACCCCGCTCGGAGAAAAGGCCTTCGAGAATTGACCATTGCCACTACCAGGGAAGATTTGAACGCCCTGCTTACCCCAGGAGACAACGTCCGGTATGCCATCATTGTTATGATCCCAGCTGCTGACACCGCTGGCTGCCGTGTCGGATATTTTCAGAGTGCGGGTTGCCCACACCGATTCGCCGGGTCGCGTGGAAGTGAGCGTGAGCGAGATACCCTGGTCGTGAGCCGCCAGCAGATCCCAGGAACCGTTGCCGTCCATTTCGCAGGGGACCAGCTGGTTCAGACCGGCGGGAGGTCCCAGGTCTTTTTTAAGTGCTTGCCAGCGAAATCGTCCGTGACGAATATTTTCCAGGCGAGCCAGTGGTGCCTGGTCATGACCCACCAGGATATCTACCAGCACATTACGGTCCCAATCGACGGCTGCCAGGCTGACCGGTTTTACGCTTTCACTTCCCTCCAGCTGGGATCCACTCGTTCTCTCGGTAAACGTCCACTTCTCCTGGTTAATCCAGAGGGAGATGCCTGTGCCGGTGGCCATGACCAGGTCCAGGTCACCGTCATGGTCAATGTCGGTAGCCAGCGGCTGCTGGATTGGGTCGTCTGGATCAAGCGTCAGCGGGGATTTACGTTCTATTAACTGCCGCTGCTGCGGGGCAGCGGCCTGGCTGTTCTCCAGGAAACGATAACCACCTTCTCCATAAACGATCAGGTCTTCATCCGAGATTTCAAACCCGGCTGTGTTTTTTTTCTGTATGTCCCGGTCGAGATCAGCGACCAGCAGGCGTTTCATGCCAGCGGGTACAGGGCATTGACCGATCAGTTGCCAGCCGTCCGGTCCGCGGTTGCGGTAAACCTCGACTGCTGTTTTTCGCAGCACTGCCAGGTCGAGTGTTTCGTCCAAGTCAAAATCCACCAGGGCAATGTCGAGAGCGTCTGTAATGTCAGAAAGCTGCTGATCGTCCACGGCAGAGAGAGTGACTGGGTTCTTATCGGCGTCGGTCGTGTTGACTGGAGGAAACTGTTTGTAGAACTTCTCTGAAAAATCATGGATCACGTATTCCAGCACATGACGACCAAGCTGGTTGAGATCGGACTGGTAAATAAGTTCCGGTCGCACGACATTAAAAACCTGGATCATGCGGATGCGCACGTCGCTCCAGGCCTGTTCGTCGCCAGCTTCGATGCGTTTGGCAAGGGAGCTTAGTTCGGTATCTAGCTGGATTTGCTGTCGTTCGATCACGCTGGCCAGCGGACGTAAAAGTCGCTCGGCAGTTTCCAGGGTTTCCAAGATAGCTGAATCCCGGGACTGGGCCTGCAGGCTGACGAGGTGTTCCAGCAAAACCAGGTTGTCGCTGTTGGCCGCATAAGCCTGTTGCAGAGCTTGCTGGCGGAGCTCGACATCCTTGCCGTCACGGACCAGCATGAACAACTCGGCCCAGGGCACGAAGTCATTGGGCATCTTCTTGCAGGCCGCCTCGTAATGCGTGATGGCAGCCTGGTCATCACCACTGGCAATTGCCAGCTTCGCTGCCAGCAGGTCAGCAATGCCACTGGTCGAATCGAACCCCTGTAATTCATCAACGGCAGACTGGCACTCTTGTTTAAGCTGATCGAACTTCGCCCGCTCGGTGTTCTTGTCGATTTTTTCCAGCGCCAGCAGCCTGGCGACGGCCAGGTTGCGTGGGCCAATCAACTCGGTGGGCAACCGGCGCGCCAGTTCGGCAAAGGCCGTGATGCTTTCTGATCCGTCGTTCTTGTCCTGGTTGGGGATGTTTTCCAGTTGGCCGATGGCCGTGTTCTTCAACTGTACCAGGTTTGAGGCCTGGTCGGGGTCAATTCTTGGTTCCGGTTCAGCGTCGCGGAAAAAGAGTAACCAGATGGTAATGACAGCTGCCAGTGCCAGTCCGGAGGCCACGAGCCAGCGCGTTGGTTTGGAGAGTGATTGGTTCATCGCACGGTTCGCTTCCTGCGGAATTGCAATTGCGGCAATCTTCTTCCTAGAAACAGTAACAATTGATGCCCGAGAATCCAAGCGGTGAAGGGACGAAGCCGAGGAGTTTTTCTGTTTCTGGAACAGACGGTCAGGATTTGCAGAGAGGCGATTTGGCGGGAAAGACTCGCGGG
>Ga0310342_100000643_pt1 | contig 20139 bp, 27 predicted proteins | sample S15DNA20500_MG_FD_206155 | JGI IMG/M metagenome (GOLD analysis project Ga0310342, IMG submission 206155) | Marine microbial communities from station ALOHA, North Pacific Subtropical Gyre - S1503-DNA-20-500_MG | ecosystem: Environmental > Aquatic > Marine > Oceanic | place: Pacific Ocean: North...
CTCGATTACCTAGCGTCAAAAAACATAACCTAGAACCCGACACTATAGGAAAATATCAATGAGCGCAAACGTAACGGCAACTATCGATAGTGGTTCAATCAAGAACGTCGACATTAACGCTTCCGCTGAAATTACGCGAAGCAAGCTGGCTCTAGAAACAAAGCAGCAGTCGATCAAAAAAGAGTCGTTGAGGATTTTCGACAGTGCAACAAATGCAGTTCTGCCAAACGCCGCGGCGGGAGATGACCTGGGGTTTGTGCTTGGCACGCTGGGAACCGACGCGCACAGCATACAGACCAGCGACTCAAAGGCCGCGAGCGTCACGCAGAAAGCGCGGTTCACGGTGACGCTTGGCGACAACTACGAACCCGGCGGAAGCATCAGCCTTGCCGCGCATGCAGGAATGTTGACAACAGTGTCGGACACTACCGCCACGATCACATTTTCTGCTTATGCCTCAGACGAAGATGATCTTTCCCACGGATCAAATCTAGTCACAGATTCCGCCAAAACCATAAATTCAATCAGCCTTGCAGCCAAATCATTCACGATAAATCCTGCCGGACTTGTCTCCGGCGATGAACTGTCGGTACTAATGACGATCGCCGTTGTAGACTCATCGACTGGTACGGCAGTCATCGGACTCGTCAGCAAGATCTACCTCAACACTCAGGTACGCGGTTGATTCAGCGCGCGTGCGTTTGCGGCGGAGTCATTGCGGCCGGCAAGTGCGACCGTTGCGACACCAGTCGCACGAGGCGCGCAAATGTATATGGACGAGACTACCGAAAGGTGCGGAAAGGCTATCTAGCGCGACATCCATTGTGCAGCGATTGCGACAGAAGAGGAGTGCCTAAGACCGCGAAAGAAGTACATCACGTGCGGAAAGTTTCTCAACGACCGGATCTAAAGCTAAGTTGGACAAACCTGATGGGGCTGTGCCGTGCATGTCATGCCAAGCGGACTGCGCGCGGCGAATAAATACCTGAAATAACGTGAAATGCGCATAATGGAGGGGGGGTAGGCTAGATTCTATCCCGAATTGGCGAAGCGGACAGCGGTGCCACTATTCACGGAAATCCACAAAAAAAACTTTCGCGATGGAGTATAGCAAATGCCGAGTGGCCGAAAACCGCTGTCGACAGCTTCACACGAACTCACTGGCGCGCACGATAAGAATCCAGGCCGCCGAAACGCACGCGAACCGCGGCCGCCATCCGGCACGCCGGACATACCCGCACATCTAAAAGGTGTCGCTGCAAAAAAATGGCGACAACTGGCGTCATTACTATATGGCATGCGCGCGGTGACAGTCGCAGACTCCGACATGTTAGAGCTTTATTGTGACACGTATGCAGCGTACCGCCTCGCCCGAAAAAACGTCGCAGAGACGGGTCAGGTAATCGTGGTCAGAAAAGAAGCAGGCGGGCTAGTCGAGGTCAAACGAAATCCGCACTCGACAGAATATCACCGTTACGCCGATCGACTGGCAAAGCTACTGGCAGAAATGGGGCTGACCCCGTCAAGTAGAACTAGGATTGCGGTTACCGCACAGGAAGACGACGACCCATTCATGGAGTGGCTGAGCGCAAACAGGGAGGCGTTGAATTGATCGCGGCGAACACCTACGCGGCGCAGATGGAGCGATACTGCAAAGGAGTAGAGTCCGGCAATGTGATTGCATGCAAGGCAGTGCAGGCCGCGGTGGCGAGGCATCGCGTAGACATGGCTAGGCAAGACACTGAGGACTTCCCATTCCGGTTTGACGCTGACCGCGCGGAGGCATCATGTGCGTTCTTCATGTTCGCGCTGCGCCACAGCATCGGCAGCGGTTGGGCCGACAAGCCGTTCGTACTGTCGCCGTGGCAGGTTTTTGTGAACTCCAATATTTTCGGGTGGAAGCGTAGCGACGGAACACGCAAGTTTCGGCGAGTGCATATCAGCGTCGCTAAGAAAAATGGTAAAAGCACGTATGCCGCCGGGCTGGCGTTGTCACTGCTCTACGCCGATCACGAATCGGTGGCGCAGATTTTTGTCGGTGCCACCAAGTTCGATCAGGCGAAAATAATCTTCGACGAAGCGGAAAGGATGTTGCGCCAGTCTCCGCACCTCCTCAAAATTTCAGAAGTCCGCCGCGCGCCGCCAAGCATAATTTCGGGATGGTCGTTTATTAAGCCGCTGGGGTCGGACCGCGCATTTAATGGCCTGAATCCGCACGGCGTATTTTTCGATGAACTCCACGAATGGAAAGAACACCACCGAGAATTTTATGACGCAATGACGACCGGCAGCGGGTCACGAACGCAACCGCTGCAAGTAACCACAACGACCGCGGGCGATCAAATGTCGTTGCTTTGGCGGGAGGAAACAGAATACTGCCGCGACGTACTTTCCGGCGATCATGTGGACGAGTCCTTGTTTGCATTTCTCGCAGAGCTAGACGCAGGCGACGACCCGCTAGACGAATCGGTCTGGGAAAAAGCGAACCCGAATATCGATATATCTATTTCGCGAGAGTACCTACGAGAGCAGGCAACACGCGCAGGCCGGCAGGCGACCGCGCTAAACACGTTTGTGCGATACCATGCCAACCGGGAAGTATCATCGAGCACAAGCGTAATCGACCGCGATGAATGGGATGCATGCGCCGGCCAGTTAAGCGATTGGGCGACGGCAGACGCCATCTGCGGCGGCATTGACCTGGGCGGCGGGTTTGACCTAGCAGCCACAGCATTCTGCGCCCGGTGGCGAATCGACACACCGACAGCCGATGACGGCGGAACTCCCCTATATCGTTTCGAGATACAAAGCAGGAGTTACATCGACACTAAGAGCGAGCGAGACACGACGCAGCAACCGTGGCAACAGTGGATTGCAGACGGCAGTTTGATTGCGTCCGAGTGGGTGTTGCAGCGATTGGGCGACGACTTTCTTGAGTCTGCGCAATCGCTGGGCGCGGCAGAATTCGCGTTTGATCCCTGGAACATGAAACTACTGGCGGAACAGCTTTCTGAACAAGGGATGACCGCAACCGAATTTCCGCAAAGGGGACCGCACTACGCGGAGCCCATTGAGCAGTTTTTGAAAGCGATCGATGACGGCAGAATAACGCACGACGGCAACGACGAGGTATTACGCTGGTGCGCAACAAACTTAGCGCTCAAGCCAGGGTTCCGCGGCGGATGGATGCCGGACCGCAAAAACAGTCGCTCTAAAATAGACGCAATCGTCGCGGTGTTGATGGCTTTTAGAATGGCTTTATTTGCGCCGCCGACACCGTTATGGTTTTATGCGGAACAAGAATTGGAAATATCATGACAGACCTTAGCTTTGAATATGTCGCGGGAGTGCATCGCGCAGAAACGCGCGGACTTAACGAGCCGACGTTCGACCTTTCCGATCCGCATAGTTGGCAGCAAATATTTGGCGGTGAGACCGCGTCGCATTCCGGCGTGACGGTCACAGCGAAAAGCGCGCTAGAATATTCTCCGGTCTGGCAGGCAGTGAACTTGATTTCCGGCGACGTGGCAAAACTGCCACTCAATATATACAGCAGGCTACCAGACGGTACGAAAGCAGTTGACAGGTCACACCCAGCGCAGAAGGTGCTGCGGCGGTATGCCAACCCGGGCATGTCTGCGTTTAAATTCTGGCGGAGGATGATGGTGCACGCTCTGATCTGGAATAACGCTTATGCTAAAATCTTCCGCAACGCCCGCGGCGAAGTCACCGAGCTGCTTCCGCTGCTGCCCGACAGAACGCGACCAGAAGCGACCGCGGACGGCATCGTATACGCTAGTGAAATAGGCGGCGAACTTCGCGCATACTTTCCCCACGAGATATTCCATATAGAAGGCATCTCAGTCAACGGGCTGGCAGATTGCGAACTGGTCAGCAACGCGAGGCACTCATGGGGCCTGGGGCTGGCGTCAGAACGGTTTGCGAGCAGGTTCTTTGCAAGCGGCGGCAGAATCGGCGGCATACTGGAGCTACCGCTAGGTATGCCAAAGATCGCACGAGACACGATTGAAGAAGGGTTCCGCCGCACGTACGAGAGAGATGACAGCGCGTTCAAGACCGTCATTTTGCGCGACTCGGCAAAGTTTCACGCCGGCCAGTTCGACCCGCAAAAAGGCCAGTTGGTCGAAAGCCGCAAGGAACAAGTCCGCGATGTGGCGCGCTGGTACAACCTGCCGCCGCACAAACTCGGCGACGATACGCGCGTGAGTTACAACAGCCTGGAGCAAGAAAACAGAAGCTACCTTGATTCAACATTGTCGCACTGGTTGCGAACAATCGAGGGTGAAGCAAACGTGAAATGCCTGCTTACCAAGGAGCAAGCCACCGACTCGCATTACGCTGAATATAATACTGACGCATTTATCGCCGCCGATATCAAGACGCAAACGGAAATCGGGCGACTAGAAATAGATATGGGAACCCTAAGCCCGGACGAATTCCGCGCGATGAAAAACCGCACGGCGCGCAAAGACGGCCGCGGCGGACTGTATCGCGAGCCAGCCGCAAATCACACCGTATCTGCCGCCGACAATAGCGACAAAGAGCGCGGGGCTATTCTAGCAATTCTGAGGAGGACCACTCGCCGACTATCCAAGCAGTCGCCGGCGCGATTTGTAAAATGGGTGGACTACCTAGCGCGTAAGGAATTCGAATCTGATTTCTTGCAGGAAGTTCCAGGGGCAACGGCGGAACACGCGCGCCGCCGGGTCGCGCCGATAATAGACGGACTAGTGGCCTGTATCTTCTTGCCGCAAGAAGAGATCTCAAGCGCGGTGCTAGGGTTTTGTGAAACACAAACGGAGAAAATCAATGCAGCGATTTGTAACGAGTAAGCCAGTTGAGGCGCGGCAAGAAGATGGTGTGACTGTGTTGAGCGGTTACGCCGCGGTGTTTTACGATCCGACTGACGCCGGGACAGAGTTCGAATTATTCGATGGGTTTGTTGAGCGTATTTTGCCGGGTGCATTTTCGGCAGCAATGGTCCACGATGATGTTCGAGCGTTGTTCAATCATTCGCCCGACATGATTCTAGGTCGAAACAAAGCTGGAACACTTAGACTGAAAGAAGACAACGTAGGCCTGCTGTATGAAATCGACCTTCCGCCTACTCAAGTCGGCCGCGACGTTGCAGCGTCAGTGGATCGCGGCGACGTGACTGGAAGCAGTTTTGCGTTTCAGATTCAGGAGCAAAACCGGCGAACAACAAACGCCGGAATTGACGTGCGAGAACTCTGTCAGGTGAGCTTGTTCGACGTGGGGCCGTGTTCATTTCCCGCGTACTCGTCAACGAGCGTGTCAGCAAGAACAGGACAGACAGACGGCGAAGTGATCGCCATTAAGGCCGAACTAGAGTCCCGCAAAAAAACAAGGGAGAGCGTGCGGCGCAGGTTGATGCTGATCGAAAAGGGATTGACTTAATCGCTGTCGCGCAGGTATTATGAAGGTGCAATTCAGGATTTAACTATCCACGGAAGCGACCCCGCAGGGCAGTAGCTTTCACTAGCCGCGAACGCAATGTTTCATGGCCGGTGCAAGCTACTGCCCTGTTTTTGTGCGCAGACGAAGCCAAAAAACAACAGGAGAAACAATAATGGCATGCGACCTAATCCAAGAAAAGCATGAAGAAAAACAAGTTCTGGCCGCTCAAATCAAAGAACTCGGTGCTAGTCCTGACGAGTGGTCCGCCGAGGATCGGTCAAGCTGGGATACATTAAACGCTGCGTATGATCTGATTGACGGCGAAATAGCAGAAATCACGGAGCGCGCTGAACGTGCGGTCCGTCTCGCGCACATCGAAGAATCGGCAGAGCGGCAGGAGTCCGCGCGAAAAACTGAGGTTGGCCAGGCGCGGCAGATTAAAAGCGGCCGCCCGACAGAGGAGCAGCGAGCGTTGGCACTTCAAGCATTTTTTCGCGCGCACGCTGGACGCGAGTTGAAGGATCGACACAAAGAGGCACTGGCTGTCACCGGGATGAATCCATCCGCGCCAGAATTCAAAAGCCGATGGGCCAGAACCTTCGCGCCGAACGGGTTGCAAAAATGGCAGCGCGGGACATCCGCGGTGCCTGGCGAACAGCGCGCAGACCTTCAAGTCGGAACGGACAGTGAAGGCGGTTACACGGTTCCAGAAGGATTTATGACGAGTCTCGAAACCGCGCTGTCATCATTTGGCGGACTCCGAAACATTGCACAGATTGTTTCTACTTCGACCGGCAGTGACATCCCTTGGCCGACGCTGGATGACACTGGAAATACGGGTGAGCTACTCGCAGAAGAAGCAAGTATTGGTTCAAGCGTCGCGCCTACATTTGGCGTCGTGACGCTCAAGGCGTACAAATATTCTTCGAAGCCAATTCTCGTTTCGGCCGAACTGCTAGAAGATTCTGCTTTCAACCTCGCCGCAATTCTGGGGTCAGCACTGGGGGAGCGAATCGGAAGAATCACCAGCACACATTACGCCACAGGGGACGCATCATCGAAGCCACAAGGCGTTACCGTTGGCGCGTCTGCTGGTGTCACGGCGGCAGGCGCTGCCGCGGTAACGTCGGACGAAGTTATTGCGCTACAAGAGTCGCTCGATCCGGCATACCAATCGTTCCCCAGTACGGGGTGGGCGTTTCATCAGTCGACGCGAAAGGCAATTCGCCAGTTGAAAGACGGCGACGACCAGTATCTATGGCAGCCGGGACTGCGAGCCGGCGAACCTGACCTGATCCTTGGTCGGCCATATTCAGTAGTGCAGGACATGCCAGAAATGGCAACCGGCGTGGTCTCAATTGTTTACGGCGCGTTTGAAAAATACATCATTCGCGATGCTGGCGCAGCAAGGTTCTTCCGCCTCGACGAACTTTACCGCGCGAACGATCAGACAGGTTTTGTGATGTTCAGCCGGCATGACGGCCGCGTCTTGCAGACCAATGCACTCAAAAAATTAACACAGGCATAACGCAATGAAGATTCGGTTCCTGACCTCTGTTGCCGGCAACCCGACTGCCAGCCGCGGCGACGTAAGGGAAGTGCGCGACGACGAAGCCATGCGGTTTATTGCCAGCCATGCCGCTGTCGCGATGCCTCCCGCCGCGCCGCATCCAGAACCGCCGCCGAAAAAGAAGTATCGGTCAAAGGTTAAAAAATGACATACGGTGTCAGTGTAACCACCGACCCAATAGAAGAACCTATAGGACTGGCCGAAGCCAAGTCCTACTGCCAGATTGCGCAGAGCATTACAGCGCATGACCAGGATTTAGTCCGCAGCATCCGCGCCGCGCGTCAATTTATCGAGGCGACTACGCATCGGTCTATAATCACGCAGACACGAGAGCTAACGATTGACCGATTCCCGCACGGCAGGAACTATATTCTTCTGCCGTTCACTCCGCTGAAATCGATAACGTCGATATTCTACATCGACACTGAAGGCGTCTCGACGGAGTGGGCATCCGACAAGTTCGACGTAAGCACTTCGCGACAGCCGGGAGAAGTCCGCCGCGCGTGGGATGAAAACTGGCCGACTGTCAGGCCGGTTGTTGACGCGGTCACGATAACGTACGTGGCTGGATACGGCGCGACATCCGACGTTCCGCACAATTTGCGCGCGGCAATGTTGCTGTTAATAGAGCATTGGTTTGTCAACCGGAGTGCAGTCGTCACCGGAACGATTGCGACCACGATTCCGCTCGCAGTAGATGCTCTTCTCAGTGGACTTTCAGTTGGCGACGAATTTCTAACCTACGGCGGCCCCCCATGACGATTAAACGGCACGTCTGCGACATCAAGCGACCTAGCGAGACCCGCGATAGCCGCGGTCAGGTCACCGGGACGGACACTACTATAGCTGTCGACGTACCGTTTTCTCTAAAGCCGCTCACTGGCCGCGAACGCGAGTTAGCTCGGCAGGAGTTCGCCGACGCTTCGTCCTTGGTGAACATCCATCTTGACCCGGCGTGGGGCGTTACGCCGGCAGATTATCTTGTGCGCCGCGGTGGCGTGCTGTCTGGCCGGTCGCTGGCGATTAAGTATATTCGAGACGACGAAACGAGCGGACTAAATACGGAAATGCTTTGCGGTGAGGGGGATCTGTGATGGGATTAGAGATCGACACCGCATCACTCGAACGGGACATCTTGCGCACAGGCCGCCGGCTAGATGGCATGACAGCGAAGGTACAGAAAGCAATCTTGCGCAAGTCAGTACGCGCCGCTGTCGCGCCGCTCACAAAGGAACTAAAAGCCAATGCCCCTGCGACATCTGGACGTGACCTGCGAAGGACGTTTGGCGTCATGGTTCGCACGCTGCCCGCGGCAGTTATGGCCGCGGCCGGCCAGTCAAAGGCAAAGCGCAAGAGGCGACGCGCCGCTCATCTGCACGTGGTTGACCAGAGTACAAAACCGCACGCGATAACCGGAAGATTTCGAGGTCGAGACGGAGTAGTAAGAGAAGGCACATTTGCCCACCCAGGAACTCGCGGGCAAGAGTTTGTCGAGCAAACGGCGCAAAGTACGCTCAAGAAGTCGCTGGGAATATTCGCAAAAAAACTGGCCGCGGAAATAGAAAAGGAAGCAGATGGGAAGCGTTGACGAATCACTAGTTTCATATCTGCTAGGACGGTCCGGCATCACGTCGCTGGTGGAAGCCAGGGTGTCCCAGGCGACCGTACCAGAGCGCGAATCACTGCCGTACATTTGGGTCAACAGGGGCGCGTCAGAGACACTGGACGACCTATCAGCAAACCCTAGTGATACCACAGCATTTTACGAGTCGTTCGACGTAGAGTGCGTATCGGGCGATCTTGCCAAAGCACAGCTATTAGCGGCCGAGGTTAAGTCGCTGCACAAGAATCGGGGCGAGTTCGGGGCAGGAGAAGTACAAGCGCTGATTGTGTCCGACCATTCCGATCACTACCGACCAAAGAATATTGGTGATGACGACGGCCGCCACGTAGCGTCAGTGGAAATTGAAATCATCGGTTATACGGAGTAAAAACATGGCAGCGAAATCAGTCGCGCTAGGAACCCTTGTCAGAATCGATTTTGACGGTGGAACTACATATACAACCGTTGGGAGAATTAAGGGAGCGCAACCGCCAAACCAAACCGGAACAGAGGCCGATGGCAAGGAGCTTAACGACACTCTTGACGTGCCGATCCCAGGCATCGAGTCGCCTAGCGAATTTACGTTTACGCAATACTGGTATCCAGGCGATACCGAGGGCGCCAAAGTTGACGACGCATTTGACGCGCGCCGCGATGACGCAGGGTCTGGCGGCGGCGTGTTAGGTGTGCAGTTGGCGTACCCGCACGACGGCACGGATTCATCGGACACCATGCCAACAGAGACATTCGACGTTAGACTTCTGGCTGTCGCGAAAGCTCCGGCCGATGACCCGAACTCTGTGTTTATTCGCGACGTGACCTGCCGCCGGATTACAGCGATCACAGCCGGCACCTATACAGTGCCCTAACAATTCCAGTAAGGCTCAAGCGTGACGTTCTTTAATTTCGCCGGCGTACAAAACCCAACCGACACCCATCGCGATATATTCGTTGAGTCCCTCGGCGCACACATAAGAATGCTGAAGCTTACAGGGCTTCAGCTACTGCCGATGCTCACTATGCGCGACGGTTACGAAAAAACAGAGGGCGGCAAGCTAGCCAATGATGAAGACGTATTAGAATGGGCCGTCTCAATGGTCGCAAAGTCCGCGGCGAACGACAAAGGTGAATTGCAGTTCGACAGCGAAGAGGGACGGGAGTTTCTTAATACATCGCTGGCCGTTTTCGAGCTACTGCCGGTTGCGCACGAGCTGAACGAACTCGACAAGAATCCAGCAAAAAAAAAGCGGAAGTCGAGGCGCTAGCGTTTGCATTTGACCTATGCGAGAAGCTTGGTTGCCCCCACCCCGACTTCCTGTTGAGCGTGTTGAGCTGGAGTCAATTTACGGATTGGATAACGCACTATACCGAAGACGATGACCCGCACGGGGCAGAACTAGAAACGCTGATGTTTAAGATGAAGGCAGCGGAACGTGGCAAAAAAAACAATCTCTCAGTTGAACATCAAGGTCACAGCCAGTTCTGATGGTGTCAAAAGGGGGCTAGGAAAAGCGAAGGGGGAACTTCGCGGATTTAAGAGCGGTGCAGCCGCCGCAATGCGCGGAGTGGCCGCGGGCGCAGCAGTCGCCGCCGCGGCGGTGGCTGGTATTGGGCTGGCAGCAAAAAAAGCATTGTCGAAGCTACTGGCAGCAAGCGCGGAATTCGACGAGACGATAAAGCGAGCAAGGGCACTTAACGTCGAGGCGTCGAAGCTTGAAGCAGTGCAACTGCTTGCGGAGTTCAGCGGGGCGGACGCAGGCAAGGCAGGCGTGGCACTTGAGCGGCTTGCTATGTCTATCGGCGACGCAACTCGAGGCACAGGCGAAGCCGCCGACGCATTCGCGACACTCGGCCTGAATGTTGACGCATTGAAGGATCAGAGCGTTATCGATTCGATGGAAGACATCGGGCGCGCACTGTCTGGAGTCGGCACGCGAGCGGAACAGCTAGACATCCTAGGCGCGATTATTGGCAGTCGCCAGGCCGGATCTCTTATCAATACATTTGAGGCCATGAAAGGCGGCTTGGGTGCAATCAGCGAACTAATGGACGCGATAGGGCTGAATCTTGATGACATCCAGAAAGACAACCTAGAAGAAATGAACGACGCTATCGTCGCGGCGAAGGAAGCCAGTAAGGCGTTTTGGAGGCACCTAGCGGCCGAACTTGCACCCTCGATTACGGTACTAGCTACTGCGTCGGCTGAATTCATGTCAGAGCTAATTCCGTTCGTCCCTGTCATTGCAAGAACGATTGAATCTGTTGCGAAGTTGGCGACCGCAATGAACCCTCTGGTCTGGTTAATGACGCGCGTCATTAAAGCCGCAAGGGCAATGGGGCTGATGGTCGACAACGAGGTTGCTGCCAAGTTTCGGGCGGCAAGAGAACCAGTTGTGGCGATGACGGAAACGATGGAAGAAACGCGCGCCGCTGTCGACGAGATACATACATCGATGGTAGACGCTTTCGACCCATCGCGAATTGCCGACCTTAAGGCGGAACTGTCCGGTATTGCTGACGCGGAGGGTCCGGCCTTTCGGGTCGGTAGCACATTCGGCGGCGACATCCGATCGCAAGGCGGCATGTCGGCGGTCAATGCGGCGGTGCAAAGAAGACACGAGCAGATGCGAGAAGATAGAAAACTGGCCGACGAGCAGGCAAAGCGAGATATTGAGCGCGACAGGATACTACGGGAGATTTCCGCAGAACTCCGCAAGCCACGCAAGCCGGTTTCCGTTTCCGAGGCGACTATAGTAGGGTGACACGATGGCCGTATTCAAAGGCACGGTTGCGCTCGCGTGGGCTGGATCGACTGGCTCTATCGACCGCGATGGTTCAGTCGAATACCTAGCAGTTTGGCACTTGCAGGTTGACACACCGTTTGACCAGGCGCAAAACATTCTGATCTGGTGGCAGGAAAATATGTTCGGCCTTGGGGCTGAATATAAGTACGCCAATGATAGTTTTGGAAGTTTGGCGACCGCGCAAAACATCCGCGCGATACGAAAGCCTGAGACTTCCGACTGGTGGAATGTAGAGGTTTCCTACACTCGCGAAACAGATAATTCCAAACGCACAGTTGACGACCAGCCGGCGACCTCTGACCCGCTGCTAAACCGGCCTATTGTGCAATGCTCGTCCAACGCCGTTACGCTACCTGCAACTGACCTGCATTACCTGGGAGGGTATTCTCCTAGAATTTCAGCGAAGCTAGACGGCATGATAGGTATGGTTCCGGTGTCGTCGAACATGCTGCCGTTCGACCCGTTGCCGGAAGTGGACAAGTTCGTATGGTACATTTCCGTCGAGATGAATTTAAAGAGGTTCGACGGCAATAAGAGCTACGTCGGATTCACAAACAAGAAAACATTTAGCGTAGATTACAAAGGGTTTACGCGGGGGCCAGTATCGCGCGCGCAGGCAAAAATACGCGACTGCGAAGTCCAGTTCCGCCGCGAGCATACTATAGATTTTTGGAACGTACGTTATTACTTCGAGGTGCTGTCAGACGGCGACGACTTTTTGATGCGACTACCTGACATTGGGATGTCTGCGCTCGCGTGCGACGACGATGACGACGACATGGACGGCGGACATTACGGTCGGTATGGCGGCGCAACGCCGATACTTCCCGGCAGAGCAAAAGATGTCGGCATCGTTGACCCGCGAGGAATGCCAATTAGGTCGCCCGTGAACCTAGACGGTGACGGGGGCGTACTGGAGGTCTGTGACTTTCCGGTGGAGTTTGTGTCGTCGACATGGTGGGAAGGAAAAGAAGTAGACTTTAACGACGTTCCGGTGATACAGGAGATACTCGACGCGAAAGAACGGGGAGAGATCGACTAATGCCGCCGGCCGACATCACAGGATTTGACAAGGGGTCGGTCAAGAAGATCGCCGCCGCCGTTGCGCGCCTCAAGTACCAGTCGGAAAGCATCAGGGCGCGAATAAGATCGGTGGAAACACGCGCGGATCAAAACGCAGTGCAAGTGCGCACCGCGATCACAGGAGCAACCGCGGCGACTCCAGACTATCCGGCCGGCGGATGTCAGTTTCCGTTCCACGTTTACGACATAGCCTTCGACGCTGGGGTTACCGGCGAGTGTCCCGATACCGCAAAACGCGAGCGGACAAAGGACGGCAAGCTAACCAATGAGGCGCACGTCGGCCGCGCGATCGACGGTAAATACATACCGGCCGGCACCGAAATACTCTATGCCGAGGTGCCAAGTCCAGACGGCCGCCATTTCTGGATTTTGCCGAGCGGATACACGCCAGGCACTGTGCTATTTACGCTGAATGAGGATCGCTCTCGAGAGCAAGACGCAGACGACAAGCCATTTGGTCGGGCCGCCGCAACGGTGGAAGCGACAGTCGGTGACGTGCCAGTATCAGTTGGTGAGACGATAGAAGTCACGTTTGGTGGTCGTAGGTTCTTGGGTGCGGTTGGCCCTGGGTTTGCGCCGGATGGCAAGGGGTGCGAAGGCATAGCAGATTACTATGGCGCGAACGACGACGGAGATACATGGATCGTCAAGGTCTGTCAGGAACTAACGGCGGGGTTCTGGTTCACAACGGGAGAGGACCGAGACCCCGAAAGTACAGACGAAGATATCGCGCTTGAAGACATCACCAAGAACGTAGGTCACGCGAATGCGGACTTTCCGGCCTTGCACTGGAAATCTCTTAACGGAAGCGATCCGCTCAAAGTCAGGTTTCACGGCGACAGTTTTCCACGCGCGTTTTCGGGCGCGGTTGGGTACGCCGTTTTGGATGTCGATATCGACAACCTGACATCCAATTCTACGATGCGATATGTCGCGACGATTTGCGACCAAGGCGCAATCATAAATTCAGTTGTAGCAGACGGCTTTTGCCCAGGCGAAACACCGAGTATTAGATATCACCATCCGTCCACGTGGTTTCCGTTTGGGCAAAAGTGGCCGGCAGAACAGATATTGCGCGCCGCGGACAAGATGCAGTTCGCGATGAAGAATACAGGCACTTGCTATACGGTTTTCGACGAGACGCTAAAAGAACACGTACTGCTTGGTGTAGAACATGCAGAGCATGAGTTCATGCAGCCGCCCAAGAAAGACACGCAAGGCGTATGCCTGCCGCCGGCCGCGTTAAAAATACAGGCGATGACATGCAAGCAACCGACCCCGGCAGACGGTCTCGCCCTGGACTACGCCATAACGTCTGCCGACTTGTCTTATGGGGTAGTAGACGCCGGCGGCACCGGAAGCGGGCAGGCATGCAGTAGCCCGACGCTGAAGCTAAACTATAAGCGAAGGCCGTTTCTGTTCTGCGGTGACGAATCGGAGCTGATAAGTTCGACGATTGACCTGGAACAGGTACTAGTGACTGCCGACGTCGCCGACGACGACGAATGTATATATCAGGACCAAGTCCATCTTATTGTTTTCGGCAAGTGCGACACGATCACGGAAAATATCGTCTGCACGACTGACGAACAATGCGACGAGGAATGAACAACCGCCGTGGTCAACTTGGTGCGAAGATCGGACGGGCTACTGTATCGCGAGGGCGGCCGACTGATCCGCGCCACTGCTGCCAGTCTGGCAGCCTATCAAGACTGTTGCTGCGTGGACTGCTGCGCATGCGAGAGGCTAAATTCAATCCGCTGCGTACACGTTGAACTGACGGGCGGGATCACAGATTCATACGATCTTGCAGATTTTTCGGTCGGTGACTGCGGCCGCTGGGCTGACACCAGGAACCTTGGCGGTGATTGCAGTTCACAATGGCTCAATGCGGTAACACGGCTGGAATGCGATTCGGACACCTCCGCCGCCGCCGCCGTGTCTCTCGTGATTGACGCGACATCTGCCGCGACTTGCGACATTGGCGCGTTTGCGCTGCAATCAATCAACTGCAGTGATCCGTTCAGCGCAGTGTTTACAGCGGTGCTGACCGAACTGATCGCGGGCGGGTGCGACGACTGCGGCGGTGACGGCGAGACGGTGACGGCGACTCTGTCAGAATGCTAACAAGGGAAGCCGGGCGTGAAGAAAATCACACTGATCGAAGAGAGAAACGCGAGGCGGGCCGCCCGCGCTTTATTGCGTAAACGTAAACGCAATGGCGATGAGGCAACGCATCGCGGCGTTGGCGATATTCTGAGCGACATGATCCAGTCGCGAACGGGCGCCCCGCCCTGCCAGAAGTTCTGCAGGGCGACCGCGGGCAAGATGAATTCCTGGGGGGCCGCTAGGTGTCGTGAAAACTGCGACGAACTCGCCGCCGAAATACGCGCGAACGTGTCGCGGATGGGTTGGGCGTCCGCATTCGGCACCAAGGCTATCGCCGCGGTTGTGGAGGCAGCGGCAGGCGATGCGGTTTATCGCGCGCTGGTCCTTCGCGCGTGCGAACTGAGCGACTCGCGGCCGCAAGGCTAATTCCTTGTGGTCCGCAGTAACCCAGTTGTGCGCTACCTGATGAGTTTCGCGCGCGCTAGTGTGTCCTTAATCCCCCGGCGGTATGCGCGGGTATGCGCGGGTATGCGCGGGTATGCGCGGGTATGCGCGGGTATGCGCGAGGTATGCGCGAGGTATGCGCGGGGCTGTCTCAACCGACAAACAACCGCCAGACCTATCGAAACCACACTAATCCGCCCCCAGCTAGGAACCAGAAAAAAAACACACAAAATTACAGATGCGGACTTGCGGTGCCGATTAATACTGTGTATAATTAGGGCATGACAACAACGCAACCCACAACCGGAGTTCAAGCCATGACTATCACCGGATTAAGCCTTGAGGACATGATTGACGCGGTCGCCGCACTGGTGCGCAGGGGCGTCCAGTTTCGGGCCTGCAAGCTCGACGAAAAATCACGACCGTCCCTCGATAACACCTGGACGATTACGCTGACTGGAGGTTACTAGCCCCCCCTGTCGCGTTTACCCCCACCCCACCACAAGGAATAAGAGACATGACCATGAGCAACAACCACCGCCGGCAGTACATCCTGTCGACAAACGCGCAGTCTCCCAGCGGAAAATGGCTTCTGTTTGTGAACGACTCAGGGGAAGCGACCGCGGACGGGATCATAGACGCTGTCGAGTATCCCGAAGACATGCGAGAACTGCTGCGTTACTTGGGTGTCGACAGGGTGGAAATGGACGTCGACGACAACGGGACCATGCGCCAAATACCTGTCGAGTGGATCGGTGACGGCGAACCGCTGGTGGGATCGCGCCGCGCTCTGTCCGCCCCCAGCTAGGAACCAGAAAAAAAACCCACAAAATTACAGATGCGGACTTGCGGCGACGATCAATACTGTGTATAATTAGGGCATGACAACAACGAAGCCCAAGCAGAACCCAAACCTGAAAGGACACGACATGTACGAGATTTCGAACAACTTCCACAACACTTTTGCCCGCACCCTTGGAGGACGACTTTCGGAACGACAGGAGAAGCGAATCAAGGCCAAACTCTGCGGGATTTCCGGGTGCTGCTGCGGCGGCGAAATTGGCGAGCGAGGCCCGCAGACCTGCGAAATTTCTTACGATTCGGACGGTCGCGTGATCGTTACCGAACCGGAAGACGGATCGCTCGCGAGTTATCTGGCAACGGGATATGACGGCTAAGTAATACCAGTTCTGGAAAGGACAAGTCATGTATGAGATTTCAAACAAAAAAGCGCGCACGAAGACATCAGAGATTAAATTTAGCATGCACCTCAAGGACGGCGTTATCACGGTCACGAGTCATGGCAAGAACGGCGAAAAAACACACAAAATTATAGACTCCGCGTCAATGTTCTGCTCTGGGTCGTACTATACAGACGAGGAATACCGCGCGGCATTCGCCGCGGTCGAGTGGTCGTCTGAGATAACAGAAGCACACCACGTAATCTGAAAGGACAAGTCATGGCATTTCACAAAAGCAATCTTGGGTCAAACGGCTTGCGTATCGCCTCAGACCTCCACGGGTTTGTGGCGACAGCGGACACCGATGCATGGGAACTCGAGTTCGACCACGGCGGCGAGTCGACGCACGACGCAGCCGGCGAACTCACGGAATATGGCGAATGGTTTGAGGATGAGGCGTTTCCACGCATCAAAGCGCAGGCGATCCAAGAAACGATCGCCGCCGAGAACGACCTTCGCCGCCAGATGCACGACGCCCGCCGTGCGAGCGTAGGACTTGACCGAGCGTCGAAAGAGGAAGGCGAGTAATTACGGCATTGACGACATTTGACAAACCATCTTGAAAGGTAAAGAGATGATCATTGAAGAAAAAGCTATCACCGTGGCTCAATCGCTTGGATCTTCCGCACGCACCCCCCGTGGTGCCATCCGCTACCTCGCAGGGTGCCAACGTGGGGACATCGCGCGGGCAGTCCGACCCCGGATCACCCGGATGAGTCGCGCGCAATACAAACACGACCACGCATCTCGAAAATCCGACCCGGAGGCGAAGCGAGCGATCAAGGACAAGGTGTTTCGTAAGAAATATCTGGCGCGACTCCTCCGCGCGGAACGGAGAATCTTGCGGTGCGATTCCGGCCTAGATGCTGCGATGCTCTTCGCAGATGAATACGGCGCGAAGCACAAGGCATGGCGGGAGTTGCAGAAGCTGCGAGCGACCGTTACGGGAGTCTGGGACCAAACAAAAAATGGCGCGGCGTACCCAATGGGATTTCCGCGCAACCGAAACGGAATAATGGTCCCCCTTGCGGATGGCAATCGTGCCTGTGCTGCAACCGCGCGGCGTGCTGGCGTGAAAGTGGTGATGCGGGGGCGCGACTGGTCAGTTGCTCCGTGCCGAGAAGCGAGCCACCATGAGCATTTCGAAGGTGAAACCGAATGGAGCGGCGGGCGACCAAGCAACTACACTCGCGCCGTCAACAACACTTGGGTCAGATCAATCGCTGTGATCGTCTCGCCAACAGTCGTCGACTACATGCTGCACGAGACTCGCCACACGGTCACCCTGCCACACGGGCTGCACTGGGAGCGCGCGCATGAATCTCGCCTGGGCAGGCTGGTCGCCGTGGCGGACGAATGCACCCTGGACGATTTTCATCCTTCCGCCGACGACTTGGTTTCTGGCGGCGCGCACGTCGCGCAAAAACTGGCCGAAAACCGCGAAGCGAGGCACCGTCTGAGCGCAGAGGTTGCCGCCGAAGCAGCCGATTCGGCTGGAATATACGTCTGCGCGGCAGATTCCACCCGCGCTGGGAACTGCCCGCAGGGCACGTCCGATTTCGCCGCGCGACACGATCTTGATAGTGCGAAACATTACACAGCGTCAGATTTACTGGCGATCGCAAACGGCGAGGCGGGACGAGTCAGGCTGGCCATCAAATCCGCAACCCTTCGACACCACCGCGAATCAGAAAAGGGATTCTGCGTGATGGCCGATCACTATTGGGACTGTTAGCCAGTTGGCAAAATGGAGAAGGTGATCGAATATGACAACTTTAAATTGGATGTCGAACCGCATAATGCAGGGCCAGATGGTAACAGAACAGCACCCCCAGATTTCCGGCGCGGCGGAAGGACAAGAGGGGCAAGCCGAGGGACTCAGGGTCGTGTATGACCAGAGTAATGGAGAATGGGTACTGTACGCCGACCAGAAGTTGACCGCCGTGGTCGCACGCGTCAACCGTCTATCGGGTCACGTTTGGCCGAGTGTCGAAGAAGCCATGCGGCTTCGCTCGCGCTATCGAGCAGTCGCACGTCCGCGCCTCCCATCCGCGGACGTGTAGTAAATTAAAAAGGACAGATCCCAACATGAAAAAAGCAGAGCGGAGAAATATAACCCAGCCACCAGACTGGTGGCGCGAATTCGAGCTGCAGGCCAACCGCGACGGCGTAGACTTAAGCGGCTGGGTCGGCGAGTGTTGCCGCGCGAACCTGACCGATGCAATCGCTGCAAGACTGTCGTTCAGGACTCCGCGCGGCCGGCCGCGGCGGCATGTGGGAGGCAAGAAAAAGACCTAGCCTGCCATCGGTCGCGGCTTCCATGCGCCGCCAGGCCGGCCGGCAGTCGGTTTACCTTTCGCTGACTGCCGGCCTGGCCCCGATGGTAATGACTTCCAATTTGTGTAAACGTAAACGCAACCATATTAACCTGAGGCGACACAATGCAAGAACCAGGAAATGAAAAGCTGCGCATCGGTGGCGTAGTCGACGAACTAGACGAAAATCCAAAAATCGAACGTACCTTCCACCCGCGATGTCAGCCGCTCAGTCTGCCGACAAAATGCCGCCTGCGATTGCGTGAGATCAGGAATGAGCTGAGAGATTTGGCGGCAGAGGTCGGCGAGAAAAACTACTGGCTGAGGCGCGAACTCATGTCAAGCGCGGTGAACGTCACTGATGCAATCTCCTGGATTGACGGCGACGAGGAAAAAGAGGTGAGAGGATGAGTTTGGTGTTGTCGCGACTGGCTGACGTGGAATCGCTGCCGGCAGTGGGGTCACACGTCGCGAGATGCTGTCAGATAATCGACCTTGGGAGGCAGTGGGATGCCCGCCGGAAAGCGAGCAGGCCAATGGTGCTGATCGGCTGGGAACTCCCGCTTTCGTCGGCCGCCGGCACGCCTCCACCGATTGTGCAGAGGCGTTACGCCAAGTCGCTGGATGAAAACAGTAACCTGCTGGACGACCTTAACTCGTGGCGCGGAAGAGAATTCACGGCCGAAGAATACGACGGATTTGATCTGCAAAAAATCGCAGGCGAGACATGCCTAATTACGGTCTCGCATTCGCGAAACGTCACGGCGGCCGGCCGCCGAAACGCACGCGCAAAGGTGACCGCCGTGGGATCGCTTGCGGGTTCGTTCGAGCCACCGCCGGCGATGCATCCCGTTGTAATTTACGACATCGACCGACATGACGAAAAAGTGTATCTGGCGTTTCCAGATTACCTCAAGCGCATGATCGACGAGAGCGACGAGAGAAATTACGCGAGGCGGGCGGCCTGGATCGACGGCGACGAAGAACAATGTGGATAATGAGACTATCGGGTGAATGGTTCGATGGCCATCGGATTATTCCAACGCAACGCGGGCGAGCGGCATACATGCCTTTCTGCCGTTTCGCCCAAGTTGGCCCGAGTCGGAAAGGCTGGTGATTCGTGACGACCAATATTTCGCGTATGCATTTTATCGAAGTGTGCGATGCAATCATCTCGCATTTGGAAGGGGACGACGATCCTGCCGACGTCGATAAATACCTAGTACGCCAACTGAATGCCTGCCTACGGGAGTTGTCGATCGCGGGCGAACCGATTCGCGTCGAAAGGGACTGGGGGAACAGTGACACATTGTGGCTTGATAGCCCACCGGGTAGCGAACGTGGAAGTGTCGGCCGGCTAGCCACCTACAACGAGTCAGGACGAATACCCCAGAATGTCGCTAGAAATCGCAGTGAGATGTTATTCATAATTGGGCAATGGGTGCGATTCGTCAAGTATTCGCCGGAGGCATACGACCGGAGCGACTTGGCTAAGCTGTCAAAACTCCAGCGGTCTGCAGTTACCAAGTAC
>Ga0310342_100000644_pt1 | contig 20139 bp, 16 predicted proteins | sample S15DNA20500_MG_FD_206155 | JGI IMG/M metagenome (GOLD analysis project Ga0310342, IMG submission 206155) | Marine microbial communities from station ALOHA, North Pacific Subtropical Gyre - S1503-DNA-20-500_MG | ecosystem: Environmental > Aquatic > Marine > Oceanic | place: Pacific Ocean: North...
TAGTTGGCACGAGAGCTCCAGTTTTCCAGATCGAATCCTGGCCGGATAAAGACCTCCAGAAAGGTACGCCTGAAATCGGTTCCACCCCGCGTCGAAACCAGCAGGATATCGGTGCAGCCGTCGACGTAATTCCACCGAGTTGGCGTGCCGATTCGACGGGCCTCTTCTTCGGTTACTACACGGTGCCTCGGCCGATACCGCGTCGGTCGTCCCAGATAGATATGGGGGGCACGAGCATAGGGATCAATCTGGTTCGTGTAGAGGTGCTGAAGCAGCTTGCCATCCAGGTCCAGGTTAACTGACCGGATCGGTCCAGTGGATGAAGTCTTCTGATGTCGTGCAGGCGATCCAACGTACGCCTTGGTGAAGAATGCGAAAGTAGAAAACATGCTGTTTCCCACTGACAGACCAAAAGACGTTGTTTTGAGAATCGAATGCTCCTTGGGTGATCACGGGCTCGTCTCGAATTTGCTTCCAGTGCAAACCGTCAGACGAAGCGAAGGCGAGTAAACCCGGTTTTCCAGCTCCACCCAGTGCCTTGTATCGCTGGTCAGGTAAGTAGTTGGGATTGGCATCAATAACCAGTGCCAGATTATGGCAGCTGCGATTCCGAGCTAAAACGACGTTATTCTCTTTGCTTCCATGTATTTCGTAGATGCCGAGTTTTGGACGGGCCCAGTGAATACCGTCTTCACTTTCCGACACGTGGGTTACCTCTGTATCCAGATCGTGTTTAGCTTCCGCCAGGACACGATAGTAGAACCGAAACCGGTCGTTGTCTTTAAGGATAGTTTCATAGCCGCTATACAGACCCTCCGAGGACTGATTGAATCGCAAAACTACCTCGCGCGGTTGTGGTGGGTGCAGTTTCAACCGCACGTCGTTCATCTGGTCGATCAGGTAATGGTCCACAAACAGTTAGCGTCGCGAACCGATGTCGACGCAAGCCGTCGCCTGCAGGGCTGTCAGCACAGCACGGGGGCCGTAAAAGTAAGAATCGTGTATTGCATCATTATTATTCCAAATTGTCGCTCTATTCCAAATTGCCATTTATTGGTCGACTTGTCAATCGGTTGCCGTGTAGTCACCAACACTGTGATTGGCTTTCCACTTAAATGCATTACCCACAGCTTTAATTGAGCATACTTGAGGATCTGAAGCCTCGATGATATAATATGGGCTTTCAACTTCTACTAAGATCTACGAAGTCCTCGCTTTTGGCTAATTCAATTGAGGTAGAACATTTTAATCTATGAATCAAGAGCATCAAGCTGAACTCAAAGCTTTTACTCCACAACACGATTTTTTTGTTGGAATCGATTCCGATGGATGTGCTTTCAACTCGATGGAAGTTAAGCACAACGATGGTTTCAGCGTTAGCCTAATCAAACATTTTGGCTTGGCAGGAATCTCCCGTCAAGTACACCAGGTTTGGGATTTTGTTAATCTCTACTCTAAAAACCGCGGTGTCAACCGGTTCAAGGCCATTTTGCTGGCCTGCGATTTGTTGAAAAAGATGCCCAAAGCGCAAGCTTCGGGTGTTTCAGTACCCGATTTGCCCTATCTGTGCGGATGGACTGAAAACGAAACTTCGCTTGGCAACCCAACATTAGCCATAGAGATTGAATCATCAACGGGAGCCAAACGTCAAGAACTAGAGCAGGTCATGGCTTGGAGTTTGGGTGTTAACGACATGATAGCGCAGGTGGTTCACAATCTGCCGCCATTCCCTGGCGTGCGGGAGAGCCTGCAAAAATTACAAGGTCAGGCCGATGTAATTGTGGTTTCCGCCACACCTTACCAAGCCTTGAAAAGAGAGTGGGACGAACACGAGATTACACCGTATGTGTCACTGATTGCAGGTCAGGAGATGGGACCTAAAGCTGAACACCTGACCATTGCTGCTGCTGGCAAATATCCATCAGATCGGATCTTGATGATAGGTGATTCGCCGGGAGACTTGAAAGCCGCCCAGGAGGTCGATGCTCTGTTCTTTCCCATCAATCCAGGTGAAGAAGAGGCATCTTGGCAGTCATTTCTAAATGAAGGAATCGATAAGTTTTTCAAAGGTGAATTTGCCAGTGAGTATCAACAACAACTGATTGACCAATACGACGAGGTTCTGCCTGAAAATCCACCTTGGAGTCAATGATGTAGATCGTCGTTTTCAATCCTTACGAGCCGACTTACAATCCGCTTGTTTCTGCTTGCAGCAACTGATTATCGCAACGGCTGCCAACCACGACGTTCACTTTCCAGAGTCCAACCAGACCTTTGAAGAATTGGGGCCAACAACCGATGTTTTTCTAGATTATACGTCGATGCACGATCAGCCACCTAACTAGAGTCAAGTGGCTGCAATCTATCAAGCGCGGAGATCATGCCAGAAGTAACAGTTGAACTCGCTAAGCGGCAGCAAGAAACAGGCAAAAGTATTGCCTTTACGAACGCACGAGGGGTTTATGCTCCACAAGCCGCAGAACACGCCTTCGCCCTGCTACTGGGGCTAACACGTGGGATTCATCGGCAAAACCGAAATCTACTAACCGATCGCCGGGCTAAACTACCGGTGATTGAAATCGGTGGATTGATACTGGGAATAATCGGTATGGGTGGATTCGGCCTCGAGATGGCACAACGCGCTAAAGGCTTTAACATGAAGGTGGTTGCCATCAATCCCTACCGAACTGATAAACCAGAGAACGTCGATCAACTCTGTTGCCAACTGACGAATGACCGTCTCTAATGCAGCAGTCCGACGTGGTGATGCTGGCTTGCCCTTACACCAGAGAAACACACCATATAGCCAATCGTGAGATGTTAGCATTGATGAAACCGACCGCTTATCTAATCAATGTCACTCGTGGAAAAAATGTTGATCAACAAGCCTTGATCGAGGTTTTGAAGGAGCAGCGAATTGCAGGAGCGGGCTTGGGTGTTTTTGATACAGAGCTGCTGCCAATAGATAACCCACTTTGGGATATGAAAAATGTGATCATCACCCCGCACAACGCCGGATTATCCCGGCATCGGCCTCGGTTAACAGTGGAACTGTTCTGCCAAAATTTTAAGCGCTTTTTAACAGGGGAACCCTTACGAAATGCAGTCGACCTCAACCGCGGATTCTAAGCTCGTCGCATCCTGCTACTCAGGCTAGATAGGGTAAGAATTGAGTAGAGCTTAATTGAGGTATCCTCGCAACTGGGTCGCCTCTGCAACCTTTTCGATGCCAACCATGAATGCTGCTGTTCTCATGGAGGTCTTATTTTCTTCGGCGAGTTGGCGGACTTGTTGGTAGGTCTTAACCAGAATTCTCTTTAACTCGGCATTGACTTGGCTGAGTTCCCAGGTAAACTTCTGGATATTCTGAACCCATTCAAAGTAAGAGACAATCACGCCACCAGCATTGACTAGAATGTCTGGAAAGATCAACTTTCCCTTGTCCAGTAAAATATCTTCACCCGATCTAGTAATTGGGCCATTGGCCGCCTCGAAAATGGCAGCAGCTTGAATCCGGTCGGCATTTTGCTCTGTAATTACACCCCCGATTGCTGCAGGAACTAAAATATCGCACCCTAGTTCCAGCAATTCTTCGTGGGTAACCTGGTCTGCATCGTCAAATTCTTGAACCAATCGGCGTTGCACCGGAAAGTCGGTCAGTTGATCGAGCGGAAGTCCGTTTGGGTTGTAGATTCCGCCGGCGTAATCGCTAACGGCAACAACTTTGGCCTTCATCTGATCGAGAAAGGTAGCAGCATACAGGCCGACGTTACCAAAACCTTGGATGACCACTTTAGCATCAGTAACTGGAATTTGATCAAAATCGTTAGTCGCTTGCTCAATTACTAGAGCGGTTCCATGTCCTGTTGCTTCCGTTCGCCCAAAAGAGCCGTTTAGGCCGATCGGTTTCCCCGTTACAACCTCCGGTGTATGGCCGTGAATTTTAGCGTATTCATCCATTAACCAGGCCATCGTTTGGCTATCAGTACCCATGTCTGGGGCGGGAATATCGTGGCGAGGGCCAATTACCAGGGAGATTTTATCGGTGAATACCCGAGTAAGTTTTTCCAGTTCGTTAGTTTCCAATTCACGCGGATCGCAAGTGACACCGCCCTTGGCACCGCCGAGTGGTAACCCGGTCAAAGCCGTCTTCCAGGTCATCAAGGAAGCGAGTGCTCTGACGTCATCCAGATCAGCTGTTGGATGATAACGGATACCTCCTTTGAACGGTCCTCGAAAATTATTGTGCTGAACCCTGTATCCATTGTAAAGATCCAACCGGCCGTCGTTTCGGCGTAGTGGCACCTCGACTGTGATTTCCCGATAGGGATTAATAAGGGTTCTTCTCATGTCGTCTGGTAGATCTAGTAGTTCTGCGGCTTGATGAAAGAAGTGTTTTACATTTTCCGTCGCTGATTCTCTTTGCATCTGATATCCTTTACTAATCCATATAAAGCTGTTATCCTCCAGTCTATTATAGGACGAGCGCCAAGCGCTGTCAACATCTGGTTACTGAATGCCACTATTTGCTAAGACAGTGTGGCTTCGCTATCAAGCAGGAATATAATCCCTCACTATTGCTTGTCGTCTCATTTTTTAGTGGCAATTACTGGTCGGTTCAATGTTGGTACAGGTTTAAGCCGTTTGGCAGGCTTTTTGTTATTAATCTAATGGTTGAAAACAGCCAAATTTCACTGGTTAACGAAAACCGGTATAATTTAATTGAGACCACAAAAAAATAGAAAGGGAATAAGAAATGGTTAAGTGTGCGCTTATCAGCGGCAAAGGGATGGGAATGATGCATGGTGGGAATTTCCACAACCATGCTAATGCTAAAGTGGTGGCTATTTGTGACATGGATCCCGAACTCCGGCAAAAGGCCGAAGCCGAATTTCAGGTGCCGGGATATGAAAGTATTGATCAATTGCTGTCCAACTGCGATGTAGATTTGATGTTACTCATCGTCAACGAAACCCGCCGGATTCCACCGTTGCGCCAGCTTCTGGCCGCTGGACAGAATGTCTTTACCGAAAAACCTCTCTGTGGCCTAGAAGGGCAATTCCGCTTGCGCGAAGCTGATGCAGCCATCGCTGCGCCAGCTATCCTGGAGTGGCGTGACTCAGGATTAAAGTTTGGTATCGATTTCAACTATCGATTTATGCACCACTTCCAAAAACTGCACCAGGACGTAGTTGAAGACCGGTTAGGTGAAATCCAAATGGTGAGAGCGCGAGCACATTTCAACTGTTGGTCTCATGTCATCGATCAGATACTCTGGAGCATGGGACGACCTGAATGGGTCAGCGTGGTTGGCGATTCCGAGCAGAAAGGGGGCTGGCAACGCATGATTCACATGAAATGGGCCAATGGAGCCATCGGTACGCTGGATGGTACCAACACTTGGGGGATGGAGTACCCGCTGGGCGTAATGATTGTCGGTGATCATCACTATGCCGAAGCATGGGGACTGGATGGTCGCTATCGTCGGTGCAAAGCCAATAGTTCTGAAGTCGAGGAACTGTGGGAGGCCGAAGAAGGAAAACCAGAGATGCCAAAATCTTTTGTCCGCATGGCGGATGGTGTTATCCAGTCGATACTCAAAGATCAACCATTTCCTGCCGATGGAGAAGCGGCTTGGGACGAGTTAGTGTTCGAAGCTGCTGTATACCGCTCGGCCGGTAACAGCGGCGAAAGAGTGTGGCTGAAAGATGTAGAAACTTCAGCTACGTCAAGTGCCTGAATCGTACTCTCATTTTAAACTTCTAACCTGGGAGCAAAGCGGCATTTGCTGAAACCAACCGCTTACCTTTGCCGTAGCATGTACCTACTTATAAAGAGGTACTGTTGTGGCCAAGCGGCATATAATCGATCGCGCGTCTGGCTCGGATGATCTAAAGTTGGTGTTTTTGGACCTTGAGCGACAGGTTGCTGTCTGGCGGGAACTGTCGTATCAGGATGCCGACAGAATTGACTTTTTACTTCAACGGAACGACCTGCTGCGTGATGAGTTCCGAAAAGAGTGTAATCGGCTGGAGCCCGGATGTGATCGAGCCGACGAGTTGGCTCGATCACTCCTGGCTCTAGGTAAAGAGCGTAAACGGCTTAACCGTGCACGAGATCGCGCTGACGGGTTGGATAAGATGCTTCTGATAGCACAGAATCATATCCACAAGTTTCTTCAGCAGCCGGTTGGACGAAACAAAGCACCCAGAGGGCTTCTGGGCCGCCTGCGTGGCTTCTTTATCGGTGATAGCGGCATTGGTCGAGATAGCGCCTCAGGAACTAGGCCTTAGTGTATAACGTTGTTTCGCCGCCATCCAACGAACCAGAACGGTTATTTGGTCTTTTTTGGAATCGTTGAATTCATAGAGAATTTCGACAGTATTAAAATTCCCAAAACCAATCTCGCTCCCCAAATAGCGTACATTCGTTTCGTCCAAATTGGTCAACTAAGGTGGCCTTTCCACGGTTGTAAGCGCTGTATCCGGCGGGGCGTGGCAACCATGCCCCTACGAGTTCACGAATCTCACAAACTCTCATTACCCGCTCAAGTCACAGCAAATAGAATCAGAAATCCCGGCCTAGAGAGCGAATCCACTAGGATGGAGGTGACGCTGGAAGGTTCCAAATCCGAACATGGTCGGGTTGTAGTCGGTAACGTAATCGACCTTGCTCCGTTGGGGAATCTGTTCCTCCATCTCCACGCACCAGTAGCAACTGTTAACCAACAATCGTCTTAGTCCTTCGCTAAGTAGATCGACCGAAGCACCCATCGTGGTGTTGAAAATTCGACAGGTGTTGCCGGTCTCACCAGTGTAGGTCTTGATCCAGGCCAAGGGCATGGTTGATTTCTCGGCTTTAGGCCCATCGTTTGGATCCATCCCGACCAGAACTTGACCATTCAACAAGATCTTCAGGTTGTCACCGACAAGTTCCTTAACACTGTAGACATCGCTTGGCCCCCAGACATCCTCAACGCCTCGCAGAATTGGATGTGTTTCGTAGAGACCGTTGACCAGTCCACGCGCGCTCTCTTTACCGTGGTGGCCGTGATGATTAATCCAAGTTTCGCCCAGCACCTGTCGACCGTAGCCTCCCTCAAAACCCGGATTTTTGAAATCATACCTGGCATAGGGACTGTCGAGGTTGCGGGTATAGTTGAAGGCGTGAGTGGCGGTTCGTAGCCCCATGACTGGTTTGCCCGCATTGGTGTAATCAATGATGTATTTCATCTGTTCATCGGGTAACTCCCGAAAACGGGTAAACAGGATCATCATATCGGCCTCTTCCAGATGGTGCAACCCCGGAATATTGGTTTGCACCTCCGGATCAATCTCGCCAGTATCCGGATTGATAGCAAATAGGACTGTGGAGCGAAAACCGTGATGGATAGATAAGATCTGGCCCAGCATCGGCAGGCTTTCCTCTGAACGGTACTCCTCGTCACCGCTGACCAAAACGATATGCTTGCCCGCGCCGGGGCCGTCGCCCCCCTGATATTCAACCCATAGGTCTGTATTTTGACCCATTTTGATAACTCCTTATATTAGAATTAAGAATAGTGAATGAAGGAAACCACACTTCACTATTTATATTTTGTGTGTTAGTCAATACCCAAAAACTTTTTATAGATCTCCTCGTAGAGGCGAACGTCGGTCAGAGCATCCTGTCCTGATGACCGGAATGGCTCGTTACTTCTGATATTTTGGATAAAATGTTTGGCTTCTCGATGGTAGGACCAGGTCCAACTCGGCTTCGGAATCGGACGGGTGATCTGTTGTTCTTCGCCCGCACGATAGATCTCGACTTCAGCAGGGGTGTTTTTCAACAGTAGGGGTGGGGCCCAAGTGTGAATCCATCCGTGCTGGAAGTAGATCTGAGTATGCTCATCCCAGCGATAGTGAGAAATATTGCCGGATTCGAGGATGGCTCTGTTGCCTGCCATTTCGAAGATTACAACACCGTCAAAACCGTTACCATCGAGGTCGACCACTTTGACGCTGGCATCGTCTCCCGCATCCAAAAACCAGCGCAGCAGGTTGATGTTGTGGGTGTATTGTTGTAGATAGCTGAGATACGACCCAGCCCGGTCAGCGGATAACCAATCGGGGATCGGTTCCGAAGCACCCGGTTGTCGTTCGTTGGTGTTGTCCCTTGGGGTGTCCAGGTTGCAAACCCAGTCCCCACCAAAACCGTGATTCCGAACGTAGGTCAGTGCACCCAACTCACCGGTTTGGCGAAATTGATCGACGGTGGCCCTGACCAGTTCGTTACCGGCGTCATAGCGTTTCATGTAACCGACCATCAGTTTGGTGCCAGCCGATTCGGCGGCCTCCAGTATCTCTTCTGCCTGCTTGACGGAGACGGCCATTGGTTTTTCCATGAAGACGTGTTTGCCGGCACTGAGTAGGTCCTTCGCGATTTGGCCTTGCAGGGCGAAACCGGCTGAGACTGCAACGGCTTCAATTTCGTCGTCTTTAGCCAGTTCTAAATGGTGGTGATACCGTTTCGGAATCCGGTATCGATCCTGCACCCTTTGTCCCAGTTCGGTTCTAACCTCCGCGATTGCCATCAGTTGACAATCCGGAATGCTGATAAAATTAGGAATGTGAACCTTCTGCGCCATAAATCCACAACCCACATATCCGAGCCTGATCGGTTCCATCAATCTCAATCTCCCTTTACAAATTATCAATGCAAATTAATCTATTTTTCTGCAACGCCCAGTCCAAAAGATGGTCAGTCGATAAATCTCCAGCCAAAAATGATAAGGGCGAAAGAGTATTGATCGTTCACTCTTGCTCGCCAAAAACCTCAGCACTGAACCTGTAAATTTGTGTCTGCTCCGACTGCCAGGCGTCGGTGGGTAAATCGGCTTTAAGGCAGGTTTGTGCTAAGAACGAAAGTCGATCCAGGTGGTGGGTTACCGCCACCTGCGGCAGTAGTAGACCACTCTGTTGGCCCTGGGTAATATACAGACCGTGTCTACCGATTTCAATCTCAGTGATGTCAACGACGGGCTCGAGTGGTGTCAAAACCGACAGTTCTATTTCCAGATCCCCGATTTCATCGGCCCGGACGGGCGGAAATCGAGGGTCACGGGTAGCGGCTGCCACCGCCATTTCGGTTACTAACTTGTACAAGGGTTGGTCGGAGGTGATTGTACCGATGCAACCTCGCAGTTGCCCCCGTTTGTAGAGGGAAATAAAAACACCACAATAACTCAGCAGTACAGGATCGTCAATATCGAAACTGACTGAAATAGATCTATCCACCTCAGCCTTGATTGACGTCCGGGCAATATCCAGAATCAGTTTTTGACTGGAGGCAGGGAGTCGGGTAGTAGGCATTATTGGGTAAATCTCACTTGAACTATTATAGCACGTTTTAGCAGAAAATAGAAATTCCTACCCTCAAAAACCAATCGCTAAAGAGAATTGATGCGTCTCATGGAGTTGTGAATGGCTATGCTAACGACAACCGATATTCAGGCGATTGTCGCCGAAACCAAATCCATATACCAATTGTGAGGGGGACGGAAAATCACCAGCGTTCAACGACAAATTTGGATGAGGATGAAAATCGACAGCAACCGTTAATCGGCGGTCCAGCAGACCTAGTACCAATCCGGCATTGGATTGTACTTGGATCTGCAAACTACCGCTGAAAGTCGGGGATAGGATATTTGGCAATTGAGGTCTATTAAGACGAGATACCAATAGAGTGGTGGTAAAAGACGGCCGTATCCACCATTTGGCGCCAACTGCTAACCCAAAGACAGAGCGCTGACCAAAGTTATCGATCCGTAGTTGAAAGCGATCTACCCGGACCTGTAAGTCAAACTGTGCCTTGCTGATGAGCACTGCCAGCGTCTGCAGATCTTCAGTACAAGCTTGTGTTCCGAACCGCTGCCAATCGCTCTCTATCTCTACCTTGAAGGGCGTTCCGGGACGGAAGCGGTAAGAAATGAAATGTTCGGTTAACGTTGGGATGTCAAACGGCTTAGAGAAGGTGGAAAAAAACGGTGTGTGGTAGGTTCAGAGGGAGAGGATAAAAAGCCGACGCCACACCAGACCGGCATCGCATACGACAACCGATCAAAAGCAGCGTCGGCTGAGATATATACCAGGCCACTCACCAAACAATAATCGTTAGGAAGAGGTTGGCCTGTCGAAGTCTCACATCACGAAACGTCCAACAAAGATATTGTTACTGGGCAATCCACGATTCCACCTAACCGACAATACTTCATCTTGATAGCGATAGGTTTCGGATTTGCCGAGGATCGGTTGGTCTATTTTCTCCAGTGGGCGGTACCAGATCTGGCGTGGCTGGGTGCATTCGTAGCAGGGGAAGCGAGAGACATCCAGTGCTAAGATCTGGCCGACCTGGAGTTTGTAGTTCAGGTTTGTCTTACGGAAATTAATTTCAACTTTCTTAACTGCCACCACTTGACCTACTACAGCCGATCGCTTTGTTTGCATTAGATCCACGACTACTTGCTGTTGCGCCGGCGTGACTTGTGGATCAAGGTATAACACACTCCGTCGGGTATTCTGATCTAGATCTAAGTTCTGATCTGCGCTGACCACTGCAACTATGGTCAAACCGCTTAGCGAAACGTTGTTCCAGGTGCCAGACTCGATCTTCCAAACCAGTGTGGCCTCTCTGCCACCCTCGACATAATCAGAACCGAAATGACAAGCACCGGTATAGACATCGACCGAGCGTGCCTCCAGGTACTCGCCCTCAATTTCAGCCGTCGCAACGATCGTTGCCAGATGAAAAACGACGAGTAAACAAACGGCAGTTATCAATTGAACTCGTCCAAACTTCGCAACTCTCATTTTTACCTCCTAATTTCTAAAGATAGAAGAAACGGTATATCACGCTGTTCCCCGTGCTGAAGATTATACTAGAAGATTAATCTAAAATCAACAATACATTCTCTGTGATGGGGTTTTACTACCTCAGCAAACGTGTTATAATAACCACTATTTTGTAGGAGAATCGTATGCTCTCATCACCACACAGTATTGCCATGCTCGGCACCGGTTTCATCGCCGATTTCTACACCACCACACTTCACGGTCAACGCGGTATAGATCGGGTAAAAGTTGTCTATTCTCGAACTGAAGACAAAGCTCAAGCCTTTCAAGAAAAGTGGAATGTGCCGAACGGAACAACCAGTTTAGAAGAAGCCGTCAATCGAGACGACATCGATACCGTTATCATCGGCTTGCCTAACCATCGACACGAGGAGGCGGTTCTGGCCGCCGCCGCCGCGGGAAAAGCAATTATGTGTACCAAACCACTGGGGCGGAATGCGGTCGAGGCTAAGCGAATGTTGGAAGCCGTCGAAGAAGCCGGCGTATTCCACGGTTATTTGGAAGATCTTGTCTATCCTCCTAAAACACTGAAAGCCATTCAATCGGTACAAAACGGTGCGCTGGGTAAGGTGCTATGGGTTCGGTCACGAGAGACCCATCCAGGACCGCACAGCGACTGGTTCTGGAACAGTGAGATGGCAGGTGGTGGGGCAATTATCGACATGGGGTGTCACTGCGTGGAGATTATCCGCAACTTCATCGGTAAAGGCGTGCGACCTGTGGAGGCAATGTGCTGGGCCGATACGCTGGTTCACCCGATTGAGGCTGAAGATCACGGGATCGGCTTGATCCGCTTTGAAAATGGTGCTATGGGTCAATTTGAGGTCAGTTGGGCTTTCCGCGGCGGAATGGACCTCCGCGACGAAGTTTCCGGATCGGAAGGAACTATTTGGCTGAACCACTGGCTGAGAACTGGCTATGAGATGTTCACCTCTGTTGGGCAAGGTGGTTACGTGGCCGAGAAAGCTGAAGGCGACACCGGTTGGCTATTTCCAGTTGGTGACGAAGCGGCCGAACTTGGTTATACCGATATGTTCAAAGAGATGTTTAACTGTTTGGATGATGGTACAGAACCGATGGAAACTTTCTACGATGGATATGTTGTCAATGCCATTATCGACGCTTGTTATACATCCGCCCAAACTCGACAATGGGAGACCATTGAGTTAGAACTTTGGCAAGGAGACGAATCGGTTGAACATGTTCGTACTATAATTGAAGTCGATGGAAAGATCCTAATTAAGACCGAAGTAATGCCAGATGGCCGAACCAAGCAAATCTTAAAAGATCCGGATACGGGCTTGATTAGTGAGGAAATGCTGTAGGTAGCGAATTGGCAGGATTGAGTACCTCTCCAAACCTGTTTCCCATCAAGCAGTGAAGACGCTTATCTTAGATCCGACCGTCTCTGAAAGTCGAATGGATTATTCTGACCCAGCCACGTGGCGGACATCGGAAAGGGAATTTACAGGTAGTTAGTCAGCGGAAGCCCGAATCGGTAATTCAAACTATCGTTTGTCTTGGAAAAAGGTGGGATGGATATGATACGAAAACGGTTTAAATCTAATCTCCGAGAAGATAGATATTGCTTCACATCTCTGGTACTTCTGTTTGCAGGGCTTTGGGCGGCCATCCCAGTTGAAGCTGAAACAAGCACTGGGCTGACACCAAAGATCGCTACTAGTAAGTCCGATCTTACTGATAAGAAACGTGCGGATCTACAGAACGAACTCCAGCGATTAGGAGGTGAGCTCAAGCTGTTAGGCCAGCAGATCGGAGGGAGTATTGCTCCTCTCGATTTGGATCTCAGTGGAATATCTTCTGATCAACCGACGACAACCGAGACTGTTAACCGCGTACAAGCGATACAGAAGCGAATGCGAGAGATTCAACAACTCTTTCCTGGTCAAACCCGGCGAATTCCACCTTCATCTAAAGCTCAAATCACTGCCAGAATTGAGACCTTACGAACAGAAATCGGAGAATCGAGCCAAGGCATTGAGGCTTTGGCTAAATCAAATCCGCGTGCGGAAGAGGTTCGTGTTTTACAGCGGCAATTACGCCACAAACAACGAACACTCAATTGGTTGCTGGGTCAGCAGCGACGATTCTCTGCGGCTTCATCGTCTTTCGATGAAGCCGCAGAGAATTCAGCCCAAGAAAAAACAGTCGCCGTTGAGACCAAAGAGGAAGATGCTGAGCTAAAGCCGGCACAGACCTATGAACTGGTAGAAGCGGCCGAATTTGACGAAGCCGCAGGGGTATTCGATCTCAAAGAGTTAGATTTTTTTAAACTTCACCACATTTTAGCTGCTGAGGCTATTGAGGTCGTAACACCGTTTCTGAGTCCTGACAATACAGCAATTGTAGCCGATTTGAATACTAACTCGATCATTGTTAAAGATCTGCCACATGTTTTACTCGATATTGACCGGATTCTGGTTTATATCGATAGACCGGTGACAACACAGCCTGTAGGCGAAAAAGAGGACGATCATTCGAAAGAAAAATGATCGCCCTGATCGTGGATTGTTTTACCTGTCAGCACCGCCGGATGGTTACTCCGCACTGTTCTGCGACAGCACTATTTAGCGTTACTGCCTTTTTGTTGAGCCTGAATAACGTTGTTTCCGGACTTGCTTAAGCATGATTCGACGCTGTTTCTCTCGGTTTTTCGTAAAATCTATTTTGGGTTTCGTGATGAGTCCTTCTTTATCGCATAATTTTTTAGAATGACTAAATGCTCAGTCGAAAGATTCATCTTCGTGAACAGTAACATGAATCAGCTCTTTCGTCATAATTCTTCACCCCTTTCGATCGTCGCCCCAAACCCGGTTCTTCAGTAAGATGTCGCTTATCTAACAAGTCAGTATAATTATATTGTCAACATAACGTACAAGACGATCTGTTTTCCTTCAGCTAACTTCTAACCGATGTTCATGTGCAAATCTATAGCCTATCTATCGTTTGCTGTTCTTCAGCAATGGTGGACTAGGAACCAGTGCCGTGCATACCTATTGGGCCTGGTCTGTCTGTCAATGGGCGCAGGATCTGGCTTCATAGAAGTACAGGTGGAAGCACAGGTCGAGAAATGGACAACGATTGTACCGATAACAACGGGGCAAGCCACCCAACCCAGCATTCAAGCCCAGGGAAATAATGTGTTTATCGCTTGGTCTGATAGTCGTTTGGGAGCCTCAGAGATCTTTTTTCGCCGCAGTACAGATGGTGGGCAAACCTGGGGGTTGGAACAACGTATCACAGAAACCATCGCTGATAGTGTATCCCCTGACCTGGATGCCGACCGCCGTTATCTCTATCTGGTCTGGCAAGAAGATCAGAGGGTTAAGTTCGCTCTTTACGACGGCCTACAGTGGCAACGCCAAACTGTATTGTCAGAAGCGGGACATCGACCTAGAATCGCCGTGACCAAAATTTTCCCGAACAATTTCATCTATGTTGTCTGGGAACGGATGAGCACGCAGAGTCTGGAGGCTAATCAACCATCTCAATCATCATCTACCCAGGCTGAAATTGTTATCAGTGACGATCAAGGTCTAAACTGGCAGAAGGTTCGCCCTCTGACTTCAGTCCAGTGGGAATCGGCTGAACCTGACGTGGCGGCCGGTTTTCAGTCGGCCATCGTTGCCTGGCAAGATCACCGGGAAGCGACATCTCAAATCTACGCCAAACAGTATCAGGAATTCAAGTCCAGCCCCGATTGGCGCTTATCCTCCCCAGGTAACGCACGCCGACCGGCTGTGGCCATGAGCCGGGCCGAAACCTCTCTCACCTCTACTCGTTTGGCTAATAGCCCTTCCTCCTTGCCCATGACAGCGGTTACCTGGGAGTCGCGGCGCTATCAAACAGATCCCGCCGATATTTGGGTGGCCGAGACTCTGCTCAATCAGGATTTGAGCCTCTATCAGATCTCCGACAATTCCGCTGAGTCAGTCTCCCCACAGATAGATCTTGGTTCTGATCAAACCTGGTTATTTTGGCGAGATGGAAGTTCTGGGAACTGGGAGATCTACTTTTCCCAACATCAGCGGGACCAATGGTCGACCAGTCGCTCATTCCTACCCAAAGATCATGTCGCTTCGCTAAACAAATCAGGACATAGTCCTACCTTTCCAATGGTTTCGATTTCTCAAGATCAGGTCCATTTCGTTTGGATAGAGTCTACTAGAGAGACCAGGTTCTTGGCCCCGGCCGGAGAGGCTCAGACCAGGCTGTTCTACCGTCGACGCGACACCCAACCATTACCAATACCATCACGCCCTATACACATCGATCTGGATGCTCCGGCGGGATTCGACAATGACCGAAACTTGACCTTTATGTGGCAGAAACAAGGAGAAAAAATAAATTACCAGATCTGGGCTTCAATTAATCAGGCTAGCTTTCAACAGATTGGACAAACATCCGATTCCCGTTTCGAATTTCAGCCTACTGCCACTGGGGTATCTTATCGTATTCGAGTTCGCGCTGCCGATGCGGTTGAAAATTGGAGCGATTTTTCGCCTCCTTCGACTGCCGTCTATGTTGACTATCGGCCTCCGCAACTTGAATTCCACACCCCTTCCACAAATGAAGTCCAAATACCAGTCATCGCTTCTCCTCGAGTTATGGTGACGGCCACCTGCCTCGATGATAATTTGACCAGTTGTCAACTTCGCCTAGGCACTGGTCGCATACCTACCCTTTCGGACACTTGGCAGAATCTGGGATCAGCCATCAGAACCCCTTTTACTCGTGAGCGCATCTATGTTTGGGATACCACAGATCTCGACGGTATCTATACTTTATCGCTAACGGCCATAGACACGGCTCAAAATCGTACCACGATACAATCGACTGTTATTATCGATAATCGGCCACCATTACCAATTTCTGGTGGTAGTAGTGCTTCGTTAACAATGGGAGATCTGGCCGATATTTCTTACTATACACCTGCCTGGTCGCCAGACGGAAATCGGATTGCGTTCTCCAGTAATGCAGCCGGATCTGTTGACATTTGGATTTTGGAGCTACAAAACCAGTCACGAAAACGGTTGACCAGAGATAAATGGATCGATCTACATCCGTCCTGGCACCCGGATGGGCAGAAGATTGCCTTTCAGTCTCAACGTCCTCAACCCAAAGATACTGAAGAATTGAACTGGGAGATTTGGTTAATAAATGCCGACGGGTCAAGTCTACGCCAACTAGTCGACCAACCGGCACAGATGCCGAGTTGGTCACCGACGGGAAATCAGTTAGCGGTAGCGATAGAACAAGCTGGCGACTACGAGATTTTTCTAGCCAGTTTTGACAACCAACCAACTACTTTACTGCAATTGACGCGGAACAGCCATCAAGATCTCTTTCCGACCTGGTCTCCTGGTATGATGAAAATTGCTTATCAATCAAACCGGTCAGGAAATTGGGATATTTGGTTGACAAACATCGACCAAACCAATGATGCTGCAGAACAATTATTGCGTCAGAGCTTTGCCAACGAAACCCAACCTCGATGGTCCCCTAACGGAAAATACTTACTATTTTTGACCGATAGAATGGGAGGGTATCAAGTTGCTGATGCCATATTTTCCCAATCAGGCCAACCTCCAGTTGGACCAAAGACAGGTCTAGATCCGACCGTTCGCTCCCCAGTCAGACTGTCACCGCCTGGTGTCCCGGTAGTATCAGCGAATTGGTCCTCAGACGGTAAATACCTGATTTACCAATCCAAAGATCAGTTGTACACCGTTCCGATCGTCTTTCCGACCACTGAAGTGGAAGCCCAGATTATTACCCCTTATAACCGAGGTCTCGTCTCTGGAAAAGTAGATCTATTCGGGCTAGCACGAGGACGCCAATTTCAAGAGTTTCATCTCGACTACACCAGTGCCATTTCGTCTCAATTCTCTGATCAGGTGGACTCTCCATCGAGTCGTGGACAGGCTTGGATTCCAATCGGTGGTAGATCTACTCAACCGGTCAACGAAGTCGGTTTTCTGGGGCAATGGGACACTCGACGTTTGAATGGTGAGTATATCTTGCGCCTAACGGTAGTGGCCAGCAGTCCTCCGGTCGGGCTAACTGGAGACCGAGTTAAAGGTAAGCAAGAGGAAATGTCAACCGGAGGTTGGAAGGAAGTCGAAGATCTACAAGCCGTATTTGTACAGAACAGAAGACCAGCCTTGGAGATTCTTTCGCCTTTCGATGGTACAGTCACCAACGAGCAAACCATACAGTTGCGAGGTCGGACTTCAGCTTACGCCCAACTCTATTTAAACGATCAGCGAATAGAACTGGACTCTAGCGGAGATTTTGCCCTCCGGTTGTTGCTGAAAAAGGGGGAAAATCAGTTTAATCTACGCGCCACTTCCTCTGTTTTGGGAGAAACACGCGCCAGCCGAACGGTCTTTCGAGATAGCCAACCGCCAGAACTGACGTTGAAAACTCCCACCGACTTCTTGGTTAGTCCGGTCCCCTACATACTCGTTGCCGGTACAACTGATAGCACCAAACTGGATATCCGTCAAGGCACAAGGGACACAAAATCCTCAGCAAATACCGTCATACCAGTGCAGCCAGATGAAACTTTCCAGCGATGGGTTGGGCTCCAACTCGGCCCCAATATCATAACCATTGTTGCCACTGATCGATTTAATCGCGAATCCGTGCAACATCGTCGGATTATCTACACTGTCCCGGACATCGGGAAGGAGATCGCTAATTTAGCACCAGAAGACAATCATCCACCGGGGATTGTCGATCTATCACCGCCTAACGGGTTGATCATTCGCCAACCCGAGGAGGAATTGACGATCTCAGCTCGCTTGATCGACGATGTTAAGATTGATCCGTTTTCGCTTGTTTTCAATTTTGATGAACAGACCTTTCGTTTTGATCCAGATGATGAAGCTGACCGGCCAGCTGAAATGGCTGATTTCGATGGGAAGATTTTTAGTTTCGATCCCGCAACTGGAGTCTTTACTTATCGCCCAGCCCAAGAACTCAGCCAGGGACAGCACCAATTTAAACTTCAAGTCAGTGATTTCCAAGGTAACACTGCTAGTCCTATTTCAACCGCTTTTGTCATCGATAGGCAACCTTTTTATGCGTCTCTGTCAGCAGTGCGAGACGATAACGTCTTATGGGTACATTTAGTATCGAATAAGGAGATAGAGACCGTCGGTAATGTTACGGTAGCCTCCGTCCCTTCTCTGCTAGCCACACCGAATAGCGATGACCTACCGACTCAGGTTTATACCATCGGCTTAGAACCGGTTTCAACTACAGATCTACGCCCCGAACCAACGCTCCGAGAGATGTCAGACAAAAAGCCTGGAGTGTCTAGTTCAGAAACACTATTCGTCTATCAAGGACAATTCCGGCTAATATCCACTGCTAATAGCTTTGATTTGTCGGCTGATCTATTCTTACGCCATTTAAGCCTGCCTACAAATTCGAGTCAGGATGATCGCACCATCCGTTCGGTCGACCCAATCCATCTGGATGGTTACTATGCCGACCAAAACCAGTTCCAGACTTTTCCAATGCTTCCTTTTCCACAGCAGGTTCAAGGGCAATCCTCGACAATTGTTGCTTACCAGATTCAGCATTACCAGGGAGCGAGCCTGATTTTTCTGAATCCACAGGTGAATCTACAATTCCAATTGCGAAGCCAGGATGGGTTCGATGCCAATCGGGTCTTGCGTCAGATGCAAGATGCTGAAACTCGACAACTTGAGATTGTCTATCCAATCCACCAAATCAAATATAATGTCGAAGCAGAAGTTATTCAAAATTCCAGTTTTGAGTTGCGAATCCCATCAGAAAAAATGAGCCTGCCGGTGGAATCGACAGCACTTTTTTATTGGCAGAAATCGTGGCAACCAGTCAAAAATGTTCGTCGGTCGATGATTAACGATCAGGTTTATCTCACAGGAGTAGTCGCTCAACTCGGCAGTTATGGTCTATTGATTGATCGAACTCCTCCAGAAGTGCAATTACGCCAAACCAAAAGTAGCGTCATCGAACTAGAAGTTACAGATGGAGGTTCTGGGGTTGACAGATTGGTGGTGCAGATCGACCAACTGGTCCCCATCACCCTCAACGCAACTGGACAGAGCCGATCTGATCGGTCACCAGAAAAAGGGATGCTGTTTCGACAGACTAATTCTTACACTGGCAAATTGATATATCTACCAGGGAGCCTGAAGCCTGGTCGGCACACTATCCAATTGACAGCCTTTGATCGAGCCAATAATTCGGCTCAGTTCAAAGATACGTTTTTCAGTCAGGATATTTTCGATTTTATGGGGCAAACCTTCGCCTATCCCAACCCGGCCAGTGGGCAGGTCCAGATCCAGTTTCAGCTTACCAAGGCTGCCGATGTTGAATTAGGGATTTACAATGTGGTTGGAGAGTTAGTCTACTCGACTCAACTGAAAGCTGTAACAGGTCAAAATAGTCGCTTGAAATGGAGTTGTCAGAATCGGCTACAGCAGGACGTTGCTCCTGGAATCTATATTTTTGATCTAAAAGCCACTAGTTCCGGGCGGACTGTTCGCAGAAGTGGGAAAATTGCCGTTTTAACTAGGACATCGATTAACCGTGGCTACCGCTAGGAGTATTATTCCGCTCGAAAGTCTCCACTTTTTCCACCCGTTTTTCGCACCAGCCGGATATCTGAAATTTGCATACTACGATCTACCGATTTACACATGTCATAGATCGTTAATGCAGCTATGGAAACAGCGGTTAAGGCTTCCATCTCAACCCCTGTTCGACCAATGCTTTTGACGTTAGCTTCAATTTCCACACAAGATTCGGTCAGATTGGTCGATAGGTGTATGGTGACGCCTGTAATCGGAATGGCGTGGCAGAGTGGGATTAGATCTGATGTCCGCTTGGTGGACATAATTCCTGCTAAACGCGCTACTTCCAACGCATCGCCTTTGGAAAAGTCACGGTCTTCGATTCGTTGAATCGTCAGATTCTGAGCATAGACTCTGCCTTTTGCAACGGCAATACGTTCGGTCTCTAGTTTAGGGCTAACATCGACCATCTGTGTTTGGCCTTTTTCATCGAAATGGGTAAGTTGGGTCATAGAAATTTAAACCAGGTAGAAAATAAAGATAAAAAAGTGTTGATTATGGATCCGGTTTATGTTAGATTATGCACACCTTCCTGCGAGAAGAACGAAGGTGTGGTTGTAATCTTAAAAGGAGTATAGGTGCATGCCGGTATTAACATC
>Ga0310342_100000647_pt1 | contig 20117 bp, 13 predicted proteins | sample S15DNA20500_MG_FD_206155 | JGI IMG/M metagenome (GOLD analysis project Ga0310342, IMG submission 206155) | Marine microbial communities from station ALOHA, North Pacific Subtropical Gyre - S1503-DNA-20-500_MG | ecosystem: Environmental > Aquatic > Marine > Oceanic | place: Pacific Ocean: North...
CCATGCTGGTGAAAATGCTCAATGATGCAGACAGGGTCATTCTGAAATCACATGGTATAGGGAAGTTTGGTCGCTGTCTTGGAGAATTATTCTCTGAAAAGGGTGGAGAACGAATGAATATCTGTGAAGCCCTAATTGCTCAAGGCTTCGCTAAGGAATATAACGGGGGCAAGAGATAATGGCTCTAACAAGCAACAGGAACCTTCTGAGCGATACTCAGACTAACAGGCTGTCCGTCACACCCGAAACTGAGCAACTAATCAAAGACACCACATCAGGAGGCCTGTTCGTTGGTGATGGGTCAACGACTGGGGGCCACGCGGCAGACGCACGACCCCACAAATCCCTAACGAATACCACTTATACGCTCATTAGAAGTGACGAAGGGAAAATTCTCCATATCTCCAACGGTTCTGCGGTAGTAATCACTATCCCCTCGAATGGAGCAACCCCATTCCCAACAGATTTAACCCGAATCCCATTCATCAATATTGGTGCAGGAGCATTAACATTTTCCGGTTCAAGTGGAGTGACTGTTTCACCTTCGGGTCATTCGGTGGCGCAATATGAAGGTGGGGAACTCCTTAAGGTCGATACGAACCATTGGGTTGTCCTTCTCGGTGGCGGTTCATCGGGTGCAGGCCCACCGGGTCCTACAGGCCCGACAGGAGTCGCCGGTCCCACAGGTAATACGGGGGCTACTGGCTCACAGGGAGCACAAGGCGACCAAGGAGTAACAGGTCCAGCAGGTCCTCAAGGTTCAGCAGGTCCTACCGGAGGCACGGGACCAGCAGGTTCTCAGGGACCCACAGGTCCAGCAGGTGCAACGGGACCGGAGGGCTTGGTATGGGAGAACGCTTGGTCAACAGGAGTTGCCTATGCTGTGGATGATGCAATCTCCTATAACGGCACATCCTATGTCTGCAAGTCTGCTCATACAAGTGGAGCAATCAACCCCACGAATACAACCTATTGGGATGTGCTCGCTGAAAAGGGTGATACAGGAACCACAGGTGCAGGTGGTCCAGCCGGACCTACAGGTCCCGGAGGACCAGCAGGACCTACTGGTGGTGCTGGTCCCACAGGAGCAACAGGTTCTCAAGGGGTAGCAGGTCCCACCGGACCTTCCGGCCCTACGGGGTCAGCAGGTCCAACCGGGCCATCGGGAGATGACGGAGACGATGGTGCGACGGGTTCTACTGGCCCAACCGGTCCGTCCGGAGCACAAGGGGTTGCAGGCCCGACTGGCTCACAAGGTCCGACAGGCACTACGGGGGCGCAAGGACCATCAGGACCTGCTGGTATCTTTGGTGGTGCATCCTTCAAATATGAGGTTGATGTTTCGGCCACATCGGATAACGACCCCGGTGCAGGTAAAGTCAGATTCAATGATGCAACCCAGAGCACAGCAAGCAAACTATTCATGGATGATTCAGACAAGGATGGTAGCGACATCCAACCGTTTTTGAGGACAATTGATGATTCCACTTCCACCGTGAAAGGTCATGTGAAGATGACTGATTGGGACGATTCAACTAAGTTTATTCTCTGGCAAATCAGCGCGGCGGCAGAGGACAACGGCTGGTTCGATGTTAGCGTGACCGCAATAGACAATTCCACAGCCTCCCCGTTCTCAGCAGGAGACGAAGTGTCCCTAACATTCACCCGAACAGGAGACATTGGTGATACGGGGGTTGCTGGACCCACCGGTCCCGGCGGACCCACAGGAGGGGCCGGACCAACAGGACCCGATGGACCCGCAGGGCCAAGTGGTCCGACAGGGGATGATGGGGCAACAGGCTCAACAGGGCCACCCGGTCCAAGTGGACCTACCGGTTCGCAGGGTCCAACAGGCAATACGGGACCCGGTGGTTCTACCGGACCAACAGGGGGCGCAGGTCCCACAGGCGCACAAGGTCCTACTGGTGCAACCGGAGGGGCAGGACCCACAGGACCGGAAGGTCTGATATGGGAAGGTAATTGGGTCACATCCACCGCCTATACTATTGATGATGCGGTCTATTATACTGTGAATGGTCAATCCTACATGTGCATTTCTAATCACACCTCGTCCGGCACGAAACTACCTACCAACACGACCTATTGGAATGTCTTAGCACAGAAGGGAGCCACAGGTGGAACAGGACCGACAGGTCCCGGTGGTCCAACAGGTGCGGCTGGAGCAGACGGTGATGACGGAGCAACAGGTGGAACGGGTGCGACCGGAGCCACCGGTCCCCCCGGACCAAATGGACCAACAGGGTCACAAGGCCCGACCGGAGCGACAGGAGCCGCAGGTGCTACAGGTTCGCAAGGAGTGGCTGGACCGACTGGCTCAACCGGAGCGGCTGGTCCTGCTGGGGCAACCGGCCCCGAGGGTTTGGTATGGCGCGACGCATGGGCTACAGCAACAGTATATGCGGTCGATGATGCCGTCTTCTATCTTGGGACCTCCTATATGTGCAATCAAGCGCATACATCCTCAGGCTCAATCCTTCCAACAAACACCTCCTACTGGGACGAACTCGCTTCTAAGGGCGATGCCGGACCCACAGGCGCGGGAGGCCCTACGGGGTCAACCGGACCAGCAGGGGGGACCGGGCCGACGGGTCCTACGGGCGCACAAGGCTCAACAGGAGTCGCCGGTCCAACCGGAGCCACAGGTAACGCAGGACCTACCGGTGGAGCGGGACCTACCGGTCCGACAGGACCAAGTGGAGCAGATGGGGACGACGGAGCCGCCGGAGGGACAGGTCCTACTGGTCCAACAGGACCCGGTGGTGCAACAGGAGGCACAGGTCCTACGGGACCCGATGGAAACTTCGGCGGTGCTTCTTTCAAGTTTGAGCTTTACACAGGCATAAGTGCTGACCCGGGAGCAGGCAAATACAGATTAAATCAAGCAGTAAATCAACACCAAACAACTGTAATATCAATTGACGACACCGACCTTGACGGTAGCGATATTCAGTCATTCATGCGAACCATTGATGACTCCACTTCGACTATCAAAGGTCATGTAAAAATAAGCAACCTCACAGACTCAAGCCAATTCATCATTTGGACTATATCGAGCCTAATAGAACACACAGGATATTTCGACATTACTGTTAGTGGTGTGGATAATTCAGCAACAACACCTTTCACTTCGGGAGAAGATTGTATAGTGACCTTCGCACGGACAGGTGATATAGGAGCCACCGGAGCCGCAGGTCCTACTGGTCCGGGCGGTCCAACCGGACCCGCAGGAGGAACCGGCCCTACTGGAGGGACGGGACCCACAGGAGCGACTGGCGCGGCGGGTGACGACGGAGATGACGGAGCCACAGGAGCCGCTGGACCCACAGGGGCTCAAGGACCGGCTGGGCCTACGGGTTCAACAGGAGGAACAGGACCTACCGGAGCGGCAGGAGCCGCCGGTTCTGACGGAGACGATGGAGCAACCGGACCTACTGGACCTACGGGAGCAACGGGCGGCGCGGGACCGACAGGCTCACAGGGAAGCACCGGACCAACGGGACCAACGGGACCCGAAGGGTTAGTATGGAAGGGTAATTGGGCCACCGCTACTGCTTATGCTGTGGATGACGCGGTCCACTATACAACAAACGGTCAATCCTATATGTGCAAACAGGCTCATACCTCAAGTGGTTCAATCTTACCAACCAATACCTCGTATTGGGACCCATTAACAGTCAAGGGGGACACAGGGGCAACCGGAGGGACGGGTCCTACTGGTCCTACGGGTTCGCAAGGAGGGACGGGTCCTACTGGAGCGGCAGGTGGAACGGGTCCGCAAGGCTCAGCAGGCCCGACAGGAAGTGCGGGACCAACGGGACCCACAGGTTCTACTGGAGCACAGGGTTCAACCGGAGCCGCAGGACCTACTGGTCCAACAGGTCCGGACGGAGATGACGGCGATGATGGAGCCGCTGGAGGAACAGGACCTACTGGTCCCACCGGACCAACGGGCGCAACAGGGTCAGGTGGCTCAACAGGACCAACGGGGCCGACAGGTCCACAGGGTATGTTCGGCGGAGCCGCATTCCAATTCAGATTCAAGACCTCAACGAGTATGGCTGACCCCGGCGCAGGGAATATGCGTGGGAACAATGCTACCCAATCATCAGCAACCCAACTCGTCTTCGACGATACCGAGTATCAAGGGAGTGATATTCAGCCCTTCCTGAGAACGATAGGTGATAGCACTTCCACCGTAAAGGGCCATGTTAAGGTCACCCATAAGACCAATTCGGGGAAGTTTATCCTCTGGGCTATAAGCGCAGTTTCAGAGCAAACAGGGTATCACCTCGTGACGGTCAGCCCATTAGATTATTCCACCGCCTCACCATTCTCAGAGTCAGACGACATAGTGGCAACATTTACTCGAACCGGCGATATAGGAGCGACAGGTGCTCAAGGCTCGGCTGGTCCGACAGGGCCGACAGGACCTACCGGGGGAGCAGGTCCCACCGGTCCCACCGGTCCAACGGGACCTGATGGCGACGACGGTGATGATGGCGGAACGGGACCTACTGGAGCCACAGGACCAACCGGACCTACTGGAGCGGGTGGCCCGACTGGGCCTACGGGTGGAACGGGACCAACAGGTCCGCAGGGGACGACAGGAAATACCGGTCCTACCGGCGGCAGGGGGGGTGTTGAATATCAATTCGCCACTTCTACAACGATGGGAGACCCGTCTCCGGGCAATTACAGGTTCAACCACGCGACTTTCGCCAGCGTGTCCTCGATAGCCATAGACGACAACAACAACGATAACCAAGATTGCCAAGCATGGCTCAGAACCTTCGATGATGCAGACAACGGCGGCATACTATACCTTCAATCTCAAACTACCACAGATGGTTCTTTTGCATCCTTCACGGTCACATCCATAACTGAGAATAGCGGTTGGTTCCGAATCTATGTGACCCCCCTTGCCGCATCCACAACGGGCGTTCCCTTTTCATCCGGTGAGACTTGTGCGCTGGTATTCGCCCCTGCCGGTGACGATGGAGCCACAGGCCCAACAGGTGCTACCGGCGGGACAGGACCAACGGGAGCGACAGGAGGTGCTGGACCTACCGGACCTGCTGGAGGAACAGGCGGAACAGGACCCACAGGACCTACTGGTCCTACCGGCTCCGGGGTTGCGGCTGGCTCGGACACTCAGATTCAATGGAACGACGACGGTGATTTCGCAGGCATCGCTTCTGATGTAATGGTCTATGATGGGACAGACCTAACTAAACTGACTATTGGGGATGCGTCCCTCGCCAACGCCAACGGCCTCAACATCAATGTGGCGAACATCGGGTGGCGACCCCCGTCCGGTGGTAGCAACCTTAACTGCTTCGGTGGCTCCGGTCAAATCAAGGGATTCAACAATAGTTATTCGGCGGCGACCCCATTCTATGCGTTCAATCCTCCGGGAGATAGCGGTATGTTCGCGGCTGGAGACGGAAGCGGTAATTTCGATTCTGATATAGGGTTTAGCGTTGCTGGCTCTGAAAAATTACGAATTGACGATAACGGAGCAATTGGTATAGGTGGCACTAATTGGGGAACAAGCGGTCAAGTCCTAACTTCGGGTGGAAGTGGTGCGGCAATATCTTGGACTACCCCATCAGATACGAATACTCAGAATGCTTACACCTTGACTTCTCAATCGGGGACAACCCGTATCAGACTGTCCGGTAGCGGCGCGGCAGGCAACACCAACCAAGATGTAGAGTTCTTAGGGGCGGGTTCAGTCACAACGGCTCACACTAATTCAGGTCGAATCACCATAACCGGCACAGACACCAATACTCAGTTATCCACCGAGCAGGTGCAAGACATAGTGGGGGGTATGCTCACAGGCAATACAGAAACAAACATCGCGGTCACATATCAAGACGGAGATGGAACAATTGATTTCAATGCAACGAATACGGGTCCGACCGGTCCAACAGGACCTACTGGTCCAACAGGCCCAACAGGTGATGATGGAGACGATGGCTCCACAGGTCCCACAGGAGCGGCAGGTCCTACGGGTCCGACTGGTGGTGCAGGTCCGACAGGACCAACGGGACCACAGGGAGATGCGGCCACAGTTAGGACTATCACAGCAGGAGGCAACACCTTAGCATCGGGCGAGAATTTGGACTTCGTTGCAGGGTCAAATGTGACTATCACAGAAAGCGGTGGGGATGTGACCATAGCATCCACAGACACGAACACTCAATTAACCCTATTAGACCAAGACAATATGAGCTCTAATAGTGCTACTGCGGCGGCGAGCCAGCAATCAGTTAAGGCTTATGTTGATGCAGAAGTGGCGAGTGTGGTCGATTCCGCACCGGGAGCATTAGACACACTCAATGAATTGGCGGCGGCTCTTGGTGATGACGCATCCTTCGCGACCACTACTGCTACAAACATAGGGCTGAAATTAGCAAAGGCGAGCAATCTTTCAGACTTGGCTAATGCCGGAACAGCGAGAACCAACTTAGGTCTTGGGACAGGTGCAGTATTGAGCACAGCCGCAATAGCAGATAGTGGAACAGGTTTAGCAACAGCAGACCAAATCCATACCTTTGTGACCGGCTTAGGGTATATCACTACAGACACCAATACAACTTACTCAGCAGGCACAGGGCTGACCCTTAGTGGGACTACCTTCAATGTTGGGACACTCAATCAAGATACCACAGGTAGCGCGGCGACATGGACGAATAGCAGAACCATATCCTCACATGGAGATGTTGTGTGGTCATCGGGTGCGGTCAACGGTGGAGGAAATGTGACGGGACAAGCAATAATTCAACCCGATGCGGTAGATATTGCGATGCTATCAGCAACAGGGACAGCCTCATCCTCTACCTTCCTTCGTGGAGATAACACATGGGTCACCCCAACAGACACAGACACTAACACCCAATTGAGCACAGAACAAGTCCAAGATATTGTCGGGGCTATGGTGACGGGTAATACTGAGACTAATATCACAGTCACCTATCAAGATGGGGACGGCACACTCGACTTTGACGCAACCAATACCGGTCCCACAGGTCCTACTGGACCAACAGGTCCCACAGGTCCTACCGGGTCTACCGGACCAACAGGCACTTTCTCAGGCACACTTTCACAGCACCTCACTCCGGGCGCAGACAATACCTACGACTTAGGCACATCTTCTGTTGAGTTTAGGAATCTGTATCTCGATGGGTGGGCTTATACTGATGGCCTCAATGTGGATGATGGGTCGATGGTGATTTCCTACGGCCAAATCAACACCGCAAATCGAGATATGACTTTGATAGGTGGTGGGCCTCAGACAACAAGACCACACATTAACATTCCTAATTCTCAAACAAGTGCATTACAGATATACGCGAGCTCATCATCATCCGGCAACATAGACATTGATACTCGTTATACCTCAGGAACAGGTAAAATCAATCTCAAGACCAAAGGCTCAACAAGGTTCGCTATTGGTGCGGCTGGCGAGTTATTGATTGGTGGTTCTGCGGCTGGAACAAGCGGGCAAGTCCTGAGTTCGGGCGGGGCCAGCGCGGTTCCGACATGGGAGGATGCTGGCTCAGGACCAACAGGCCCGACAGGTGCTACTGGTCCTACCGGAGCAACAGGTCCTACGGGTCCAAGTGGTGTTGCAGGTGGGATAAATGACCTTAGCGACGCACTTGTTGAAAGCACCTCTATTTGGCTTGGCGACCCATCCACCACAACAGATAGCGCGAACGGGAACACAGCGGTCGGCAAAGATGCTCTGGATAGTCTCACAACAGGCGATGATAACACCGCTATTGGATATGGGGCCGGTCATGATGTGACCACAGGGACACTTGGGGTCTATGTTGGGACCGGTGCGGGGAAGAACCTCGTAGCCGGAGGGCAAAATGTTGCAATAGGTTGGGATGCTATGTCTACAAGCACAGGTAGCCTAAACTGTGTCGCCATAGGAATACAGGCGGGCAAATCTTGGGGAACGAGATACAATAGTTGCGTCGTTGGACCTTTTGCCGCTATGAATGCTACGGGTGCTGACCTCGTCTTCTTCGGTAATGAGGCCGGAAAGGACACCACAGCAAGTAGTGTGACCGGAATCGGCTACCAATCCTTGATGAAGGCCACAGGCTCATACAATACCGGAGTGGGGTATAGAGCCGGTCAGAATATCTCAAGCGGAACGGATAACACCTTCATAGGCCATAATGCCGGAATGGGTGTCTACAACAACCTTATGACGGGCTCAGCCAACGTCGCTATTGGAAGCAAAGCCCTCGAAGGGAACCTAACGGGTTCAAATAACATAGCGATAGGACCGGATGCACTCAATGACCTGACCTCAGGCTCACGAAATATTGCGATAGGCCGCTATGCTCTGGATAACAGCGCGACAGACAGCGACAATATCGCCATCGGCTACTACTCTATGTCCGGCGCATCGTTGTCCGGCGGGGTGGAGAATCTCGGTATTGGAAGTTATACTCTTGATGCCATTACCTCGGGCGACGGGAACATAGGTGTGGGTCATAAGGCAGGCTCGGCAATCACTACCGGCTACAAGAATGTTTATCTCGGTTGGAAGGCTGGTGAAGACACTACTACTGCCGGAGAGAATGTGGGTATAGGAGACAATGCACTAACGAACAATACGATAGGCGGTGCTAATACTGCTGTCGGTCATCAGACATTGAAAAACTGTGATGAGGGCTATTGTAATGTTGCTATTGGTATAGATGCTCTAATGAATTGCACCTCCGGTCAGCGAAATACGGCTGTTGGAGGTCAAGACGCACTACGGTCATTGACCACAGGTCATCAGAATATTGGGATTGGCTACTATGCAGGCTACGCCATCACCTCAGGCGTAGGCAACGTCGTTATTGGTAGGGCGGCTGTTCCGAGCGCAACAGGGAATAGGCAATTATCAATTTCAGCAGGTGATAACGCTACCCCTGTTTGGCTAACCGGCAATTCCTCCGGTGTGGTTGATTTCCCCAATGGCCTGACCGATAATGGAAGTGCGATTGCGAACACATGGCGAACAGTCACAGCAGGGGGTAATACTCTATCCACATCCGAGACTTTAGCATTCACGGCTGGAACGAATATCACTATCACGGAGTCTGCTGGTGCGGTCACAATCAATAATTCCGCTTCTGCTGGTGCTTCTGACCTCGATGGTCTGTCCGACGCTAAGGTGGAAGGAACGAGCATTTGGCTTGGTCATCAGACAACAGGCTCATTGAGTTCTGCAACATGGAATGTCTTTGTGGGTCAACTTTCAGGTCCAGCACTAACACAAGGCGACAGAAATACCGGGGTCGGCTACAAATCACTCAATACCTTGACGACAGGGAGTAGCAACGTCGGCATTGGAATGACCGCCGGAGAGAGAATCACTACCGAAAGCAACATCATAGCGATTGGCGACCAATCGGGAATGGGTAGTTATGGGAAGTCACAAGGAGCATACGCCGTCTATGTTGGTAGTAGTGCTGGAAAATACGCAGGGAACGATAGCGGTCAGAACAATGTGGCGATTGGCTACAAGGCACTAATGGGCGACCAGACTAACACGAGTGGCGCACAAGGGAATGTGGCGGTCGGTCGTGAGACTATGCCTGCAATTACGACAGGCGATAACAACGTAGCGATAGGGTATGAAACGGGGATAACAGTCTCGACAGGTTGGGCCAATGTCGCCGTTGGTCAAGCGGCTATGAAGAAAGTGACCACCCACTACAAGAACGCGGTGCTTGGCTTTCAAGCCATGATGAACCATCTTGGAAACTCCACGGTCGCCATTGGAGCAGAAGCACTTAGAGGAACAAGTGCTTATTCTTCTCAGAATACTGCTGTTGGTGCGGGGTCTGGTTATGTGATGGAAACCGGAATGCAGAACCTCATGCTCGGATTCCAAGCAGGGAATAACATCACTACGGGTTCAAACAATGTGGTCATAGGTGGGGCTGATACGGGGGCCACAGATTCTGACCGATTATCAATTTCCTCAGGCGATGGTGACCCTATATGGATTCAAGGTGACCAATACGGAAAGGTCGTTGGTAATCTCACGCCTATGTTCTATGAAAGAAGCGACTTGGATGCTAACGCATACGACTTCCGTGTTCCGACTGTTCAAAGCTCGTCTGCTAACCCTAATTCATACCCTATGCCGTTTGCAGGTAGGGTGCTATATGTCTCACTCCAATTTTCCGGCGGCTCTATTTCGGGGACCGCCGCAAATGTAATTAGGGTCAGAAGGAATGGTGGCTCGCTCGGCGGCGACATCGAAGATGTGACCATGACCATTGGTGATAGCAATTGGAGAAACACCAATGGCACGAATTACACATGGCACGGGAAGGTCGACTTTGATTTTGAGGCCGGAGATGTTCTGCAAGTGAAGCGGCAAAGCGGCTCAACCGATTTGAATAGGGGTCAAGCGATTCTTTGGGTGCAACATAAACTGTGGTGATATGATGGAATGGGATGAGTTTAGAGGAATAAGGCAAGGGTTATTGAAGGAGATGGATTTGCACCAATTGTCTATTGTGTATGACGGTCTTTCAAATTCTCATAAAACAGAATTACAGCAATACCGGCAAGAATTGCTCGATTTACCTCAGAATCACGATAACCCCCAAGACGCATTCGACAACATACCATCAAAACCTTCGTGGATGTAGGAAAGGTTATAAGCGATAGCGAGAGTGACTAAGACATGGGACTAACAGCAGACTTCACTACAGGCGGCGGATTGACCGCAACAGACGCATACCACAGGATAGCACACATTAATCTCAACATACACAAGGATGATGACGATAGCACGGTAGTTTCAGTCAATTGGAATATCGAGGTTCATAAGGATGCCGCCTCGAGGGAAGCCGGAACATCTCCTATTGGGGGATTCAATGCTCGTTCTGAAATCAATTTGGCGGGTTCAGCCAATCAGTATAACCTCATCAAGCAGGGGTATGTTCATCTGAAAACCCTCGATGAGTATTCTTCGGCTGTTGATAACTGATGACGACCCCCGACTGGCTTATGTGGTCAGGTGAATTAACAGACGAAACCTGTGACCAAATCCTCGAATTGTGCCGTCAATTGCCGTTGCAGAAGGCGACGACATTCCGCCAGCGAGACGGCCATGAAGAAGAAGATGCTCACCGTAAGACAGATATTCGATGGATTCCCAACGAAGGAGATTACATCGACTTGCACAAGGTCATTACCCACTATGCCCTTCAAGCCAACCAACAATTCGGTCTGGCTCTATCACATCTTCCCCCAATCCAATTTACAGAGTATTCCGGTGTGGGTCATCACTATGATTTCCACCACGACATCGACTGGGGAAGACAGGACGGTTCCCACAGGAAAATGAGCATCGTCATCCAATTGACTGACCCCGAAGACTATGAAGGTGGGGACTTCTCTTTCCGCCACATCGAAAACCCAAACCCGCAGACTGTTAGGCAGAGGGGGACTATCCTATGCTTCCTCCCCTATCACGAACACGCGGTAGCACCTATCACGAGCGGCAACCGCACCTCACTTGTTGCGTGGTTTGAAGGACCCCGGTGGCGGTAAGGTTCATCTAAGTGGCGGACCCTAACTAAGTCGTGGCTGAGGCCGAGGCATCACAGGATATAAGGTTAGAGCACTTAGAGAAGCGCGTAGATAGACACCAAGACATACTCGACAAACTGACTGAGTCCTTTGCGGTCCTTCAAGTCAATGTTGGGGAAATGCACCGGCAACAGGAATTAACGAACGAAATCCTCAAGGAGGGTTTCAAGGTCATTAAGATTTGTCTCGCTATCATAGCCTCAATCTATGGTGTGGGGGCCATCCCTACATGAACCTCGACCCCACCGTCCCCTTCGTTCTTCTGATGCTATTATTCTCTGTTGCATCGGGGAACCTCGAAATGATAGATGGGCGGAAGCCCAACGGGGAGATTTCAGAAGGCTGTGAGTATATCACCGCCGAAGTCGTTGAAAAGGGCAGGGTTGATGACGGCTTCCGAGTGCATTACCTTAAGGTCATTGGAACATCCACAGGTAGCACAGGGGAACAATTCGAGGTGAAACTATCGGTCACCGTGAATCCCATAACCTACACCAAATATGAGGTTGGAGAGAGTTATACCGAGATGATGTGTGAAGACCCCCAGCGAGCGTGGCAATTATTGGGAAGATTACTCGATGAAGATTGGGTTAATTTATGGTGAATTAGGGGCTACCTTCATAAGACTCGTGGACCATTCATCCAATAGTATAGTATGAGGCTTAGACATTATGAGCAATTTCAATGATAGGTTCATTCTGATAATTGGAGCACCAATTGTCCTTGCATGGGTCATATTCGCCTGCTACATTATCTTTCAAGGGATGCGAGATGAATCAGTCCTCAGTAATCTTGATGGATATACGACACTAATTGCGATAATTGGGGGGCCAGCCCTGCTAATCATCAAAGATGCTCTGGATATGTGGAAGCAACAGCAGACAGCACAGATACAACTCATCCCCCTTAAGACAGAACATGGTATAAGGGTCGTTGAAGACAGGAAGGACCACGATTTACAGATGGAGCGATTTGCTACCACCGGCACAGAAGTTTTCTCTGCCGAACCAGCACACGAACATACAGAGGAGGGAGACCATGAATGACTCATTTGGTAAAATCGTCTACCATCCCCCCGAGAAGTGCTACACCAATGTGTTCATCGAAGAAACTCCGCACGGATATAAGGTCTTTAGGGAGCGAAAAGACACTCGCCCATTGGCCTTCATCCCATTTAGTGCGGTCAAACAAATAGAGTATAGGTGATAGAATATGGAGATAAATGGAGTTGAGTTGGAAATATGGCTTGGGCTTGCCGCCGCAGTAGGTGTGCTCGTTCTGTGGGCTTTGAAGAAGTATAAGAGTATAAACGCAGACGGGAAGATTACTCTTGATGAGGTAATAGGCACAGTTGAGGAAAGTGAGAAGTTTATTGACGCTGTTGGCGAAGAAGCCGACAAGGTCGATAAGGCACTCAAGGCGAGGAAGTGTTCGGTGTGTGGAACCCCCGGTCACAACAAGCGAACCTGCCCCGACAAGACTGAGTGATTAAGGATGGCGTATTGCACAGTAGCAGATGTAGGTTTGCGTCTTGGGCTCAATAGCGCACAGCGGTCACAGGCGAACAGCAAAATACTCAGTCATATACGACGCGCGTCAATAGAGATTGACCAAGAGTTCAAATACTACGGTAGGACTGTTCCGGCACAGGAAATAGGTGAAACGACCCTTAGTGGGGCGCACACTCCTGAAAACACGACGGTAGACCTAACAAGCGGAACCTCTTTTACTTCCTCCGGTAAAGGTAATATTGACGGTGATTCATTCCAATGGACGGGGAAAACCTCTAACCAATTAACAGGAGTGACCGGCATTACCCTTGACCACGCATCCGGTGTTACTGTTCAAGAAGGGGAAATGGCTCATGTCCTTCGCGAGATATGTGCTGACTTAGCATCAGCAATCTACATGGAGGATGAATCCACATTCCAGCGAACCGACGGTGAAGGTATGCGGGCATCCGTGCTCCGCACAAGGACAGAAACGAATCTGAAAAGACTTGCTCACCTCGGTGGTGTAATCTGATGAGCAAGATAACGAGAAATGTCTCCGCCGATAGGGGCGGGCTTCACATGAAGATGGTCGTTGATACGACCGAAACGAAGAAATACGCAAAGCAGATTCCCGAAGCATACGAAAGGGTCGCCACCAACAATCTAATGAAGTTTATGATGGAGGTTATGAAACAGACTCAGGCGGATTTGCGCGGGAACAAGACATACAGTCTCGCTGAGTCGGGGAAGCCTAAACCGTGGGAAGTCTCTAAGAGTCAGATGAAAACGGGGCTGATGTTCAGGTCACAAGAAGGAGCACTTGCTAAGATTGCCGCTTCGCTTAAGGTCGCTGATACCCGGAGTAAGACAGGAGGCACAGCAGGCAACAAAGGCACGGCGTCTGTCTCTATGTGGAGCCAAGACGAAGAGCGAAAGGGGGACTTCACCAGCGCAGGTGTCCGTGGTTCAAGAGCTCGGACCGGTAAGCAGTTTGCAGGCAAAATCGCCCAATACTACGAACAGGGTAGAAGCAAGTTTGGTGCAGAGCCCGGAGACAGTAAGTTTCAGCACCCCGGATTCAAGAAAATAGGCTATATGGCTAAGGCAAGGGAGAAGGTCCTAAAGAGATTCACAGCAGAACACGCTAACGAAATGGAGCAGAAGATGAAGCCGGGAGCAGAATATACCTCCGGCAGTAGACCCAAACAGGTCACGAGTTCAGATGTGAGAAAAGTAATGAAGGCGATGAGGTGATGATGTGGCCGTAGCGACAACAACCCAATATTGGACCAGCCGTCTGAATGGCGGCGACCCAACATCCCCTACCGGCAACAACAACGAAGCGTGGACCGCCACAGGCTCCGGTGCGGCTGATGGTGACTATTGGAAAATCACAACAAGCGGATATTATTCTCTATCCCCCACGACTGATGATTTGACCATATTAACCGCGTTGTTCTATCCTAACGCATCAGACATACCCCCGGACGGCACGACTCTTATACGACTCAGAAGCGACTCCCATGCGGTTGAAGTCCAATCCACCGGAACCGGCACAGGGCTTAAAATCGTGGGAGCAACAACCTCTACTTTTGATACACTCGACCTTACCATGACTGATGATGCACCGTGGATAACCCTTGTTAGACTCACATTGGATGCCGCAGGGACAGGGACCATGTATGTGCATGAGATTCTTGAAGATGACTTCGGGACCACGCGAAGCCTGAGCGTCACAGGGACGGCAGACACTACCGGCAGAGATATTAGGTGGGGCAGTAGTGATGGCGAGACAAAGTGGGGTTCGGTCTATGCAACCCATCATGGAGCGTTCAACCCCGATGAACTCGGACAGTCAGCGTTCTATCAGTCCTTGATGAATCGCTTCGGCATTCAACTCAGAAATGTTCTAAGGGCAAGTAAGAGGACCCACATAAAGGAGATTGCTGATTCAAGCATCATCTATGGGTATGACCTTTCGTCAGCGATGATTATGAGATTAACCCCACCCACTATTCACATAGTAGTAGAAGGCACAGGCTCAGAAGGGTTCGACACTTTGGGGGGAACAAGCATTCAGACTGAGAATGATGCACAGATATTCGTGACCACAAGAGGGACAGACTACAAAGAGTCCTACCGCTTCGGACTTAGAATCATAGGTGATGTTTTCGATGAGCTCTATACCAACACGGGACTCAATGCCGGGGTAGATAGTCTGATAGGCTACAGTATGTCGTTAGACACCAAACTTGATAGTGACGAGACGGTTTGCATTCACACCCTAAATGTGAAATATCTTAGACGAGAAAGAATGACCATCCGATGATACTAAATAGAGTGTGGCTCAACACAAGGACATACAGCCGAGGTAATGAACGATGGCTAATCTTGCAGACAGATATTTGAGCATACAGAAAGAAACCACCTACGGAACAGCCATCGTGAACTCCCCTATTCATGGGGAAGTGGATGACGAGTCCTTTTCACAGTCATACGAATTATTGACTCGTGAGGATATCTCACGATACGCGCCCCGAAAGACGGTAATTGGGACGAAGTATTCTGCTGGAGATATCAATTGGGCCATGTTGGGTGACGCATTCACCGGTCGACTTATCGCTAACGCTTTCGGAGCAAATACCTACGCCGGTTCATCCGGCGCAAGGACGAATACCCTTGTTGAGACTAAGACAGATACCTACAATTCACTAACGGTCTGCATTGGCCGTGACGGTCGAGTTCACCGCTTCCCCGGTCAGGTGCTTGATTCCCTGACCATCGGTGCTAACATCAACGAGTATGTGATGTGTTCAGCATCCTTCGTGGGTTGTGGTGAGGACACTTCGGCAGACCATACCACCCCTGCCGCACCAACAGACGCTAACCTCTTTGCAGGAGACGCATTCCACTTCAATAATGCCTTTGTGAGATTCGAGGGTGACGCATCATCGTCAGCCAACAGCGACCTTGTGAAGTCAGTCGAAATCAGCATAGGACTTAACAGGCAAACAGACGCGGCATACGCCCTCGGTAATCAGACATATACGAGGAAGCCGGTCCCCGGAGTCAGAGAGATTTCGGGAACCATCGAGTTCAATCGTGCTATCAACGCGGCAGATGTTGTGGATAACGAGCCCTTCTATCGGGAATTGGCCGCAGGCCTCCTTGTGAATGGAACCGCCGCCGCACCTGCACTATCCCTACATTTCGCAGGCGGGTCAAATGAGTCACTCAACCTTGAAATCTATAAGATTCAGTATGACCCACCTGACTCAAACATCAGCGGTCGGGATATACAGACCTTGAAATGCACATTCAAGGCATTATACGATGAAGGTGAGAGCGCGATGGCTAAAGCGATATGGAGCACTACCGTAGACGGTGATGTAATCGCGTAATACGGTGAGAAATATGGCTAAGGATAACAAGCACAACGCACATGACCCTTCAATTCGCGGGGGTTCCCGCAAGCATGAGATGGACCGCAAGAAGCGGTTATACCAATTGTCCGGCGGGCGACCTGCCCGATACAAGAAACTGTTAGAGGCCGAAGAGGCTCTTGAAGCAGAAGAACTCGAGGCCTTGAAAAAAGAGGTCGCAGATAAGGCTAAGGCCAAAGCAAAGAAGAGTAGTAGTAAGAAGAAGAGTAGTGGAAAGAATGCCGGTAAAGCGTAAGTTATTTGAGTTAGAAGACGGAAGAAAGGTTTGGGTTCGCCAAGCCTCGGGGATGGAGAAACTTCCCTTAGAGACAGCCCATGCGAAGGCATTGAGAAAGTGCCGTCACTTTGGAATGGACCCATCGGCATGGACCGAGGAACAACAAGACGAGTTCTTCGATTTGGTCGAGGACTATGGGGGTGGGTTGGACCGACAGATAGCCCTCCTTATCCCCATTTGCATAGGGGAGTTTGAGAACGGAGGCGAATGCAATTACGACCTCCTTCTTTCAACAGAGATTGTCCCCCTCCTTCCCTTCATAAGAGGTGATGGAGAAGATGAGGGTTCAGTCCCTTTGGTATGATGCAGTTTCTCCTCCCGGCTGTCTGCTCTACATTTAAGGGAGTGTCTCCCTCAGTATTTGCAGAAAGGTGGGGTCACCCCGAAGTGGGAAGAGCAAGAATGGAATTAGACGGTTGCATAGCATCCGAAATTAACGAGCAATTGAACGAGGCCCACAGCAAGGCTAAGGATGGCGGCGGTCTTGCCGATGGTGCTAAAGGAGCGGTGGCTCGTAGACAACAGCGCAGAGCGCAACGTAGGGGTTGATAAGTATGGCGAAGATGGGTGGTGCAAGGACCTTTTTCACGGTCTACGCATCCATTAAATCCTCACAGATACTTGACGACGCAAACGCTCTTGGTGCTACACTAACTGCGGTCTTCACGGACGCAATCGAAGGTATGATGATTGCTTTCGAGGAAGTCTTCATGGGCTTCGAGGAATGGAATGATGCCTTGATGGACCTTGCGGAGCCTATCGAAATTGCCCGAGTTCATTTCGAGAAGTTTTTCGATGAAGCAGATGAAAGCGTAGAACAACTCGAGATGGATATTATCGGGATTGGTGCGGCCTTCAACCAAGCGGCAGACCAATCACTCGAAGCCGCCGCTACTATGGCTCAGATAGGTTCCATTGTTGGTGGGCCTAAAGCACAATTCGGAGCCACACAAGCCGCTATGCTACTTGGTGGCGTTGGTATGATGGAGACAGAATCCGCTATGTCGGCTATGATGCAACTCCAAATGCAGACCGATTTCATGTATAAGGGTATAAGCAAAGAGAGAAGGGCTTTACTCGATGATGAACAACAGCGCACTATCATTCTCAAAAACTCGATAGGGCTTGTCGACAAACTCAATGAAACTGAGAACACAAGCGGGGCCACTATACAGGGTCTTATTCAAGCCATGAATCAGTATGCGTCAGCCGCCACGCTGGTCAATACCAGCCTTGATGAGCAGATAGCCCTCGGTGCAACGCTTATCGAACAGGGTGAGCAGTCGTCTAAGGCCGGTCGTTCAATCAAGCAGATGTTGGCTCGCATAGCGTCCGACCGTTCGGGGAACAACGCCTTACTGAAAGAGTATAATGTGGAGGTAAGGGACGAGTATGGGAATATGTATACTCTGCTTGATGTGATGACCCAATTGAAGCCTTCATGGGATAGCCTAAACTCCACACAACAGACCAATATCGCAATTTCCGTCGCTGGTGCTCATCACTATGTCCGATTCATCAAGTTGATGGAAGGTTACGACCGCACCCTCACTATCATGTCTAACTCACAGAACTCCGCCGGTAGCGCGATGGAGGAGTTTGGCGTCTTCATGAGTAACGACGCCTATCGCATGATGCAGTTAAGGAAGGAGATTGATAAGTATAATTATTCTACCGCCAAAGTAATGATTCCCATTAACAAGGATATGCTCGAAATAGAACTCGTAAGAGCAAAGGCTCAATATGCTCTTGCCGGAGGTTTCAAGGGTATAGGGTTCGCAAGCGAGAAGATGATACCGTGGTTATTCAGAGGCTCAACCGCTTGGTTGCACATGGCCTCAACCACCTTCGCGGCAATCAAGGGTATGATGGCCTTCGTTCTTGCGGTGAAGGTCTTGGGCGTAGCGCAAAAGACCTTGCTTGCTATTGGGACGAATGTTAGCAAGAATCAAATGCTCATCAACATGGGTAAGCAACACGAGGTCATCCTAAACGCCACTCTGGAAGAGCAGGAAATTGCCCTGCAAGCCGTGAGATTCATGGGTTTGGACATACAGACATTCGGTCTGGAGATATTGGGAGAAGAGGTTCTGCTAAAGGGCCACTTGGTCAATTTGGAGGCTCAGAAAGCCAACCTGTTGATTACGCAGGCCAAGTCGCTGAGCTCAGCAAATCTGTTCAGAGGTTCAGGAGGGAGTATGCTACTTAACGAATACACAATTCTCAAAGAGCAACTCATGATTTTGAAGGTGCAAGAGGGGACACTTAGGCAACAAATCGTTGATAAGACCCTCATGCTCGATGTAGATAAGGCCGCACTAAGTCAAGAGCATATCAAACTAACTGCGCTCAGTATGGAAGATGACCTACAAAGACAGAACCACCTAACACGAATCACGAGCCTTGAATCCAAGATTCAAGCCAACAACATAGATATTGCTCAAACGTCGGCAAGGTTGAACCTTCTTGACGCAGAAGCCTCACAGTATATCCTACTTAGCACAGGGGTCAGTAACTATAACACTATGAGAATTGTGGGTAGTAGGACGGCTATGAACAATAAACTACAAGAGTTGTGGACCGAGGCTCTTGTGATTGAAGCCATTGAGACTAAAAACATGGCAAAACTAAGGGAGATTGACTTAGACCAATTGAAGTTAATCACACAGAGATTGCTCACGCAAGGCACTATCGGTCAAGCAGAGGCAGAAGGCCTCCTTTCCGAAATGACCGCTGTCCGAATGGGTATTCAAGCAAAGGCCATGCAAAACTCCATGATGATGATGAATGGTCTTATGGTAGCCTCGATGTTAGTTATGATGTTCGCAAAGGGAGAAAGGGCGGCAGAAGCAGGAGCACTTCTGATGACCGCCGCTATGATTCCACTTGTGTATATGACCATATCCTTCGCCACCGCGACCGCCGCCGCCGGAGCCGGGGTCACAGCGATGACGGGTGGTATAAATCTCGCCGTCGCCGCCATCATCTCAGCAATCGCCGCATGGCTTATAGCAGGTGAAGTCGACCTATTCGGTGGCGCAGACATAGATGAGGACATAAAGAAAATGGAAGAAGATTTGGCCCATGCCGAGGCTGAATATGAGGCTTTGATGGCCGAGATGGGATATAGCATGGAAGACCTCCAAGACCAATCAGATGCTATGTCTACAACTTTCACTACTGATATGGCCGAGATGGAAGACGCTATGGCCTCATTCGACGATAAGAGGCTGGAAGTGTTCTTTGGTGGAAGGC
>Ga0310342_100000648_pt1 | contig 20113 bp, 14 predicted proteins | sample S15DNA20500_MG_FD_206155 | JGI IMG/M metagenome (GOLD analysis project Ga0310342, IMG submission 206155) | Marine microbial communities from station ALOHA, North Pacific Subtropical Gyre - S1503-DNA-20-500_MG | ecosystem: Environmental > Aquatic > Marine > Oceanic | place: Pacific Ocean: North...
TTGGTCCCATCGCTGGCCCAGTCACGTCCCTCTCGCCGGCAAGTACCGGCAAGTACCGCCTGAAGGTGCCCAAAGGAAAGAACGTTCAGGTCTCCGCGCTGTGTGATGTCGATAATGATCAGAAGATCGTTCAGGACACCGACAAGCTGACACCGGGCGTGGCCCTTGGTGTCCTGGACGCGGACAAGGAAGACGTGGACTTGATCTTCCCGGGAGAAGGCGGCAGCCGGGCCCAGGAAATGGGCGATCCCTCCCGGGGCCCAGGAGATTCACCGCCAGGGGATCGGGCCGCGTCGATGCCTTCAGCGGAGGATGGTTCAGACGGAAACCTGGCTGAAGAAGCCCCAGCGGAGAATCTGGGCACACCGGAAGATGGGGCTGCACCGGAGGCTGAGGCCGCACCGGAGGCTGAAGCTGCGCCGGAGGCTGAGGCTGAGACTGAGGCTGCGCCGGAAGCTGCGCCAGAAGGTGAAGAGGCGGCGGCAGACTCCGGGGAGTAGCGCCGCTCGTCGCTATCCGTCCGCAAGCTCCAGCAAGCTCGACAGGTCACCGATCTCTGTGGGCTCGTCCATCGGCGGCAGATCAGTCGGTTCGTCGATGACCTCTTCGTCGTCCCCGTGCCAGTTCACCCCAGGCAGCATGGGCATGTCCTCAAAGGGACGGACCTCGGTGAGCTGAGAGCGGGGATGGGTCAACAGGTTCAGGACCTCCAGGCCCCCCGCCGTACCATTGGAGCTTGTGCCAAGCCCCACAGACGGCAGCCGCAGGCTGGCGCCGATGGTGCCTCGATTGATGTTGATCGCACCGGTCCGAAGTCGGTCTCGAATGTCCGGCAGGTGGGGGCTGTCGAGCTCGAGGAAGAGACTGGTGGCGATCCGTGCCTCAAATTGATTGTGCAGGGCGACAGCCTGCATCCAGTCTGCCACCTTGTAGACCAGCAGCAATGGCCCAGGTGGCTCTCTATCGACGAATGGATGGCCATTTTCCCACGCCACTTCGTAGATGGCCGGCCGGGCGTAGAAGCCTCGCCGGCTGCCTTTGGAGAAGCTGGCTTCCACAATGGCTCGGTGTCCCTTGGCGACCAGTGAACGTGAATAGCGCCGGTAGCGAGTCCGGAGGTTCTCAGAGATGACAGGTCCGGTAAACACATCTGGATCGAAGCCGTAGCCGACGTTTAACTGCTGGGTCTTCTGGGCCAGTGTCTCGATAAATGCGTCGAAGATCCCTGCGGTGACGATCACCCGTCCGGTGCTGTTGTGCCGCTGGCCCGATGTCAGGAAGGCACCGATCATCACCTCGTAGACCGCGCGCTCCAGTACGGCATCATCGAGGACGATGGCCGATCCCTTCCCCCCACACTGCAACAGGGTAGGAAGCTCCGGGCGGTCGTGGGTGAGCTTGGCGATGGATCGGGCGGTGGTATAGCTGCCGGTGAATACCAGCACGTCCAGTGCTTCGTGCGTGGCCATGCGCTGACCGATGACGCTGCCTGGACCCTGGACCATGTTCACCACACCCCGAGGCAGCTGGCAGCGATCCCACAGCTCGACGTGCGCCTGACCCACGCCTGGGGTGAACTTGCTGGGTTTGACCACCACGGCATTGCCGCTGAGTACCGCCGCTGCGGTGTGGGTGGCAGAGACCATCATCGGGAAATTGAACGGGGTGAAGATGCCGACCACTCCACGAGGTATTCGGTCGGAACGAGCACCGATGTCATCGATCACCCGTGGTGCCAGGTTGTTGACGCCCTCATCCAGCATCAGGTCCAGGGCCCGGATCGTGGCCGCTAACTCCTGGCGAGCCTCCCACAGGGGCTTGCCCGTCTCGCGGGTGACGAGGTGAGCCAGCCCATCCTGACTGCGGGCCAGGTGATCCCGAAAGCGGTGCACGGCGCCGGTGCGTTCGTTGATCGACATGCGGCGCCAAACACGAAAACCTTGCGCGGCGCAGGCCATGGCATCTTCGAGACTGGCCTCAGAGAACGGGAACCGACCGAGCACATCCGTGCGGTCTCCCGGGTTCACTCCGTTGATGTAGCCATCCACTGCCTCAGGCTTCACAAAGGACCCATAGACGTAGTCGCCCTTGCGAAGCAGTCTGCCCCAGGCTTCGTTCACAACCCCGCTCCCATCCGAGTTCCGAGTATACCGCGAGTAGGTCCTTCCTTGGCTTTGGTTAGCTCAGCCGGCTATGGCTGGCTGCCCTCACAGAGGCTTGGGAGCCTAGCATGAAGAATGTGCATGACAATGTGCTTACCGTCGTCGGCAATACGCCGTTGGTGCGTCTGAACCAGATGACACAGGGGCTGGAGTGCTCCCTGATGGCCAAGCTGGAATTCCTGAATCCAGGCGGTAGCGTCAAGGATCGGATTGCCATGCACATCATCGATCAGGCGGAGGCATCTGGTGCCATTCAACCTGGCGGAACGATTGTGGAGGCCACGAGCGGCAACACAGGCGCAGGCCTGGCAATGGTGGCGGCACTTCGCGGCTACAAGACCATCTTTGTGCTTCCAGACAAGCAATCGCTCGAGAAGCGGGCCGCCCTGCGGGCCTGGGGTGCGCGCGTGGTGGTGACCCCCACCAATGTGAAGCCCGACGATCCTCGGAGCTACTACAAGACCGCAGAGCGCCTGGTCGAGGAGACCCCCAACAGCTTCTATGCGAACCAGTACCACAACCCTTCCAATCCCGAGGCGCACTACTTGAGCACGGGTCCAGAGCTCTACGAACAGCTCGACGGAAAGATCGATGTGTTGATTGCTGGGCTGGGAACCGGCGGGACCATCACAGGCATCGGCAAGTACCTCAAGGAGCAGCGCTCGGACATCAAGGTGGTGGGCGTCGATCCGGTGGGAAGCCTCTACTACGACTACTTCCACACCGGACAGCTGACCCAGCCGCATACCTACATGGTGGAGGGCATCGGCGAGGACTTCCTGCCCAGCACCATGGAGTTTGAGTATGTCGACGATGTCATCCGGGTCAACGACAAGGAATGCTTCCGGGCCACCAGGGAGCTGGTGACCTCAGAGGGCTTGTTCTGTGGCGTGTCCAGCGGGGCTGCTGTGGCTGGCGCCATCCGCTATCTGAGGCGCAATGACATGGCGGGCATGAACGCAGTGGTCATCCTGCCCGACTCTGGTTCCAAGTACCTCTCCAAGGTCTATGACGACAACTGGATGCGGGAGAATGGCTTCATGAACCCGGACTCGGGACTGGGGACCGTCGCGGATCTCCGACGGACTCGAGAGGAGCGCACGCTGGTGAGTGTGCCTGGCGATTCCAAGGTCTCAGCGGTCATCGGACTCCTGAAGATTCATGGTGTGAGCCAGCTTCCGGTGATCGATAGCGATGGTGGGCTGCTTGGCATCATCACAGAGACCCGGCTGCTTGAGCGGGCACTGGAGGGAAGCCGCGCGGATGTGCCAGTCTCCGACCTGGTCCAGGCCCATTACTGCACGGTGGATGAGGATACCGAAATCCGGGTGCTCACCGACCTGTTCCGGCGGTCCAAGGTGGCGATTGTGGCGGCAGACCAGAAGCCGATCGACATCATCACGCGCATCGATCTCATCGACTACATCAGTCGGGTCACGGAGCGGGCTGGATGACCAAGCGGATCGAGACAAAGGTGATCCACGGGGGGCAGGAATTTGATCCGACCACGGGGTCGGTAATGCCGCCGGTCTACCAGACGTCGACCTATGCGCAAACCGAGCCTGGCGTCGCGGAGTGGGAGTACAGTCGTACCCACAACCCCACACGCTCCGCGCTCCAGCGCAGTCTGGCCTCCTTGGAGAATGGCAAGCATGGGCTGTGCTTTGCCAGCGGAATGGCAGCGATTGACACGATCTTTCGGATGCTCAATCCCGGCGACAAGGTGGTCTCAGGTGATGATGTCTACGGGGGGACCTTTCGGCTCTGTACCCAGATATGCGCCCGCTTCGGCCTCGAGTTTTCCTTTGTGGATCTCTCCGATCCAGGTGTGGAGATCCCGACAGGCACCAAGCTGGTCTGGGCGGAGAGCCCGACCAACCCGTTGCTCAAGACGACCGACATCGCCGCGCTGGCCGTAAAGGCGCATGCGGCTGGTGCGCTTCTGGCCGTCGACAACACCTTCGCCACGCCCATCTTTCAGCGGCCGCTGGAGCAGGGTGCAGACCTGTGCGTCCATAGCACCACCAAGTACATGGGCGGGCATTCCGATGTGGTGGGCGGCTGCATCGTGACCCGAGATGATGATCTGGCTGAGCAGCTGGCATACCTGCAGAATGCGGTCGGTGCGGTACCCGGTCCGTGGGACTGCTTCCTCACCCTTCGGGGCATCAAGACCCTGGCCATCCGGATGCAGCGGCATGATGAGAATGCCAAGGAGCTTGTGGCCTGGCTGGGTGCACAGCCCCAGGTATCCACGGTCATCTACCCGGGCTTTGGCGGAATGGTGGCTGCCGTCCTGGATACCGACCTTGAAGGCGCCAAGCGCTTCGTGAAGTCTACGACTGTGTTCACTCTGGCCGAGTCCCTGGGCGGTGTGGAGAGCCTGATCGAGCTCCCCGCCATCATGACGCATGCCAGCGTGCCACCAGAGACCCGTGCGGTCATCGGCATTCCGGATGGACTCATTCGACTGAGCGTGGGAATCGAGCACATCGATGATCTGAAGGCGGATCTCCTGGCCGCCCTGGCGACCGTCTGAGGCGCTCGCAGTGGCCTTGATACCTGAAGGGCTCAAGGTGGCCTACCTGCTGCCCGCGCCTGGGATCCCGATCCGCGGACCCTCTGGGGCCAGCGCACATGCGCGCAGCCTGGTTCGGGCCATGGGCGAGGACCATGATGTGCGGGTCTTTGCGGCCAAGATTTCAGATCATCGCGGAGTCTTCGGTGATCCGGTTCCTTCGGTGGCCTGTGGGGCGCCTGCGTGGCCCAGATGGCTGGGGCGCTACCGGGACATGGTGGAGGTGAGCGCGGCCAGACGACTGGCTGAGCGTCTGCAGGTCGAGACCCATAATGGGTGGCGCCCGGACATCGTGATCGAGCGCCACACCCTCTTCTCGGATGCAGGCTGGCGCATTCACGACGCGCTCGACATTCCCTGGGTGCTGGAGGTGAATGCGCCGCCTTGTCTCGAGCGCGAGCGCTTCGAGGTGCTTCGACGCCCGAAATGGGCCCGACGTTGGGAACAGCGCGTGCTGCAGGCGGCGCCGGCCATTGTCACAGTGAGTCGCTGGCTGGTTCGTTGGCTGGAGGATGAAGTGGGCTGCAGGAATGTCCACTGGGTTCCCAATGGGGCCGCGCCTCTGAGAGGCAGCAGGAAGCGGGGTCGGGAGCTTCTCTGCGTTGAGGATGACCGTCCAGTGGTGGGATTTGTTGGCTCGATGAAGCCTTGGCATGGCGTCGATCGGCTACCGGCAATTGCCCACGCCCTGGACGCAGATCTCGCACTGATCGGACCCATGGAGCGAGCACTGGACGGTGCCATCTGCACGGGCCACCTCGGTCCGCAGGCGCTGGCCGATGTGGTGGCGGCACTGGATGTGGGCTTGGCCCCGTACCCAGAAGATGCTCCGCCTTGGTTCTGTCCCTTGAAGATCCTGGACTATCGCGCCCAGGGAACACCGGTGGTGGCCACGGACATCGGCGAGTGCGAGAGCCTTGTGGGGACCGGCGGGACGGTGGTGGCGCCCGATGATGAACAGGCGATCATCAATGCAGCGCGTGGATGGATAGGCCAGAGGACCGATCGGCGTGTTCGCAGTTGGCATCGAGTCGCCAAGCAGGTGTTGGGCGTGGGCCTGGGCATTGCCGTCTGAATGCGCGTGTCGTTGAGTCTGCAGTCTTTACTGCGGTAGGCTCACAGCCAGGAGGTCTTCATTGGGTGGTGGATCGATATGGGTGTGGCTGCTGAACGCAGCCATGGCGTCAAGTCCGACGGATGGCGTACCTCCCAGTGAGAAGCCAAGCTCGCTGGTGGCCCCGTCTGCGAAGGAGCCGGTGCTCCTGGCCGAGGCGACCAGCGCCCAGCGTGCAGCCGTAGATCTCCACCAGCGGGGATGCCAAGCGGGCGCCATGGAGGAATGCGGCGAATTGGCGTTGCTGATCGTCACGGGCGCCGGAGTGCAGAAGGATGAATCGCTGGCGGCTGACCTGTACGCTCAGGCTTGCGAAGGTGCGGTGACCCATGCGTGCACCAACCTGGGCCTCATGTACGAGTATGGCCAGGGTCTGGAGCCGTCAGCCGAGCGTGCTGCGGCGCTGTATGCCAAGGGGTGTGATGGCTGGGACCTGCGTGGCTGCAGTGCGCTGGGAGACCTGCATGCCGACGGTCGGGGTGTCGAGCAGTCAGATGCCCTCTCCCTTGCGCTCCAGCAGAAAGCCTGCGACGGCGGGTTTCCGCATGGCTGCTTCAGTCTCGCGGTGGCCTATGACGCGGGTCGTGGTATTGCGCAGTCGTACCCCCGTGCGTTTGAGCTGTACACCATGGCGTGTTCGAAGGGGAGTGCGGGTGCCTGTACCCGGCTGGGCTGGTTCTATGAAGTGGGCCAAGGGGTCTCCCCGTCGGCTTCACGTGCAGTCGCGCTGTACACCGAGGCCTGTGAGGGAGGAAATCCCCGAGGCTGTAGCTTCCTGGCGACGATGTTTCTCCATGGCGAGGGAGTGGAGCAGTCCGATGCCAGCGCAGCGGAGTTCTACACGGCGGCATGTGACAAGGGGTTCATGGAGGGCTGTAGTCGTCTGGGCTTGATGTACGAGCATGGCCAGGGGGTCGATCAATCGGAAGCCCGTGCTGTGGCCCTCTATCAGCAGGCCTGCTCGGCGCAGGATGCATCTGGCTGCGGCTTCCTGGCGACGATGTTTCTCCATGGCCAGGGAGTGGTGCAGTCCGAAGCTAAAGCGGTACAGCTACTCACCACGGCCTGCACGGGGGAGTTCTTCAGGGCGTGCACCAACCTGGGGGAGTTGTTCGAATTCGGCCGGGTCGTGGAGCCGGCGATCGACCGCGCGGTGGTCCTGTACCGGCGAGCCTGTGAAGCCGAGGATAGCGAAGGCTGCAACCACCTGGCCAATCTATTTCGCGTTGGAAAGGGCGTGGAGCAGTCCGATACTCGCGCGGTGGATCTCTACAAGAAGTCGTGCAAGGCGGGGTCGCCTGCCGGCTGCACAGCGCATGGATGGATGGTTGAAAATGGCCGGGGTACCGCGCAGTCGAACACCCGGGCAGCGGAGCTGTACAGACGGGGCTGCGAGGGTGGTGCAGCGATTGGCTGTGGCAACCTGGGCGTCATGTACGAGAATGGCCGGGGTGTATCGCAGTCAGATGAACGTGCGGCAGGGCTGTACGAGCGGGCCTGTGAGGGTGGCGAGCCCTTGGGCTGCGTTCGTCTGGGTGTGATGTATGAGTACGGGAGCGGGGTGAAGAAATCCCTCATTCGTGCGGTGGAGTTGTACACGCAGTCGTGTGAGAGCGGGGAGGCGCTTGGGTGCGCCAACCTGGGGGTCCAGTACGAGAATGGCTTGGCGGTATTGCAGTCGGACACTCGTGCGGTAGCGCTGTATAGGCAGGCGTGCGAGGGCGGAGAAAGCCTCGGCTGCTCTCACCTTGGCACGATGTATGAGTACGGGAAGGGAGTGGAGAAATCTCTCAGTCGTTCGGTGGAGCTGTACAGGCAGTCGTGTGAGGGCGGAGAGCCACTTGGGTGCAACAATCTGGGGGTGCAGTACCAGAATGGCGCGTCGGTCCCGCAGTCGGACACCCGTGCGGTGGAGCTGTACACACAGGCGTGTGAGGGCGGGGAAAGCCTTGGCTGCTTCCACCTTGGCATGATGTATGAGTACGGGAAGGGAGTGGAGAAATCTCTCAGCCGTGCGGTGGAGCTGTACACGGGGGCGTGTGAGAGCGGGGAGGCGCTTGGGTGCAACAACCTGGGCGTCCAGTACGAGAACGGTGCGTCGGTCCCGCAGTCGGACACCCGTGCGGTGGCGCTGTACACGCAGTCGTGCGAGGGCGGGGAAAGCCTCGGGTGTGCCAATCTCGCCTCGATGTATGAGCATGGACGTGGGGTGGCGAAGTCTGACGCCCGGGCCTTTGAGCTGTACACGCAGTCGTGTGAGGCGCAGGAGCCCTATGCTTGCAGCAATCTGGGCCTGATGTACGCCGAAGGCCGTGGCGTAGCGAAGTCGGACACCCGAGCAGTAGGGCTATACGAGTTGTCCTGTGAGGGCGGTGATTCCATCGGCTGTGTTCGGCTGGGCGTGATGCTGCAGAACGGTGCCGGCATCACCCAATCCGACACCCGTGCGGTGGCCTTGTATGCCCAGGCCTGTGAGGCGGATGTCGTTCTCGCTTGCAGCAATCTGGGCCTGATGTACGCCGAAGGCCGAGGTGTGGAGGAGTCGGACACTCGTGCGGTAGCGCTATACCGGAGGTCCTGTGAGGGCGGCGAGTTCATAGGCTGCAACAATCTCGGCTCGATGATGGCGCACGGCCTGGGCATCACGCGGTCCGAAGCCGGCGCTGTGGAGCTGTATAGGCAGTCGTGTGAGGGCGGGGAGGCGCTTGGATGCAACAACCTGGGCAACATGTTTCGCGATGGGCGAGGGGTGGATCCGTCGGACGAGCGTGCGGTGGCGTTGTACACTCGCGCCTGTGACGCTGGCGAGATTAATGGCTGCAGCAACCTGGGCTTCATGTACGAAAGGGGCCGCAGTGTGTCGCAGTCATACAGCGATGCGTTTGCGCTGTACAAGAAGGGCTGTGACGGTGATCTCGCCATCGCTTGCCACAACCTGGGCCTGCTGTATTCCAGGGGCGCAGGTGTCGCTCAGTCCAGCGCCAGCGCTGCCGAGGCCTTCTCACGAGGATGTGAGCACGAAGACTTTGAGAGTTGCTGCGCGCTGGCGTGGATGTACCTGGGGGGCAAGGGTGTGAAGCAGTCCGATGCGCGTGCAGCAGAGCTGTTTGAGACATCCTGTGAGGCCAGAAACGCGGAGGGCTGCAGCAACCTGGGCTGGATGTACGCCCAGGGAAAAGGCGTGGAGCAGTCCAGTGACCGCGCCCGGAAGCTCTACCAGAAGGCGTGCTTGCTGGGCGACCCGAAGTCTTGTGGGAGGATGCAGTAGGGTCGCAGCCCGCCGGCCGGGCGAGGCGGATGGTGGCCCAGGCTCAAGGAAGAGTGCTTCCTGTCGCGCTGGCCTGCACCGCGGCCAGAACCCTCAGGAAATTCTCGCCGTAGGCGGCATGTACCTCGTCAGGGCTCCATCCTGCGCGCAGCAGACCTTCGGTCAGCGCCGGTAGTTTGTCTGCGGAGGAGAGCGCCCTGGGAAAGATCACCCAGCCCTCCCAGTCCGTGCCCAGCGCTACGTGTTCGATGCCGACCAGTCGCTTGATGTGGTCCATGTGTGCCACCACAGCATCCACCCCACCCCGGCCGATGAACGGGGTGGCGAAGATGACACCGATCACCCCGCCGGTGTGGGCCACGGCCTGAATCTGATCATCGTCGAGTCCCCGTGGGCTCCGGTGTACCGCGACACAGGCGGTATGCGAGCAGATGACCGGAGCGGTGGACCTGGCACAGGTCTCGAGCAATCCCGCTCGGTTGACGTGTGCCACATCCACGATGAGTCCGAGGTGGTTGCAGGCATCTACCAGCTCTCGTCCGTGATCGGTCAGGCCTCGCTCTCGACTGGCTCCCCATCCCACCATGGGGCGGCAGGCCTGGTTGGCGGTGAAGTGACACAGGCCCACATACACCAGGCCCTGGGCCTTCATTCGGACCAGGTCGGTGATCGATCCATTGAGACCGTGGGCGCCCTCGAGCCCGGCGAAGCAGGCGATACGATCACTGGCCCTGGCGGCGCGGATCGCCTGAGGACTTGTGGCGACGACCAGGTCGTCGGGAGCATCCGACACAATGTGATGCAGTCGCTCCAGGTCACCGAAGATGGCGCCAGGCCCAGAGCCACGTCTCAACGGATTGATCACCAGCCCGAGCCCGAGACAACCGACATTGCCGGCCTTCATCCGAGGAATGTCGCACTGACCCATGAGTGCGGCGCCCGGCAGCGGATTGTCGCGGTGATGCTTCTTCCAGTTCCAGCCAAGAAAGAAGCTTGTGAGCAGCAGATCGCAGTGGAGGTCCACGACAAGCGCGGCGTCGTGGACCTCCTTTGCGGCCTTGGAGTCGGGGAAGAACGGCTGCGTCATGGGTGCCAGCGCAGCAAGTTCGACTCAGGCCTCAATGTGTAGGCTGTAGAGGGTTTCACAGTCCAGCGTGTCATCTGTGGCTGGCAGGACCCGGACGGCCCAGATGTCTTCATCTGTGGCCCAGATGGAGCCACCCTCGGTCAGCGTGAGATCGCCGGAGCCCGTGATCTCTTCCCAGGGGATGGTCGTGTCCCAGTCCAGCTTGTACAGCTGAAGGGTGACCTCGAGGTCTTCACTGCCGCTGTAGGTGACACTGAGCTCGATATCGTCGTAGATGTCGTCATCTGCGTCGAAGCGGAACCAGTCCTCGTCCTCGCTGTTGTGCAGGCTGAGGTCGGTGATGTCTATCATGTAGGTCTCGCCGGAGACACCGTCGTAGTCCAGCTCGCCGAGATCAATGGCCATGCCGAGGACGTCATTGCTCTCCAGAGAGTCCCAGTAGTCTTCGTCACTGTCTCCGTCGCAGTCGTTGTCCTGGCCGTCGCAGTACTCCTCTGCACCGGGGTAGGACCACCAGTCGGAGTCGTTGCAGTCTCCCTCTTCCACCGTGAAGCCGTCGCCGTCAGCGTCGTCCTCGGAGATGGGGGTGTCGTCATCATCATCATCGTCGTCATCGCTCTGACCATCATCTTCGACGGTGATCATGACCGTCGTGGAGCCGAGCTCACCGTCGGTGTCGATGGCCTCCAGGGAGATCACGTGGCGACCCGGGCCGAGATCGTCGGTGGTGAAGCTGAGCTCGGTGTCCTCGCTCGGTTCGTCATTGAGGGTACCGTCGACATCGCTGAGCCACTCCAGCTGGATCATGCTGACGTTGTCATTGTCGTCAGCGATCGTCGCGTAGAAGGTGATCTCCTCACCTTCATCGAAGATGTCACCATCTTCAGGAGAGCTGATGACGACTGTAGGCGCCATGTTGTGAACGCTGTTGTCGGCATCGGCATCGGCATCAGCATCAGCATCGGCATCGGCATCGGCATCGAGATCGAAGCTGGGGCCGGTGTCTCCGGTGTCGCCACCCTTGTTCTTGCAGGCTGTGATCGACAGCGAAGCCGAGAGCGCCAGCAGAATAGGGAGGTTTGTGATTCGGAGCATTTCGCACCTCGTGTAAGGATTGGATGACCCCTTCTACACTGGGTGCTTGCGCCGGACAGTGACGTGTATGTGACCGGTACGGGTCGCTTCTGTGACTTGGCACGCGGTGGTCGGTACTGGGGTCGCTGTGCAGCGGGCCTACAGGTGCAGAAAACCGGCCAATTTTCGGACCAGGGACTCCATCCACCCATGCGCGGTGGGCGGCGAGGGGGGCCCCCCGGTGCCGGCGCCTGGCGTGGCGGTGTCGTCGGTGCTGCCGGTGTCGTCGGTACCGCCGGTGTCGTCGGTGCCGCCGGTGTCGTCGGTGCTGCCGGTGTCGTCGGTGCTGCCGGTGTCGTCGGTGCTGCCGGTGTCGTCGGTGCCGCCGGTGTCATCTCCGCCGGTGTCTGGCATCGAGACCGAGAAGTTGACCAGCGCGTTGCTGGAGAGTGCTCCGTCGTCGGTGACCTCGAACCACAGGACGTGCTCTCCTGTGGAAAGCGCCCACTCACAGCTGGCTTCCCCCGCCTCGGTGGGTACGGGGCTGCAGAAGGTGCCGTCCAGGCTGCTCTGGAAGGTCACGATCAGCGTGGTGACATCTTGCTCGGCGTCGGAGACTGTCGCTGAGAACAAGAAGGTCTCGCCCACATCCGCACTCTCCCCGTCCGCTGGGCTTGTCAGATCCAGTGTCGGAGGAGTGTTGGGCTCTGTATCGGTGTCGGTGTCGGTGTCGGTGTCGGTGTCCGTATCCGTGTCGGTATCCGTGTCGGTATCCGTGTCGGTGTCGGCATCATCCTTTTGCGCGGTGTCTTCAGGAGCGTCCTTGCCCCCACAGCCCCAGAGAAAAAGGGCGCTGAGAATGAGCGCGCGTGTCGGCATGAGACCTCCATTCAGACCGGCAGTCTACCCCAGGATACTGCCCAGCATCGGTTTGCCGTCGTGTAGCCGAGGAAAGGCAGGGATCTGCATTTGTCCGAGCACACATGTCCGAAGTGTGCCCAAGGGGACTGCGCTGGGGGTGTCTGTTCCGCAGGTGGACAGGTGACTCCTCCAGGGGCGAAGGATCCCATCCAGCGCGGCAAGTTCCTGGAGGCCGTGGACCGGGAGCATCCGCGGCAAGGCGACCGGGCTGAAGTGCTCTGGCTCCAGTACTGGCACCGCCCAGGCGGGTCCCTCGTGGCAGTGACCCAGGATTCGGGCCAGTCCAGTCCGCCGTCGCCACTCCGGACCCAGGGCCGGATCCACCTCCCCTCTCGGCCATCGGGTTTCGATCTCCTGGAACATTTCGGCCAGGCACTCGGCCAGGACGGTGGGATCTCCGGTGGTGAAGACTGCGGTGGGCGCCATGCAGCCGCGCCCATCAAATCGGGCGGCATCCTCCGCTATCCCCCTGGCGGCCTGGACGGAGTCGCCACAGACCAAGGCAATGGAGAAGCGATGGCCGTACAGCGCATGGACAGCGTCAGGGGTGGCGGCCTGTATGGCAGACATGGCGGCATCCGATCCGAACGCGACTACGGCTGCAGGAGTACCGAGATCCCGTTGAGTGTCCGCAGTGACGGGTAGGCCCTCGCGATGGAGCTCCTCCGCCAGCGCAGCGCAGAGGTCTGGCGCCGAAGAAGGTGCCTTGATCCGGACCTCACAGCCTGCTGCTGCCAACAATGCCACCCACTCGATGGGGGACGTGAAGACACCAGCTGCAGCCACGATGGTGGCGGTCTGGGGTCGTTGACCCTGGCTCATGAGTTCCGCGGCAAGACCTGCAGCGCTGATGGCATCGACGGCCGAGCGCAGGCAGGCCTGAGCGTGTTCCGGCGTCAGGCCCTGAGAGAGCGGTCCAGCATCTCGAGAGCGAAGCCTCGCCAGTCCTGCCAGCACCCTATCGACCATGGGCTTCCTCTACGCTCAACGAACATCCACGAGGTCTTGCGCCTGGGAGGCGTCCGGCGAGGGTCACGCTGCCATCTGGGTGCACGGTTCCCAGATCTGCAGTCTCAATCGCCAGCACGGTGTGCAGGTTGGCCAGATCAAAGAACCGAAGCAAGCCGGTCTGAGTCGGCTGGCCGGACCAAGGGTCTACCGCCAGGACCCGCATCCATGGTGGCGGCACAAAGGGCGTCCCCGCAGGGGTGGCCCAGAGCTGGCTGGAGAGCTCGCTCATGCCGTACTCTGCGACCACGCGAGCTCCAGGCAGTCGCTGGCCGAGTGTCCGGTACAGGTCCTCGCTCTGCACCACCTCGCGCCGGCCCTTGAAGCCTCCCGTCACCATCACGATGGATCCCTCTGGCAGGACGACGGGCGCTCCGGGGTGGTCGAGGAGATCTGCGAGAGCGAAGGCGGTACCAGGAACGAACATGGGGCGCCCGGCCGCGGCCAACTCTGAGAGTGCCGCCCATGCGGCAGGCCCGTCCACGCCGGTATCGAGTGAAAAGAAGTGTGGCATTCCAGGGACAAAGGCCCGGCACATATGCCCCAGGGAGGATGTGATCTGCTCGGAGACCAGCGACACGCCGCATCCTGGCAGAGGACCAAGAGCGGACTCAGCGTGCGCCCGTGCTGCGAGATCGTACAGTTGGGTGTCCTGCAGGTGGATTCGGCCAGGGCGACCGGTGGTCGTACCGCTGGTGTGGAAGACAGCTCCTGCCTCCTCTGTGGGGAAGCAGGTGAGGCTCAGATCCCGAAACAGGGCGGTGGGGACTGCAGGAATGTCTCGCCAATCCTGGGGGAGGATGGCACCGCAGAACCGGTCGTACTCCGGATTGTGGCTGCGCTGCCACCGGTACAGATCCAAGGCCAATTGGCCAAAGTCGCCACCAGAAGAGATGAAGCTGGCCACAGCTTCTCTCATCGGGTCACCGCATCCAGCGCGTCCATGAATTGGGTCAATTGTGCCCGTGTGATGTTGAGTGGTGGCGTCAGGGCGATGACCTCGGCCTGCTCCCCCGCGGGTAGGGCGATGAACCCCTGCTGAAGGAGTGATCGGCTCACAGCCAGACTCTGAGGTACCTGGATTCCCAGCAGCAATCCACGGCCCTGGACCGTGTAGCCCCGCTCTGTCAGCGCACGCATAAACCAGGCGGAGGTGTCTGCTACCGATGGGATCACCTCACTCAGCACCTCGATGCACGCCACCGCCATGGCACACCCCACCGGGTTCCCGAGAAAGGTCTGGGTGTGGAGCGCCATGCCTGTGGAGGCCCCCCAGGCGTCCATGGCGGACGCGGTCCCGACGCAGGCGGAGATGGGAAAGCCCCCGGCCATGCCCTTGCCCAGGCAGACGAGGTCGGGACTGAGCCCGAGGTCCTGGAATGCAAACCAGGATCCGGTTCGGCCGAATCCGGTGTAGATCTCATCGAGGATGAACAGTGCACCGGCTTCGTGTGCGGCTTCTTGCAGCGCCAGAAGCCAGCCCTTGTCCGGTACGCGGATACCACCGCGTCCCTGGATGGGCTCTACAATCACCGCGCCTACGTCCTGCAGATCGGGAATGGGGCCGCCGAATGGGGCGTGGTGTACGTGGGTGCCCAGCTGACCCTCGAACGGCGCCCGGAACTGCTCTCGTAGGTAGCCGGTGGCCTGAAGCGCCCCGTAGCTGAGCCCGTGGTATCCGGCGGTAAAGGCCACCACCCTGTCTCTTCCGGTCGCCATTCGCGCCGTTTTGAGTGCTGCCTCTACGGCATCTGATCCGCTGCTGCCGAGGATGGTCCGGTCGAGGCCTGTTCGAAGCGCCAGGGCCTCGAGTAGCTCGACCCGCTTGGTCTCCGGGTAGGCATCTCCCATCACGTGGACGAGGGTGTCGAGCTGAGCCTTCGCCGCTGCGACCACCGCGGGATGAGCGTGGCCGATGCTGGCCACACCGAAGCCTGCTGTCATGTCCATGAAGCGATTCCCGTCGACGTCTTCGACCCAACAGCCTCTGGCCTGTGCCCAGACGATGGGGTCATCCTGCGCCGCCCCCAGGGTCTCGGCACGTCGCGCACGTCGGGCGGTGATCGCTGGACACTCACGAAGCGCCAGGCGGTCCACCCAGGACTGACTCTGTGGGCCTGGCACATTGGTGCGGATATCGGGGGTCTGATCGGCCATGCATCGGACCTATCGGGCTCGGCCTGCCCCGTCCCCCTTCGGCCCCAGGTATCGTGGGTCATCGCCCTCGGGGCGGCGGGAGTTCCGGTGATCGTTGAGATCCAGCGCCATCAGCACATCCAGCGGATGACCTATGAGGAGTTTGAGTCCCGGATCCGTGACGGCGAGATCCCGCCAGAAACCCGGGTGCGCTTTGAGGTGGTGACCGGGGAGGCCTTTGTACCGGCAGGCGAACTTGAGCTGTATCAAGTGCTGGCCAATCCCCAATCTCTGGCGTTCCGACGGAACCTGACTCGGATGGGTGTACCGATCGTCACCGCGCTACTCGTGGGCATTCAGTTCCGGATCTACCTGCTGAGCTGGGCGCCGGGTGCTGAGCAATACCTGCAGGAGCAGTTCACCAATTGGGCGCCAGGCATTCTCGAGCAGGGCGAGATCTACCGCCTGCTGACCTACGGATTGCTGCATGTGGGCTTCACCCACCTGCTCTTCAATCTCACGTTCTTGGCCTACACCGGGTACAACCTGGAGCGTGCACTCGGCAGATTGAATCTGCTGCTTCTGTTCTTCTTCAGCGTCTTCTGTGGCGGCGTGCTCTCGATGTGGATGGCACCCGACCGCCCGAGCCTGGGGGCGAGCGGCGGGGACTTTGGGCTGATTGCAGCGGCCGTGATCTTCGGCTGGAAGCACTGGGAGGACATCCCGATGTCCGCCCGAAAGAAGTTTGGCTGGGCACTCGCGCCGTATCTGGGCTTCTCGCTGCTCAGCGGCCTCACGGCCGACAATGTGGACAATTGGGGTCACCTCGGCGGCTTGATCGGTGGTGCGGTGCTGATGACCCTTCTCTCGCCGGAGCTCAGTGCTGAACACGCACGCAAGAATCGGCTGGTACGGCGAGGGTCGGTCGGTGTGATGATGGTCATTGGCGCGGTACTGGCCGTGGGTGGGCCGCGAATCGTGCCGCTGGTGGAGCGCGGGGCGAGTGGCTTTGTGGCGGGCACCCCTGTGTACTGGCGGGAGGGATGGACCTTCACGGGAGATCGTGGATGGTTCTCGCCCACGGGTGAGGCACATCTGGTGGTGGCTCGCACGGTCCATCCGCGACCCATGGACCCAGAGGCGGCAGCCCTGGCCTTGGTGGATCGGATCAAAGCTGGCGGCCGGGGAGCGGAGGTCCAGAGCATGGAGGCGATAGAGGTGGGTGGTGAGCCCGCGCGATCTGTGGTCCTGCGGTTTTCATTGTCCGGGGAGCGCCAGGTGGTGCATGCCCTGGTCATGACTCGCGGAGTCTATGCCTACCGCGCCCACTTCCAGTCCGTAGCGACTGCCGCTGATCGGTACCTGCCCCTGGTAGAACGACTGTTTGAATCCGTGCAGATCGAGGAGCCCGATGAGCTTCGCCATGCCCGAGAGCGTGCGGAAATCCACCCGCGCTCCTGGCAGCCGGCGGTCGAGCTGGGGGATGCGCTGTACCGATCAGGTGATCCGGAAGCCGCGATAGCGGAGTACGACAGGGCGCTCGCCATGTATCCAGGAACCGCAGGAGCCATCGTAGGCCGGCTCCGGGTGATTGCGAACTACGGCCTGGCAGGCGGGTTGATCCAGGCACGGAAGGCGCTTGATGAGGCGGACGGTCGACCCAGGATCTTTGTGGCTGTGGCCGACACCATGTATGCGGTAGGTGCGGACACGGAGGCTGAGGAAGTGCTCGATCGTGCGTGGGCGGATCTACCGGGAGACAAGGTATTGCGTCGCGCTCGTCTGAAGCGAGGACTGCCGCTGTAGCGCACTAGGCGCGGGTCCAGATTTGCCAGAAGAACCCGTCGGAGCCATCTCTGTGGGGCCATAGAGTGGCCGTGCTCTCAGGCTTCCAGCCCTCCCCCAGGCTGTGCTGGTTCTCTGCCTGGAGCAGTGTGCAGGTGGCGTAGATCAAGCGTCCGCCGGGCCGGACAAAGTCCACCGCTACCTCCAGGATTTCTCGCTGCAGATCCACACACATTCCGGGGCGATACGCCCAGCGAATCGCAGGTGTGCGCCACATCCGGCCGAGACCGGAGCATGGGGCGTCGACAAAGACGATATCTGCGGGCGCTGGGTCGCCGATGTCGATCTCTGCGCCGGCTCGATTGGCGCGCCGTGTCAGCTCGTTCAGTGCGTGACTGCGAGGGTCCGTGGCCCGCACGATGGCGCCGGCTGCAGCCAGGGCCAGGCTCTTGCCACCAGCACCCGCGCACAGATCGAGGACCTTGAAGCCCTCCACATCTCCCAGTGCCGCGACGGCTCTCTGGCTGCTCGCGTCCTGAACCTCGAACCAGCCCTCCTTGAAGGATGCCAGTGCCTGGAGATTGGCGCGCCCCACCACCTGCAGTCCATCTGGGGCCGCAGGGATGGCGCGGGTCTGGATTTGTTCGTCCTCCAGGCGTGCGGCCAGTTGATCGCGGTTGCAACGCAGGCGATTGGCCCGGATGGTCAGTGGCGGACGTGCCGCCTGTGTCGCACCGAAGCGGCTGGCGTCCTCCGGTCCCAGGGTCTCCAGCCACTCCGTAGCTACGGGAAGCGGGAGTGCCAGGGCAGAGGAAAAGTCCTCGGCCGGGGATGCAGGTTGCATATGGTCGAATCGATCTCCGGCGATCAGATCCGCGTACATGCGGATGAGATCTTCATCTGATCGGGCGCCGGCTCGCAGCAGAAACGCTTCGTGGCGAATGGTGCCGTGGACGATCTCGCTGACAGTGCGTCGGTCTCGAGACCCCAGTCGTCGGGTGTGTCGGAACCACCGGGCGAGATTTGGCGTGGCGTGGAGCGGGCTCTCGCGGGCTGCGGCGAGGCCTTGTCGCGCGTGGTCAGCGATGAATGGTCGTCGGGCGGTTTCGGCCAACGTGACGTCAGGCTCGCTGGGTAGCGCACATCGGAGAAGGTCCATCACGGTGATCGGTACTTCATGGTCACAGCAGGTGTCGCAGCGCCGGGAAACTGCACCTCCATGTGCAGGCCCTCGTCGGTGGCCGCGATGGATAACCGGGGAGCGGCCGGTCCGGTGATCCAGTGGAATGCTCTGCCCACAGGCTCGACGGGATGTCGTCCCATGTGGGCGTGTCCCATCAAGTGAACCACCTCCAGTCGCCCTTGCTCTACATCGAAGCGGTACAGGCAGAGATCGGTGTGCTCCACTTGCCCGGAGGCATCGAACAAGGTCTCCCGTGCCTCCAGCCAAGTGCCATCCATGAGGTGTCGAACCTCCAACTCCCCTGTCACTGGCGCCCCATGACTGGTGCCACGTCCGACCCACTTGCCCATCAGAAATTCCAGTGGTGCAAGCCCAGTCCGGGCCAGGCGACCCTTCTCTTCCCAGCGCGCTTGCTCGTCCATGACCGCTCCGGGGCCCATCATGCCACGGGGCCCTGCGCTATGCTCCCGGCATGTCGGCAAGGGTCAAGACCTGTGGAGCAGCGCTGGTAATGGCGGGGTGCATCATGGCCCAGGCCAGCGACGCACCTGAGCCGACCGAGGCGCAGGTCCCGGCTGCGGTGGTGGAGAAGCAGGTGGCTGCGGGTACTGCTGATTTGCTCAGTCCTCGTGAGCCCGTGGCGGTGGCCGTGCCCGAGTGGCTGGCAGCTCGGGTGAAGTCTCGAACTGCCGTGTTCTACTTTTCTCCCACCTGTCCGCACTGCCAGGACTCAATGCCAGAGATCAATGGGTTGGTGCAAAGGGAGTCGATCGACTGGTTGGGAGTGGCGGCATCGTCGAGCACGCTCAGCGACCTGGAGATGTTTCAAACGGACTTTGCGCCAGCCTTCGAGGTGGTCCAGGACGATGCCGATCGGGGCTTTGCGGATGCTGTTCAGGCGATGTCCACCCCGAGTGTCTACGTCTTTGAGCCGCCAGCCGAGGGTGCGGAGCCGGGCGACAATACCCTGATGCTCCACGAGCGTTTCGCTCCATTTGTGCGGGGTGCGGGCGGCGTGCTCTCTATCCGTGAGCACCCCCAGGATCCCTTCAAGCACTTCGATGGATATGTGGGCATGCGCACCTGTGGATCGTGCCACAGCCAGGAGGCACGGAGCTGGGCACTGACCCATCACGCAGTCGCGTATCGGACCCTGTACATGAGGGAGCGGGCGCAGGACGAGCAGTGTGTGGGCTGCCATGTGACCGGCCTGGGCACCGAAGGTGGATTTACGATGGGGGACCATGGCTCAGAGATGCGGGATGTCACCTGTGAAGCTTGCCATGGCCCAGGCGGCCCCCACGGAGCTGCGAAGGCGGCCGTGGATCCCAAGGCCAGCTGCGTGGGATGTCATGACGCGGAGCACTCGATTGCCTTCACGGTAGAAAAGGGTCTGCCTCATATCGATCACTTCTCGGGCAATGAACTCAGTGAACAAGCGGTTCGGGAGCGGATCGGTGCGCTGCTACAGGGCGAGGCCGCCCGGCCGCTGCTGGCATTTCCCGAAGGCCCCACCCTGGGAGCCAAGGCCTGCCGATCCTGTCACAAGGCCGCCCACAAAAGCTGGAAGCGTTCTCCCCACGGACAGGCCATGGCGGCCCTGAAGGAAGCGGAACAGACCCAGGTAGGGTGTGTGCGCTGCCACGCGACAGCACAAGCCTATGGTGGGCCTGCGCCCACCGGTATTGAAGGCTTCCGCATTGAAGAATCCGTGGGTTGTGAGGCCTGCCACGGGCCCGGTGGGGGCCATGCAGAGAGCCCTAGTAAAGACAACATCGTCGGGTTGGGCGAGAGTTG